>Ga0134094_1000473_pt1 | contig 48357 bp, 37 predicted proteins | sample 5_1taG_FD_94458 | JGI IMG/M metagenome (GOLD analysis project Ga0134094, IMG submission 94458) | Switchgrass degrading microbial communities from high solid loading bioreactors in New Hampshire, USA - 5_19_20_110_A1 metaG | ecosystem: Engineered > Bioreactor > Semi-continuous > Anaerobic >... | reverse complement strand
GTGGTTTCCTGCATGCGAAATGTTACCTGTTCTATGGCGATAAGGGTGGGCAATTGCCGCTCTTCGAACGTCTGCTGCCCATGATCGGCATTGTGGGCTCATCGAACTTCACCGCCCCTGGTCTGAGCACCAATAAAGAGCTCAACCTGGCGCACAAAACCCTGCTCGACGCGGAAGAAGTGGATGATCGCCAGGCTCGCGCTGCCGCGGAACGCCTGATTGATGAGCATGCCAGTACCCGAATTACAGATACCAGCCGGCTGCTGCTCAAAAGTGAAGTTGGGGCGCGCGCCATCCTTGACCTTGTGGAATGGTATGAGCGCCAGTGGTCTGAAAGCCGCGATTTCAAGAATGAGCTGGTGGAACTGCTCGACACCTCGAAATTCGGTGAATATCCTTACACTCCCTATGATATTTACCTGAAAACCATCTACACGTATTTCAAAGAAGAGCTGGAAGGGGCAGAGATCGCCGGCACCCGATCGGCAGTAGAGCTCTCTGAATTTCAGGAAGATGCGGTAAAGAAAGCCCGGCGCATCCTGGCAAGATACGACGGGGTGTTGATCGGCGACTCGGTCGGCATGGGCAAAACCTGGATCGGCAAGAAGCTGCTGGAGGACTACGCCTATCACCAGCGCATGAAAGCCCTGGTGATCTGTCCGGCCTCGCTGCGCGAGATGTGGCAGCGCGAGCTGGCTTCGGCGACCATTGCTGCCAGGGTGCTTTCGCAGGAATTGCTCGGGCAGAGCAATGGCACGCTGGACCTGAATGAGGTTGGCGATGTGGATGTGATCCTCATCGATGAATCGCACAACTTTCGAAATCGGAACGCACAGCGTTATCAAAACCTGGAAACGATCATCAGCGCACATCAGGGACGGGGCAGGAGCGGTGGACGCAAGAAGCTCATCCTGTTGACCGCCACACCCATCAACAACAACATCTTTGACCTGTACAATCAGATCACGCTCTTCACGCAAAATGACCGCAGTTATTTTGCCGGGGCTGGAATTGGAGACCTGTACCGCTATTTCCATTCCGCCCGGCAGGCGCTGCGTGATGATCAGGCAGGGGAGGCTCTGTTTAACCTTCTGGAAGAGGTGGTGATTCGCCGAACCCGTCCATTTATCCGCCAGGCATATCCCAATGCCACCATCAAAGGGAAGCCTGTCCACTGGCCCGAGCGCAGGCTGCATACGGTGCGCTATAACCTGGAAGGGACATACGAGGGGCTTTACGAGGACATTGTCACGGCGATTGAGAGTCTGCATCTGGCGCAATATAACCTGGAAGCTTACAAGAAAACCGGGTTGGCGCGGGATGAATTCGAGCAGGGGCGCGGCGAAGCTCTGGTGGGCATTTTCAAAACTCGTTATCTGAAGCGCCTGGAATCCAGTGTGGACGCCTTCCGAATCAGCGTTCGCCGTGTACTTGCTTTCACAAAGACCTTTGAGGAATACTTACTGGGTGGAAAATTACTGGACAGCCGTTCATTCCTAAAAGCGTTAACTTTCCTGACCGAAGAAGATGAGGAAGATGATGCGACGCCAGCCTCTGTGGCAGAAGACCTGGAAGAGAACGCCCAGGCACGAGAATTTTTAGCGGGATTGCCAGAGATTGATACCAGCCTCTACGATCTGCGCGCCCTGCACCATGCACTACAGGAGGACGTGGATCAACTGACCGGGATCTGGTATCGCATTCGTGATATTCAGCCTGAACAGGATGACAAACTGCTTGTTCTAAAAGATTTGCTGGCGGGCAGGTTGCGCGGGCAAAAGGTTCTGATCTTCACCTACTATAAAGATACTGCCCGCTATCTGTACCGACAGCTCGGACAGGAAAACGGGCAGGACTGGCGTGCCTCCATCGGGAATCCTCACATCCGACGAATGGACAGTGGGGCTGATCCTGCAGAACGCAGCCGCCTGGTGCAGGCATTTTCACCGTGCGCAAATAATAAACCTGAGCTGGCTGGCACCGAAAATGAGATTGATATTCTGATTTCAACCGATGTTCTCTCCGAAGGGCAGAATCTCCAGGATTGCGGCATCGTATTGAACTATGACCTGCACTGGAATCCCACCCGCATGGTGCAGCGCGCTGGACGGGTGGACCGCATTGGCTCGGAATTTGACGAAATTGGGATATTCAATATGTTTCCAGAGGAAGGCCTGGAGCGTCTGCTGGGTTTGGTTGAAAGCCTGAGTCGCAAGATCACGCAGATAGACGCCACAGGATTCCTGGATGCCAGCGTTCTGGGTGAGGTGGTGCATCCGCGTAATTTCAATACGCTGCGTCGGATCGAAGAACAGGATAACCGTGTGGTGGAAGAGCAGGAGCAGTTCATTGAACTCGCCAGCAGTGAATTTCTGCTTCAACAATTACGCAATCTGCTCTCGGCTGGTGCGAAGGAGAAGCTGGAGAGTTTACCCGATGGAATCCATTCCGGTCTGATGCGCGGTAATTACCGGGGGTTGTTCTTCTACTTCACATCCCCGGATCCGACCGGCTCTGAAAACATTCAGCATTACTGGCGCTATTATGATCTGCAAACCCGTCAGATCCTGGACAACCGTTTCACCATTGCAAACCTGATTTCGTGCACTCAAGATACCCCGCGTGTGATTGGCGATGCAGATGTTTTTACCATTCAGGAGAAAATTCAGGATCATATCCTTGCTTCAATAGCTGATCTGGCTGCAACAGAAGCTGCGCCGGCAATTATTGAACCGGTGCAGAGCACTGTAGCGGCTGTATTGAAGGCATCTCTGAATTCTCCCCAGATTGAACGTGATCGCATCCGTCAGGCGTTGAGAATCCTTGGTCAGCCAATGATGGGTGTTACGCTGAAGCAATTGCGAGCAGCCTGTCAGGCATTCCAGAAAGATAAAGACGCTGGAAAGTTGTTAGTTGAGGTGGAGAAGCTGGCACAGGTAACAGGTGAAACCAAAGAAAAGGAAAACAAAAGAATACTTTCGCTCACGCGAGAAGATCTGCACCTGGTATGTTGGGAATATGTCTGGTCGTGACCTGGCGGACTGTGCAGGGTCAAAGTATAATGATTGAATGACTCCGGTAATCTTAATCAAATGTTGATAAATAATTTGAACGGAAACGGCAATTCTGATTTTCTTCTCAAAACAGGGCGCTTTGCTTCAGGAGAACCTCTGCGGGTTGTGGATCTTTTCGCCGGCTGTGGGGGGATGTCGCTCGGATTTCACCGCGCTGGTTACTCAATTTTGGGTGGCATCGAGCTGGATCCAAAAGCCACTCTGACATTCGCCAGCAATTTTTTTCGGGGACATTCAGAAGAAATCATCGAAAAGCATGCCAGACCTCGCGATATTACCAGTTTTCATCCGTCTGAATTCATGCGCGAAATTCTTGGGGCGGATACACCTCACAATCTGGTGGATGTGATTGTCGGTGGTCCACCCTGTCAGGCTTTCGCCCGCATTGGACGGGCAAAACTGCGTGAAATTTTGAAACACCCAGAGGCATACTTGAAAGATGAGAGAGCCAATCTTTATACCTCCTTCCTTGAGTATGTGGAGTTCTTCCGGCCTCTGGCAGTCCTGATCGAAAATGTACCTGACATTATGAATTATGGGGGAAAGGATGTAGCCTGTGAGATTGCCATTACGCTCGAAGGGATGGGTTATAACTGTCGTTACACCATTTTGAATGCTTCCCATTATGGGGTTCCGCAGCATCGAATGCGATTCTTTCTGATGGCAATACTCAAGGATCTGGATATTTTTCCAGTCTTTCCTGAGCCGTCTCATCGTGCCGATGTACCAGTTGGATATAAGAATCAGGCGATGGGCATGAGGATAGCTGAGCCGAATGAGGTTTACCTTATATCACCGGCAGAACATATCGCGGGATTTTTTGTACCGGCGCCTGGACCGGGGAGTTCTGCGAAACAGGCTGTTTCCACCCAGGAGGCTCTGGAAGACTTACCTGCAATTACCTGGCATCTGGATGGCAAGAAACGTACAGGAATACGCTGGTTTGACAGGCCCGTGTCTTATCAGCAGAAGGATCATTTATCGGATTATATTGCCGATATGAGAAGCTGGCCTGGTTTCGAGGCGCGGGGACAGATTTGGGATCATGTAATACGATATCTGCCAAGAGATTATGAGACATTCAGACGCATGAGCCCGGGGGATGAATACCCCCGCGCGCGAAATATCGCGGAAACGGAAATATTTCCCGAGAAGCTGGCAGAGGCGGAAAAGAGTGTTGGGCACAGGATAAGGCGTAACTCTAAAGAATACCAACGTATCTGGAAAAGCTGCGTTCCTCCTTACGATCCAAAAAAGTTTCCCAATAAGTGGTGGAAATTGATCCCAGGTGAGCCTTCACGTACACTCACTGCCCATCTTGGCAAAGATACGTACAGCCATATTCACTACGATAGTGCTCAGGCGCGTGTTATCTCCGTTAGAGAAGCTGCCAGACTGCAGTCATTTCCAGATGGCTTTATATTTACGGGTCCAATGAATGCTGCATTTCGCCAGATTGGCAATGCGGTGCCTCCCTTGATGGCATTTTCACTGGCAAAACAAATCCGAGAACTGCTGATGCAGGCATTGAATAGCCTGGTCTCTATCCAACCTGGGGGCAGCAAGATAAAAATTGATTACGAAGCAAAAGGACATGTCAGATAGCCAGACAGAACACGTTGGCAAACTCACAGTTCTCGAAATTTCCAGATTTCGTTCTTTTCTGCTGAGTTGGGGTGATTCGAGTATCCGTTCATATCCATGGCGTTATTCAGATGATCCTTACAGGGTAATCGTATCTGAGTTTATGCTCCATCGCACCCAGACGAAGCAGGTAATACCAATCTACGAACGATTTATAAAAGAGTATCCCACTCTGGCTGATTATGCAGAAGCGGACCGCTCTGATATTGCGGAAATTCTCAAACCGCTTGGATTGTCGTGGCGAATCCAGGGAATGCTAAATGCACTGGATGAACTGTGGCAAGAGTATGGTGAAGTTCCTGTTGATTATGAGCTTCTGCTTGCTGTTCCAACGGTTGGTCAATATATTGCCGGAGCTACGGTATGCTTCACTACGAATCAGCCTCTGACAATAATTGATAGCAATATCGTGCGAGTAGTGGGACGGGTATTTGGTCTGGATCTTAGCGGAGAGGCACGGCGGAAGAAACCGATCATTCAGGCTATCAGCGCGGTGGTGGATCCAGTGCGACCTCGGGACTTCTATTATGCTTTGATAGACCTGGCTCACAACATCTGCCGCCCCCGAAATCCCGCCTGTAAAGAGTGTCCACTGCTGGATGTGCCCTGTCAGTACGGTGCAGCAATCCTGCATCAGTCATCAAAGTGAAATGTGATTAATATCCTGGTACAACAAACGAGTACTGATGTCAAAGATAAACGTTTATGAGCAGTCGTAGCAAAGCGCTTACATGGTCTTATCCTCGTCATCAAGCCTTTGAAGAAACCCTTCGAAGAGCAGCAGCCGGGTGGTTTGCAGCGCGTGGATATCCGGTACATCAAAAGATGCCATACCTCCTGGCAAGTTGGGATGACTGGCACAATAATATAATTTTGCCTGAGGTCGCCACCTATATTGTTGAAGAGAGGGCTCTCCGGTCGACGAAAAAGGGCTTCCCGCTTCACAAATACATTCATCACGGTTTGAGCAGTCAGGCCATGTTGTTCAACCTGGTGGGACCATTGATTGTCCGTCATGATTTGACGCCATTAGAGATTGCATTTCGAAAAAATAGTATTCCCTGGCCAGAAGGGCAGATTGAAGCCAGCCTGGAATATGAAAACCGGAAAGTGTTCAACGAAGATTCGGGACAGCCGACATCAATTGACCTGATTATTCAAGATGAATATAAATACCCAAAGGTCATTGTAGAATCAAAGCTGGCAGAGAGAAAATTTGGCGGTTGTTCTGTTTTTAGAGCAGGCGATTGTGATGGACGCAATCCAGCAAAAGACTTTTCTATTTGTTACCTGCATCATATCGGTCGGCGGTACTGGGAACTGTTGAAACAATATGGCTTTCTGGATGGTCAGATTGGAAATGAAGCAACATGTATTCTTGCTATTCACTACCAATTCTTTCGCGAGGTGCTCTTCGCCCTCGAGATGAATTGCACTTTTGTATTGCTTTTTGATGAACGTAACCCAACATTCTTGTGTAAAGGGTATCATGAGAAACGCGGCTTACTGTCACTGTTACTGTCATTTGTACCAGAAGGGTTACACGACCGTGTAGCAACAATCAGCCTTCAACACGTGGTTATGGCAATCAAATCGACCGGTCATCATGAGTGGATCCAGGATTTTGAAAGTAAATACGGACTGAGTACACAGATTTGAACGTAACCAGGTAAATGGCCGAAAAGCTGATTATCCCCAACAAATACAAAATATGGATTGATGTTCGTAAACGGTATCACCTGACAGACGCTCAGATTCAGATGGCACGTGAACTTGGCTTGAACACGCACAAATTTGGCAAACTGGCAAACGAGAAACAAGAGCCATGGAAGAAACCCCTTCCAGAGTTTATCGAAGAGATATATTTCAAGCGCTTCAGAAAAAGGCAACCGAATGTGGTTCGAAGTATTGAGCAACTGGTTCAGGATCAGCGAGAGAAGAAGGCAGAACGGAAAGCTCGTAAGGATAAATCTGTCCAGGAACTTGAAGTCGACGACAATATTGAAAATGCCCCCAATTGATCTACACTGCTGAGACAAAGTTTGAGAACCCAGTTTTTCAGACACTAAAATCCACGCTTCGGGTTAAGGGGAAATCCCTCTCAGATCTCATTCTAATCCTCAATTTTCCCAACCGCGTCCTCCAAATCTTCCTCCCCCGGCGTTGTGTAAATCCTTGTTGTATTCAAATTGCTATGCCCGAGCAACGTGGCAACCTTTTCCAGCGATACCCCTGCGTCAATCAGAGCTTTTGCAAAACTATGTCGTAAGGTATGTGGAGTGACATTTTTCAGCCCAGCCTCTTTTGCGAAGCGCAGTACAGCCCGCTGGATCGTCTTGCTCTGCACGCCTTCATTGCGCTGGCCGAGAAAGAGATCGTCCCTTTCCACGTCTGGCCTTATTCGTAAATAATCAAGTAAGGCTTTGCGAGCTTTAGCATTCAGAGGGACCTCTCGCCGCTTCGCGCCTTTCCCCTCCCTAACAATCACGCTGCCCTTGCGCTCATCCAGAACCAGATCGCTCATTCGCAACTGGATAATTTCTCCCACTCGCAGGCCTGCAAATAGAATCAATTTAACAATTGCCGCATCCCGCAGATACATCAACCGCAACCGTGGGTAACGACGCATGGCATCTTCAACTTCTTTATCTACAGCTCGGAGCAAGGCGGCACGCTGCTTTTTATCCAGCCACTTGGGAGCTAGCACAGCCTCCTTCACCGCCTTCACCCCCTGCACGGGATTACGTACGTTTCTGACATATCCGGCCTGCTCCAACCAATGAGCATAAGCTGCCAGAGCTGCTAGCCGCCGGTTGATCGTTTTGGGTTTGGCAGCCTGGTCAAGAAGATGCTGCTTATAATTGCGTACGGCTTCGTTTGTCAGAGAAGCAGGGATCAATGCTTCCCGATAATGCCCCTCATACCATTGGGCGAATAAGCGTACATCACCCAAATAGCCAGCGATTGTCACCGGCGAGCGATCCTCGGTCAACAAATAAGCCTGAAATTCATCCAGGTGCAGCGTGTCTGTCATATTTCGGTCTCCATTCTTGTCTGGTATTTTTAGCCCTTCTAAGGGCATTTTTTGGGGTCATGACCAAAGATAACTCTAGCTTGTATTGTGTGGCTCCCAGGCCTTCCTGGTGGCTCATGGGACGCCCTATGGGTTTTCGGGTTTTCTCCAATAGGACGCCCTACTAGGATGCCCTAGTGGGACGTCCTACAAATCGCCTTAGGACGCCCTACGCATTCAACTTTTCAAGATTTCCGCGACGCATCGTGATGCGCCGCTTCATCTGACCGGCGTTTCAGATCCAGGTTACATTCGAACTTTGGGCAACCTGATGCTATCTTGTAGCCCCACAGGCTGATTACCCGACTCTCGAGCTGGGTTACCGGTTCGTAGAGCAGGAAGGCCACCAATTGGCTGATCGGCACGCCCTCCTTCCTTGCCAGATGCTCCAGGCGTTTCTTCAAATCCACTGGGAGGTCAAGGTTGATCCGGTTAGGTTTTCGCTTCTCAGCTCGCTCGCGCTCTTTCTTCTTACGGGATCGTTCGGTTCGAGGCAGGCGTGCTTCGTCCTGGCGGCGTTGTCCCTGGCCAAGCAACGACTCAACAGCCGGGTCGACGCCGGGCAATTCTTCAAAACTGGTTAACCCTTTTGAGTTCCTGTTCATAGCCACTCCTTTACTCGGTCCAAAACTTGTAGATATCCACCCACCCGCTTATTACCCTGTTCGTAACCATTCAAGGCTTTGGCATTCGGAGCATAATCCCACAGCGTCTTCCCGTAGCGAGTCGCCACACGACATTGGGTATCCTGTGGAATAGGCGGCAGCACAAGCCTGCCAAAGGTTTGTGCCAGGTGGATCAGCTGTTCATGGCTTTCCAGAGTCACCCGCTCATAAAAGGTCGGCAGGATACCAGCCACCTTACAGCGGCTGATGCGTTTCAATGCTGCCAGGGTTTGCAGGGCATCCCGGACTCCGTTCACAGCCAGCTTGTCAAGTCGAGTGGGGATAAGCAGATAATCAGCGGCGACCAGCGCGGCAAAGTGCAGGAGATCGGCTGATGGGGCGCAGTCCAGTAGTATTACGTCATAAGCTACGTTTACAAGAACATCCGCAAGGATGTACTCGCGCAGGGTCACACCAGCTAAGGTTTGTTTCAAAGCGGTAGTGCTCTTGTCAGAGCGGATGACATCCAGATGATCTAATCCACTCGATGTGATAACCTGGTCAATTGGAACGCGTAAATCAGGTGAAAGCAGCCGGCGCAGGTCGTCGCTGTGCGGCAAGCCCAGGCTGTCGGCGACATTGCCCTGGGTATCCAGGTCAATTAGCAAAACGCGGTAGCCATTCCTGGCTAATCCGGAGGCCAGGGTAACAGCCGTAGTCGTTTTCCCCACGCCGCCTTTTTGGTTCAGTATCGCAATAGTCGCATGCATTTTCTTACTCCTCACCAGCTTGATGTGCTTGACGCGGTTTGACCGCTTTGACTGTTTGACAAGGATTTAGCATTGCTGGCAAAAGCAGCCAGCAATGCTTTCAATTTCGGTGTGATGTAGCGGGCGTTCTGGCGCGCCGGATCCTGGCGCAGCCAACCGCGCATCTCCCAACTCTCCACCAGCGAACGCGCCCCGCGCTCTGGCATTCCCCAGGACACGAGCAGCGGGATGGACATCTTGCCCTCTGCTTCGTTCAAAGCGCGTTCCACCAGTTCCTGCTCTTGACAGCTAAGCGCAGCCCTTGGGCCAATCTGCCCGAACATGCGCTTATCCAGGTAGAAGGTCTGCACCAATCCCCAACGATCGGTGCATGCCAGTCCAGGGCGACTCTCCGGAATACGCACCGCCTCCGGGCAACCCATCGCTCGGGCGGCTTCCAGGCTGCGCACTCGAAAGCAGATCGCGGCACTGACCTGGTCACGCACCCGACCCACTACCTGCTTGGTAAAGTCCTGGGCGGCAAACACCAGGTGGATGCCAAACTTACGCCCGCGCCATCCCAGTTCTGCGACCCGATTAGCAAAATTGCTCTTGGGACCGCCCAGAGTTGTCATCAGGGCGCTGAATTCATCCAGTACTACCAGCAGTCGAGGGAGCGGGTCGCCTCCGTGACGGACGATTGTCCGGTTATACTCTTCCAGGCTTTCAGGATATCCGTCCATTTGCATATACAGCCCTGCCCGATGGTCGCATTCACCGAGGGCGCGCTCGACCGCCTCTTGAGCTGCTTGCGGCGTGGTTGCAATTGGAGCCAACAAGGTCCGATGGTTTGCCAGCATCGGGAAGGTGGCGCCGTCCAGATCAACCAATATTAGCTGAGCGCCTTCGGCAAGCGCCTGGTAAGCCAGTAATCGCAGAAATACTGACTTTCCGGAACCGGTCTTTCCGGCTACGAGTAAATGCCCAAGCTTCGACCAGGGCTGACTGATCGTCTCACCGCTGTGGTTGACGCCCAACTGCACCCAGCCATATGTAACACCGGGGAATGGTATCAACTTTGGCAGCCGAGGCAACGGCGAGAGCGGGATGGCGTAGCGCAGCCCATTGGAGTTAGAGAGGAACACCGGCAGCCCCTGCAAATCGGTGCTCAGGTGATGCAGCAGTTCGGGGGTGGTATAGGCTTCCAGCCGCCTGACGCGGGGCAAATCCAGAATGGCAAAGAGCAGCACCATGCCCTGGGTCGAGGTGAGCAAAAAATCAGCAAACACAGCTTCCAGTCCGCGCTGTTGCAGAACCTGCGGTAGCCGCTTCGCGACGATCTGCGCCTGGAGCTGGTAACGCCTGGAGATGAAATTACTGGTTTCAAACATCTTCATCTTCTCCTTCCTGAAGCGCCTTCTGCTGGATACGCGGCAGCACATCTGAGATCCAATCCTTGACTTCGTCGGGCTCCACTACCCGTACATTGCCCAGTAGCGGATTTGGAGGAGGTTGTGTCATGGCAGGTAATGCGCGCCTGCGCGGAGGTTGACCGGGAAGGCCACGGCTGAGAAGATCGACCGCTTGGTCGCGCGCTTTCACCTGGGATTGCAGCTCAGGAGCAGCCAGCAACGGAGCTTCCGGTTGACCACTTTTACCGATCGATACAGCTGCGCTGAAGAGCAAATCCGGGTCGATGACATTGCGCCTGCCGTGGTCGTCCAGGATCAGGATCGGTGCGTCGCCACGCGGATCCCGCGGGATAGCGCGCCGGCGCAGAGCTTCGGTGTTGCCCCACACCCAGGCCAGATAAGCCACTAAAGGAACAGCGATTCCCAGGATCACCCAGGGAGCGGCGGCTTGAATTTTATTGATCGTGCGCTGACGCTCCGCTGCCATTCGAGCCATATCAGCTTGTGCAGCTTGCGCGGTTTGCAATGCCTGTACGCTGGCGACTTCGGCGGTAGCCTGGTTATTCCAGGCAGATTGGGTGGCGGTGCTTGACCAGCTCACCGCCGTGGCATTGGCGGCAGCCGTGGCGGTTGCCTGGCTGCTGTCGGCTGTTGCGGTGGCGTTCCACACCTGCTGAGTCTGGGTGGCTGCTGCCGCAGCGCGGATGCTATCTTCGGTAGCCTGAGCAGCGACATAGGCAGCCTGGATCGCATCCTGTGTCGCGCCTGCCTGGACTGTCGCCTGCCATTCAGCAGCATAAAGTGCCTGCGCGGTGGAAGTCTGCACAGCCTGCACAAATTCCAGAGTCGCTCGCGCCTGCACTCCGGAGACGTTTGGATCTGCGCTGATATAAGCTGCATCATCGCATGCGGTCAGTATCGCTCCAGCCAACAATAGAATGATCAGAATCCAAAACTTGTGGGTTTTCATGTACACTTTCCTCGCCAACCGCTTCTATCCCCACCAGCCAGCAGGCAGTTGAGGTTGGTCGTCTTCCGGAGTTTCTGCCTGGCTCTGCTGAAGAAGCTGGGTAAGCAGCAACTGCTGTTGGAGGAGGAGTTGTTGGTAAGAGTCAGAGCCATCCATGCGCTTCCAATACGCGTTCGGTCCACCAATCCAGCGCCCAGTAGTCTTTGGTTGAAACTGGTTACCTTTCCAAATCTGGCGTTGGATAACGATATAGACAGCCAGCCCAATCAGTAGAACCACCACCAGGGTCAGGAGTACCAGGATCAGCGTTTGACCTCGCCCAACATCACTCAATCCTTGGGAGGCGATCTGCGCTGCCCGGGCAGCATCCTGAGCAGCTCGGGCAGCCTCGATCACACTCTGAGCTTGAGCGATCTCCACAGCATTGTCGCCTGGCCCGCATGCCGCTGCAGCCAGCCAAACCAGCATAACGATAGCGATGAAGAAACCGATCTTTTTCATGTCACACCTCCATTGAATTGAACCAATTACCAATATCCAGTATCAGGGACCGATAAACCCAATTGATCAGCCAGCGTTCGCAGGCGTGAACGCGGCGCGCCTTCCATTGTTTTCCGCCAGGTCTGGTTCCAGGGGCTTTGTCCATTGATCTCTCTGACAAGCATATCCGCCAGCTCGTTGGCCGGTAATTCGGACAGCTGATCAAAGGCGCCACCTGCACCTCGACTTGGATCTGGGATCAGGCGAGAGACAGCATGGGCGATGGGATCACGGATGCCATTTCCGCCAGTGCTGGCGGCATAGAGTAACCAGGAAACAAAGGCCTGAGCAGTCAAACCATTTTCCAGGAGCAACTCCTGGTTTTTGGTACTTATCCGGTTTCGTATGAGCAAATCCGATAAATTCCATTCCATGCCCACCACCCCCTTCCCAATTGTGCCGTCTGAGACTTCCGAATCGGGTTCACTGTTCGCGTCGGTGGTGGTTGGCGTGTTTTTCTTGTGATTCAAACCAAGTGCTAAGGTATTTAAACTGTGCCACTCGCGCCAATCAAAAGTGCCAACCGCGCCAATCCTATGGGTGTCATCCCCGCCAATGGGTGTGCCATTCGCGCCACGATCGGTGTCAATCGCGCCATTATGGGTGTCAACCGCGCCAATAAGATCGTCGCTCAATTTATCCCTAATGGTGTCACTCGCGCCATTAATGGTGTCAATTGCGCCATTATGGGTGTCAACTGCGCCAACAGAGCCGCTGGTGCGCTCATTCCTAATGGTGTCATTCGCGCCAATCGGCTGGCTATGGGTGTCAACTGCGCCAAATCCTCTATGGGCTAACGATTCATTTGCCCGGGTCTGGTCTTCCTCAGTCATCGGTTCGCCCAGACAGACGTTGAAGCGGCGCGGCGATTCTTCCCATTCGCCAAACTCGTGGCTGACCTCGCGGACGAACTGGCTGACATCATCGTTGCGCAGCCATTCCCAGATCGTTTTGACGCGTTTCAAGCCTAACCAGCCAGCGATCTCTGCGTAGCCCTGTTCTACCCGTGCTTCATCCCGGATTTCGCCTGTGCGAGGGTTGATATAACAGCGATCGCGCAACATCACTACAAACCAGCCCTGCCCATGACCCAGTTTGGGCAGCCAGCGGGTCACGAAGTAGTGTGTGAGGAAGATCAGGTCTTTGGGCGGCATCAGGTGATGCGCCAACTGATCGGCCAATTCCTGGAATTGCTTGCGATCGTTTTCTGAGATTGGTCCACACACGGCGTTCAGCACATCATGAACAGAGTGAAGTTCGACGCTGACATCTCTCGACGATGGTGTATTCTCTTGCCAGGGAATCAGCTCATCTACCGGGGTCTCTAAAGCCATCCGGATCACCGCCAGTGGGCTTTTCCCTTCAGCCAGGCGTTTGTACAGCTAGGCGCGGAGTGAAAGCTCATCGGAGGGGGTCAAAGGGAGGGTCATCGCCACTCGGTAGAAGCGGGGGGTCCGATGAGGATGGTTATCATTGCCGTGCTGCCAGCGGGGTCTATCCTCGACAGCCGTAACCAGGCCGCGTAAGCGCTGCCAGGTATCGGGTTTTGCAGAGTAGCGCCGGAAGGTGCGCAGGCTCATCCCGGAGTACCTGGCAACCTTCTGCGCCGGCGCGCCGAACTTCTTGCCAGGCTGGCGGGCTGCACCCGCCTCATAAGCCGCCTGGCGGAAGCCAATGTACAGCCAGGCCAGTTCCACGCCGAGCAACGGGATATACCGGAGGAAGTATCCAGGGATGACGATCACCTGATCGGGGCGGACGATCTCGTCGTAGACGGATTGATAGGCTGCCTGCAGCGCGAGCACCTCCTGGTGTTGCTCAGGTGGGATGGCTGTCTGCTGGACATATTTGTCGCCTTCCGCCTCTTCATCTTCATCAACTGGCTCTTCACCGACAATAAACTGCACTTCCACCTGCTGATTCAGGATGCCTGTCAGCATGCGGGTCACCGTGCTGGTCAGGCGGCTTGCCAGCCACTCTCGACCGTAGGCATTGGGTGTGCCGATGATGAACACCCCATCTTCGTACGAGACAAAGCTGGTGTCACGCACCCAGGTGTCAAAAGAAGCTTTTTGCATATCCAAACGTAGCTGGTCAAGCGCCATTTGCCAGGCCCGCTCTGGCTGGATCGAGGAGCCGTTCATGATCGCTCTCTCCCATTTGGCTTCGGGAACTCAGACGCCTTCTTGTATCCTGTTTTCTGAAGAAACTTACCAATAGCATCCTCCGGCACGCGAAAGGTTCTGGGGCCGAATTGAATAGCCTCAAGCTTGCCATCTCTGATCCAGCGATATACGGTTTTCGGGTGAACGCGTGCCCACTCTGCTACTTCAAGTACGGTGAGTAAGTTCCGGGCGTTCCATGTGCCCGGGGGTGGGTGGGTAGGTTGTGTGGTCATCTCCTTTTCTCCCGCCGGCTCTTGCTTGGGGAGAATCAAAAAGCCGGCATGCAACATAGGGGTTGCATGCCGGCGATGATTGCTCGGATTATTTAGTTATACGCTCTTGTGAGAATCAGCCCACCCTCTCCGCTGAAGATTGAGGTCGCTCGAAGAAGTAAGCGACCTCTTTTTTTGTCTTTTTTCAGGCTTTGTAGGATTGATCCGGCCTCCACTGGAAGTAGTAGAGCCCAACCGCATTAACCAGATAGCCGATGAACAGTCCAGGTCATGCTCTTTGTCCCCGGATAAACTTTAGGAGAAAATGGGGGCAAGCCAGGGCGCGACCGGCACAATGTAAATCCCGTTCGAAAACAGCAGCAATACTGCGCCAGTGATCAGCCATAACACGGATTATTCCCAGTCGTGACCGGCTCTCCAACATTTCTCGAACGTTTTCTGTTCATTTAAGGCTTCTAAAATTGGGAGAAGAAAGCTTCGAAGCCTGATTATTACATAGCCAAAGTCCCTTATAGGTTCTATGGAAAGTTTGTTTCTTGTCAGATATTGTTCCCACAGAACCCGGCGTTGAATTGCAAAGTCATCCGATAAGGCCAATGGAGTCTCATTTGGGATATCAGTAGCACGACGGCGAAAAGTAATCGAAATTGCTTGTTGTAAAACTGGTCCATCATAGTCAAATGATTCGGATAACATCCAAAGATCATAAAAGTCTTTCCATCGGCTAGTTATTTCTCCTAAATAAACCAGTATATGTAATTTCTCAGCAATTACTGACTCTCGGGAATAACCAAGTAACTGTGGAGCATTCATACCAGGTAAAAGAGTAGGATATGAAATTTCATAAGCCTGAGGAAAAATATCATCAGTGAAACCTATATCTAAGCGAATTGGGATTTCTGATCTTCCTAATTTGGCAAGGAAGGTTAGACGGACGCCCTGATAATCAGCATCTTCAACAATCGTTTCAGCCTTTAAAGTACTGGATTCAAATACTAAACCATCATCGCAGAATGGATATTCGCAGGCTGCTTTACAAATATTTATTAGATTTTCTTGGGAATTGCTCGTGTATCCTCTCAGATCTATATCTCTTGTAGGTCTGCGCAAAGGAAGCTCCCAAGCATAAAAAATAAGTCCTCCTTTGAGTACAAATCTTTTCCCTTGTTCAATTTGGGAAAGGCGAAAAAGAAACCGTTCCATGCCATACAACAATAATACCTGGTCAAACGGTCTATTCATTTCTCGCGATTTGTTACTCAAACGATCGTGAATTGACGCGATTAAGTCTTTTACTTCGTTTTTCATATCAATGTCTCTAAATGTAGCTTTATGAGATTTTCCACTCGATTAATTCGGGCATATTCGATAAGTCGGCCGATTTTGGGTTGCGGTTGGCGCATATAGTCTTTCAATGCTTCAATCGCAACTTCGATGCCAACTTTTGTTCGAAATTTGAAGCAGTCTGTTATTGTTTTTTCTCGGTTGTAAATCTTAACAGCCACCCCATCCAGTATATGAGTCTCTATACCGGTCTTAAAAGGTTTTTCAGATTGCCAAACAACGACTAATGGTGGATAGTCCATTCTGGGCTTAGCAACGTTCCTCGGTAAAGAGATAAACACCTCGTATGGCATTTGTGAAGTTAATCGATGAAAATAAAGTGCAGAAACAAGACAAATCACAGCTTTCGGGGCTAGCAGACTAACTTGAACGAAATCAGGGTATCCTAAAGGTCCCAGTTCAGCCAAACGATATATTCCACGATCCACCTTTACCAAAACACCTTCAGTGAGCATAGCGTAGATCAGGTATTCAGGTATCCCCTGTCGAATTGCTTCTGATCTTCGAAGAACTCCGTTATTCTTCTTAAATATTTCTATTGCAGTTGCAAATTTATCATTCATATTAAGTTCCCTCTACAAGGAATTCTATGCACTTTAAGGAAAAGTGCATAGAATTCCTTGTTATTATATTCCTGTAAAATAAACAGAATATAGTCTTCATCCTATATAATTTTAGTAGTTCAATCTGTTAATTTATGCCCACAATGTTTGCTAACCTCGACTCCACTGACTGGAAAATTTCAGGCTATTACCTGCACCATAACCCTGACATAATTCCAGGGGCAATTCGCAGCCTGCTGTCGCCAGATGCTGAGCTGCGCAAGAAGGCGCGAGCATTTTTGTTTGGCGCGGGGCAAGACTTTGGTGAGATCTATGACACGACGCCGCAGATAGTTCCGTTCTGCCTCGAGGTGCTGGCGCTGGACGGCGCGCCGGAGAAAGCTGAGCTAATGCACCATCTCGCTGGGCTGGGATTGTACATTGCCGAATCGGGCGCGCGGTCGGTACACGTGATGGATTTGTGCGTTCAGACTTACACCGCGCTGCGGGCCGGGCTCGACCTGTACCTGGATCTGCTGGCGAGAGGCGACCGCGACGAGCGGCTGGCGGCATGTGAACTGCTCCAATATATGCGTGAGGATGTAGAGCGGCTGATCCCAATCCTTTTGGCGCAAGTCCACCAGGAGGAGGACGCAGCCGTGCAGGTAAGCCTGCTTTACTGCCTGAAGCGGTTGTTCGCCTCGCTGGAATGGCCGCGGTTTTCGCTGAAAAAGCAGTATGCGCCGGATTTGCGGGAGATTGTCGAGCATCATCCCTCGCAAACGGCGCAGGTGGCAGCCGCCCGGGCTTCGGTGGAGTTGTTAGGCCGGTTCCCAGAATATGAGGAAGCGCGGTTGTCGTCAAAAGTAGGGGACCTGCTGGCTCAGGAATTTCTTCAGCTCAGCGTGCCCATGTACCGGCTCGAGGAGAACCCATTGATCCTCCAGGAGGACATCGTCCGCGACCTGGCGCGGCTGCCGGATCCGGCGCCGCTGCTTGGCCTGCTCGCTTCGCCGGGCATCACAGCCGAACAGGCGAACCTGCTGGTGCGTGGCCTCTTGTGCCAGACCTTCATTGATGATCGGGTGCTGCACGACAGGCACTGGCAGCAGATGAGAAGCTATGAAAAGCGCAAAGAGGGAAGCTTCTTCATCTACGAGCACGATATCCCACCCGAAAAATGGGAATCTGACCGCGTCAGGCTGGTCTTACAAACGATTGCCGGCGTTGACAGGGTATGGGAAATCCCAACCAACTTGTTCTCCTATTTCTTTGGCCTGCCCGACTCGCGCCCGGCGCTGCGCAAACTGGCGGAGGAGACGGCATAAGCGGCTGGTCAAATCATATTAATCAATCTGCTGGCAGTGACAGCGCTTCAGCCAGCAGGTCTTCCAGCCATACATCTGGCTCAAACAACCGTGATTTCCAGTCAGGCGCCAGGCGGTCCAGCAGCACTGCCTGGGCCATGCCGGTGTAATAGAACCTTGATTCGTCTCCATCGCTCGCCATACGTCTCATCTGATCGATCTCACGCGTCCAGCGGTGATCAAATTTCTCATACTGATGAAACTGCGGATCACGCAGAATCTCGTCCACCGGCGCATAATCGCTGCGTTGATGGCCCAGCCGGTATACGGTGATTTCAGCGTACCGGGCGATTCCTTCAACCCACTCCCGGTGGCGTTCAAACCCGATCAAATCTGCGCTCAATCCTGCCGATTGGCGGCGTGAATGGCGAATCCGCAAAAATTCTTGTGCAAGCAAGCGAGTCTCTTCATCTGTCTGCGCGCGCAGCGCTTTCGCCAGCAAATCCAATTCTTTCTGCCAGTCTTCGCGCAGGCTGTCATTGTCCCAGGGATACTTTTGTTCAAAATAAGTGTTAGCCTGTTCCCCGGCAACCAGACGTTCGGGCGCTGATATGCCCTGGTAGGCATGCGCAGCCTCATGCAGGATGGCTGAGATATACTGGTCAGAGCTGTCTATCAGCAAGCCGGTCATGAGGCGGTAAGGGAACACTGCCTCTAAGAAATCAGGCACATCCTCGCGGATCAGCTTGCGCATGAGAATAGGATAATATTCAAAGGTTGTCAGCGAGGCTGCATAGGTATCTCCGATTTTGACTGTGAATGCCTCCGGCGTAACCCCAGGTGAGAGCGCCTGGCGATAGTAAAGCTTACCCTGAAAATCATCCCCTGGGACGGCTTCCCAGGTTGTGCCGAGTCGCTCGCGTTTGCGCGCCGTCACCCATCCGTCGGGGGGTGGGCTGCTGGTACCCACAATGAAGGCGTACGATTCGTTATAAAGAATAATTGGGATATCGGCCTGATCCCATCCAGGCAGCACCTCATTGCCGATAGACTGGCGCAGGTGCTGTGTCTCAAGGATAAGCGCTTTCTCTCGATCTGAAAGCCTATCCGTCACTTCGGAATGCTCAGGCAGGCGAGCGTTATCCCAGGCCAGCAAACCGGTCGCTGCCAGGCAGATGATTGCCAGCGCAGAAAAGCCAATCAGCATAATGGACAGGCAGCCGGTCTTTTTTTGCTTCGTATTACTCTTGCTGGTCATTGCAATGTTCTCCTATCAACATTCTATTGCCAGTGCTCGATCTTAATATCTCTGGTGTAGATAATTGTCCACATCTACATTAAAGACGATCTCTTCCACAGGAAAGTAAGCCCAGGGTGAGCCCTGATCCAGCCACATCGCCGACCCAATGGAACTGACGCCGCCTTGCGCCGCCGGTTGTTTAATCTCATTGCGAAGAATCCACGGAATCTTAGGTTGGTTTTCCCCAGGATTGCGGTAGCGCATCGTTTCCATCATGTCGATCAGACCTGTCTGGGGGTTGAAGCGCACCAGGAAATTCTCCTCACCCTCTTCAAATGGCACGTACAGCAGCGCCGTGTGCTCATCCACGGGTTCCCAGCGGACGTTTGGGTCTGTCACCCAAAGAGCGGGGAACCAGATTGCCTCCGCCCACAGAGTCAGGTTTGCGGCCTGGTTGGTGTTCGGGTCGTTGAAAAGACTGGCCATCGGGCTTTCAAAGAAGCTTACACCGTCGATATACCCTTCGCTCACTTTCAAAAGAGGGATTCCAAACAGTGAGGCTTCAAAGTAATGACGGTAATCCTTGCCGGCTTTGTGTACGAAAACATATCGGGCCGGTATGGTGATATTCATGAATGGCTTGAGAGTCCCTCGCCCTTGAATGACAGCCGTCTCAATGACCGGGATCTCTTCACCATAAACCTGATGGTAGAAGCGCTCCACCGGCGCAGGGAGTCCGGCAGGCAGCGGGACGGTTTTCAGCGACGGCGCGCGCTCTGGAATTGAGGGGAAGGGTTTTGGCTGGATTCGCAGCCCCACCCAGCCCAGCGAGCCGGACACGATCAATAAGCCAGAAATGATGATTACGATGTTTCGAATGGCGGTCATTTCTTCCTTCTTCCTTCGTTCTCTCAATATGAAATAGCCTTCCAATCGCAGATCAAGCTTTCAGGACGTCTTATCATCGATATGGATCGAAATAAGGACAAAACCCATGCCGTGCAGATGCCTCAGGATGCCGATCAACCCGGATTGGTCGGTGCAGGCTGATAAAATTGTTGCGCTTTCATCGGCGCAGTCCACGGTCAGCGTTACCGGGCTGGCAGCGTTGACATCGTCCTGATCTACAGATCCACGAACTTTGATGATGTAGGTGTGAATGTCGTCAATCATGGTTTCCTTGTAAACGTAAGCCTTGTTTGAGTACATCCACAGGATAACAATGCCGGGATGAGAAATCTTCACATGAATATGTAGTCGTGCGAAAAAAAGATGTAGATTTGGTGTTAACCACAGTAGTTCGATTTCAGGTTTAATTGCACGGACAGAGAAGTGGATCCATAATGAGATTGAAAAGCACCGGATGGGAAGCAAATTTGAGCCTCCTTTGTCAGGGGACAGCGCCGCAGAGAAAACACAAGTTATGAAGAAAAGCCTGCTAACGATAAAATTCCACCGGCCTGGAATACCGCAAAAACGAATACAACGTGATCACCTGATCTGGCGCATGAATGATGCGCTGGCGAACAGGCATTTGTTGACGCTGGTCTCTGCGCCGGCAGGGTTTGGGAAGACGACTTGCGTGAATGTGTGGGCAGATCAATTGGATTTGCCCGTCATCTGGCTCTCATTGGATCCTGCTGACGATGACCCTGGGCAATTCTTTGCTTATTTCATTGCCGGATTACAGCAGGTCGATTCCCGCATTGGCAAGGAAATCGAATATCTTCTCGACAAGGAGCAGCTTCCCGCTGCCGATGCAATTGCCTCAGTCCTCATCCGTGATCTTTTTGATTCGGGCGGCAGGATTGTATTTGTGCTGGATGATTTTCAAGTCATTCAGGATGCTCTTATCCTGAAAGTCCTGGAAAAGATCATTCTCAGCCAGCTCCACCAGCTTCACCTTGTTTTAATCACGCGAGAAGATCCCCTGCTTCCTTTAGCGCGTCTGCGCGCAAACAACCTGCTGACCGAAGTCCGCTCTGCTGATTTGCGTTTTTCTACGGATGAAATCAGCCAGTTCTATACCGAAGTCATGGGCCTGTCCCTTGCGAAAACTGATCAGGTCATTCTTGAGGATCGCACGGAAGGTTGGATCGCAGGGCTGCAGCTTGCCGGGCTGTCCTTGCGCGGGCAGAGCGACCCATCTGGTTTTATTGCCGGTATCCGGGGCAACCAGCGGCACATCCTCAGTTATTTAACGGAAGAAGTCCTTGACCGCCAGACTGAGGAGGTCCGGGAATTTCTGCTGAAAACATCAATTCTCGGAAAACTGAACGGCGATCTTTGCAATGCTGTGACCGGCCGGCGCGACAGCAGTGAGATGCTCGAACGGCTGCTGCAAGCCAACCTGTTTCTTGTTCCCCTGGATAACGAGCAGCGCTGGTACCGCTATCATCATCTTTTTGCCGATCTGCTGCGCACAATGCTAAAACGGAACTTTCCAGAAGCAATTGCGCTGCTTCACCAGCGGGCCGGCCAATGGTACGCCGGTGAGGGGTTGATCGCCGAGGCCGTCGAGCATGCGTTAACTGCGGAAGATTTTCACCGGGCCGTGGAACTGATGGAACAACATGCGATGAGCATCGTGATGCAAGGGCATGTCAAAACCGTTGAACGCTGGTTCCAGAGCATTCCAATCGAGTGGCATCAAAAAAGCCCGCGCGCCAGCATTGCCCTGGCCGGAATGTACTTATTGAATGGAAATTACCACCTTGTGGAACATTATCTAAAGCAGTCGGAACAGATCACCCGGCCACATGAACAGGCCCAATGGCCCGACCTTCAAGAAATTGATACGCTTCGACCCATGTGGTTCGCAATTAAATCGAATCTGCTAAATGTTCAGGGCAATGCATCTGAAAGCATTAAGATAGCGGAGCAGGCTCTGCAGGAAGCCCGGCCTGATGATCACTATAGTCAAGGGGCCGCTTATCTGGGATTAGGCGGCGCGTATCGTCTCCTGGATAATTATCCCCGGCTGGTGGATTCCTATCAGAAAGCCATCTACCACAGCCGGATTGCAGGGAAAGCGCTGCCTGAAATGCTGTCAGCCAACGCCCTTACACAGATGGCGATCCGGCACGGCGAGCTGCAATTTGCTGAGGAAGTCGCATCACAGGTGGTTGAGCGCATTCGCATTTCTGGTGAGAGCCTGCCCCCGGTGGCGGGATCAATTTACGGCGCGCTCGGGATGGTCTTTTATGAGTGGAATCGCTTGGACAGGGCGCGTGACTGCTACCAGCAGGGACTTGAGTTAAGCTGGCTGGGCGGCCACAATGCAGGCGTAGTCTATGCCCGCATCCTCCTTTCGCGTTTGAACATGGCCGAAGGCAACCTGCCCGCCGCGGCAGTTGAGATTCAAAAGGCTGCAGAGCGAATCCCGTTGGGTATCCCTATCTGGTTAAATTCGGAATATCTGGCCCAGCAGGTGCGTGTTGATCTTTCCAATAAAAACCTTGGTTCCGTAAGAGCAGTCCTCGACGGTCTCAAGATCGATTGGGGTAATTCCATTACTCCCCAGTTGGAGCCGTGCTACCTGTCTTATCTGCGCTGGATGCTGTTTGAAGCGCTGCAAGAACACCGGGTAGACGAGCTGCCGTGGGGCGTTCAACTGGCCGGCAGGCTCATCGATGCAGCTCAAAAAGGCAGCCGGGTGAGCACCTTGCTCCCGGCACTGCTGCTGCGCGCCCAGATGCATATGATACTGGGAGACCGTTTTGCAGCGCTGGAAGATGTGGCCTGCGCAGTCGATCGGGCAGCGCCGGGGGGCTTTATCCGCACCTTCCTGGATGAAGGGCCGCAGATTATCCCGCTGCTGCGCAGCAGCATTGCCCGAATACAGTCTCGCGATTATGGAAAGCATCTTCTCGACTGCTTTTCCTCAACCGGAGTAGATGCCGGGAGCACGCCTGCGGCTCAACCATTTCCGCTGAATGCTCCCGGAGTAATTGCAAATCAAACTTCTCTGCCGGAGCCTCTATCGGAAAGGGAACTGGAAGTGCTGCGCCTGATTGCACAGGGCTTAAAGTACGAAGAGATCGCAGAAAAGCTCGTGATTTCGGTCAATACCGTCCGGTTTTATATCAAGTCGATCTATTCAAAACTTCAGGTAAACAGCCGCAGCCAGGCTGTAGCCGCTGCGCAGCAGATTGGATTGTTATAAAGCTCCCGTTAAGTGGATCTGAATCTCCGGCTTTTGGATTGGGGGCAGCCAACCACGTTCACCTGGGTTTGAGCGCCGGCCCTGTGGCGCAGCGCTCCCCTGTCTTCTTCCAGGATTCCCCTGATTATATGGGGTTCTGGCAGCTGCCTTATTGACAGGGTGTCAGTATCTGATAATATGTTTTTACTGACACCCCTGTCAGCAAAATAGAAAGAGGTGAGCAGCATGCCAGTACAACTCTACAACCGGGAAGAGATTCTAGAAACCTGCCTGGCCGAGTTTGCGAAGAACGGGTATGAGAAAACATCCCTTGTTCAACTTGCCAGGGCAGCCGGCATTTCTCGGACATTGATTTTCCATCACTTTAAAAGCAAAAAGCTCCTGTACCTGGAAATCATCGACCATATTGTTGAACAGGCCGGGGTCGATGGCGTGTTTGGCCTTCTGGCGCAAAACCCTGATTTTTTCAAAGCCCGTGAGGAGTTCAGTCGTTATAAATTTTGCTTTATCAAGAACAACCCGCTGTACTACCGCATCATGAAAGAGATTGTGAGCGATCCGCCTGCAGAGCTTGGAGATGAGCTCAAGGCGCGCTTTGGAGAATTGCAGGCCAGGTATCAGAAGAAATGGCAGGAATTGTTTGACAAAGTGCCGCTCAGGGACGGCGTTGACCGGAATCAGGCCTATGAGTTCGTCCAGATGACGCTGGACTATTTTGATGAAAAGTATTATCCCGCATCAGCGGCTGACAAAGATTTGGATGACGCTTATTTCCAGCAATTTTTAGAGGAGCGCAATAGATTTCTCGAAATGCTCCGGTATGGCATTCAGGAGAGATCGGAGGTTGAGAATGGCTAGAATGGTAAAACTCTTTCAGGAATTGACGCTGGAGCTGTACGAACAGGCTGGAGGGAAAGGCGCTATGCTCTCCCGAATGGTGCAGGAGGGTTATCCGGTGCCGCCGGGCATGGTGGTGCTGCAATCCGCTTTTGAAGATGGCGGTAAGCTAAAGGACGAGGCATGGAACGAGATCATGGTGCTGACTCGCGCTCTTCGAGATCACAATCAAGGCGTCCGGTTCGCGGTACGTTCCTCGGCGCTGAGCGAAGACTCAGAAACCGCTTCCTTTGCCGGGGAATTTGAGACTGTGCTTAACGTCGAATCCGATGAAGCGATCTTGAAGGCTGTCCATGCGGTAGCCGCCTCTGCCGATTCTGAGCGGGTTAAGACCTACACTCAGGTGCAGGGCATCTCAGGAGCGCACCGGGTTGCGGTGGTAATCCAGCAGATGGTACAGCCCGAAATCTCAGGCGTACTGTTCACAGTGAATCCTATAACGGGCAGTTTTCGAGAGATGACCGGAAACTTTGTGTATGGCCTGGGTGAACAGCTGGTTTCAGGGGAGAGCAATGCGCAGGAATTTCTTTTCTCAAGGCCCAAGGGGAGCTATCAGGGACCTGCTGATTTAAAGAAACATGCCCGCAGGCTGTATCAATACGCCTCAAAGCTGGAAAAGTCTCTGGGAATGCCGCAGGATATCGAGTGGGCGGTTGCCGGCGGAAAACTGTATTTACTGCAAGCCCGGCCCATTACCACCCTGACGCCTGGGAACTTAGACCACTACGAAATCAATGACTCAATGGCAGGGGACGACCTGTGGGTGAATACAAATGTGGGCGAAGCCGTGCCTGACGTGGTAACCCCTTATACATGGAGCCTGATTCGCTATCTGGATGAAATCACTACCTTCGCCAGGGGCTATTACATCTGGTCGGGAAATATCTGCGGCCGCATCTATTCTAATTTTGGGCGCAGAATATCGGCTTATATTGCGTTAGGCGTCAAGGAGGAGACCGCAATCAATACATCGGGAACTTTCTTCGGCGCGCTGCCTGAAGGGGTTAAGTTCTCTCCTTATCCTTACACCAAAGCGGATGTGCTGACGGTAATCCTGCCGAAAATCATCAGTTTTTTCAAGCATATCCTGCAAGCGAGGAGAACAGCAGAAGCAGACGTAAAAAATAATCCGCGTATTTTTGCGGCTTTATGGCAGAAAATTGAGCAGTGCGACTCTCAATCTGACCTGCTGCGCCTGTGGGAAGAAGAGATTAAGCCGTACACAGTCCGGTACTGGTGGTTGCAAGGGTACGGGGGAAGCCGCAGCCTCCCGGTGTTAACGGTGAAAGATGCGCTTGCGAAGTATGTGGGTGAAGCGGATGCCAATGCGCTGTTATCAAACCTGGGCGGCAGAGAAGGGCTTGCCAGCCTCGACCCGGTGTCAGGCATTGGAAAAATATTACGCGGTGAAATGAGCCGCGAGGAGTATTTGCAGCAATATGGTCACCGCAGCCCGCACGAGCTGGAACTCTCGATGCCTGTCCCGGCTGAAGATGCTCGCTGGCTGGATGTGCAAATTGAAGACCACCGCAAGCTAAATATCAATGTCGATGACCTGCTTGAAAAACAGCAGAAGCAGTATGAAGCGGCGCTTCAACGGTTCAAAGAAAAATATCCCGGTAAGGTGAAGTGGCTGGAGAAGCAGCTGGCGAGGGCCTCAGAAGGCGCGCGGTGGCGAGAAGCGGCCCGCTCAGAGTTCACGCGGGCATTCCGCGTGAACCGCGCTTTTGCGCGCAAGGCCGGTGAATTAACGGGCGTTGGCGATGATGTATTTTTCTTATATATTCAAGAGGTGCTCGATCTGCTGAGAGGCAAGCAGGAAGCGCTCCGGTTTATCCCAATCCGTAAAGAGAACTACGAAAAGTACAGGGCGCTGCCGCCCTTCCCGCCGGTGATCCGCGGGCGCTTTGATCCCTTTACCTGGGCGAAACGACCCGACCGGCGGATGGATTATTACGATGCAGACATGCCCGCTGGTGGACTCAGCCCTGATTCGGAGACTCTGAGAGGTTTCCCGGGAGCTTCGGGCATTGTAGAGGGAACGGTAAGGGTGCTGGCCAGCCCGGATGAATCGGAGCAGTTGCAGCAAGGAGAAATCCTCGTCGCCTCTTCGACCAATATCGGCTGGACGCTATTATTTCCCAAAGCATCCGCGATCATTACCGATGTCGGCGCGCCGCTTTCGCACGCTGCGATTGTGGCCAGAGAACTGGGCATTCCGGCGGTCGTAGGCTGCGGCAATGCGACTATGCGGCTCAAAACGGGCGACCGCGTGCTGGTCAACGGCGGACAGGGCGTGGTGCAAATTTTAGAAAAGCACGCATGAACCCTACAGCAGTTCCGGTAATTGGTGAAGCCTGTGTGTCTTATTGCTGGAAGCGCTGCAGAAACATGCGGTGAAGGACGCCGCTGTTCATGCGGAAAACCACATCCATCTTTGGCAGAATGCTCAGATCATGCGTGGCAATGATCACGCAATAACCGCTTTCATGGGCGAGTTTGACCAGGATGTCAATGATGTTGACGCTGTTTTCCTCGTCAAGGTTGCCTGTCGGTTCGTCTGCCAGGAGCAGGCTGGAGTCCATCGACATCGCGCGGGCGATCGCCACGCGCTGCTGCTCACCGCCTGAGAGCATATTGGGGAAGCGGTCGAGGACTGACTCGGGCAGCGCGACGCGCTTGACAAGCTCCCTGGCGCGGTCGCGCGCCTTTTTGCCGTTGAATCCGCGCAGCTCCATCGGGTAGGTGATGTTCTCCGATACCGTCAGCAGTGGGAACAGGCGGAAGCTCTGGTAGATCATCGCCGCGCATTCGCGCCGGTACTTCGCTAAATCCATCTCCGAGGTTGGCCTGCCTTCGAACAATACCTGCCCTGACGTGGGTAGATCGAGCCCGGCAAGAAGCGATAGCAGCGTGCTTTTGCCGCTGCCTGACTTTCCGACGAGACCATAAACCTTTCCCTTTTCGAAGGCGCAGTTGACATGCTTTACGGCATCGACCTGTTGATATTTGCTTTTGTAACGGTAGGAGACGTCCTTCAACTCAAGTATTTTCAATGCTTCCACCTCAGTCCTTGTCTAACAAAATCGCCAGTACATGGGTACGATTCATAACCATGATGGAGACGGAGCAGCCGATAAAATAGCAGACGGTGAACCCCAGCGTGAGGCTCAAATGCAGCGCGGTTGGTTGTCCCCAGGCCAGCCGCCACACCGCCATCCCAATTGCAACACCGAGCAGGCATAGGATACTTTGCTCAAAAAAGAAGCTGAAGAACGAGCCGATCCGTGTGCTGCCAAGGCCGCGCATCGTTGCGAATTCCTTTTTTCGGCTGACAATGAGCAAATAGGATACAACGACCGCGATAATCCCAACCAGCGCATATAAGAAGGGATACAGCGTGTTGATGTAACGGATCTGCTGCTTGACGCTTGCAACTGCGTTATTGAATGCTGCATCCTTCAGCACGATGAACTCGCGCACTTTGCTGACGTTGTTCACCTGTGAATAACCATAGTCAGACAGATAATCTTTAAACGTGGTGAGATCACGCGAATCCAGGAGCGTGAAATTCGAGCTGTGGAACACAATTCGCTGAAGCATGTCCTTCTGCTCGGGAGTGAGGGTGCTCTCGAGCGGTGCGCCCGTGCTGGCCTGCCCCTGGCCCCAGATCAGATCCGTATCGACGAACAGCGAAAGCGGCGCGTAGATTGTGTCCTCAGCGCCTTGCTTTTCATAACTGCCGGCGACGAGCAGGTCTAGATGGAGGAAGATGCGCCGCTGGCCTTCTGCGTTCCTGCGCACCTGGTTGAGTGCCACGCGAATTGTGTCTCCGAGCGCGATGCCCTTGTCTGCCATGAGCGAGCTTGGGATGATGCAGCTGAACACCCTTTCGTCATCTCCTGCTACAGCCAGAATGGATTCATCATAGCCTTCGAGGAAGGACATGAGAACGGTGTCGGCATAGTAGAACTCGGGCGACTTACGGATGTCGTTTGTCAAAGTGAGATCAGGGCCGCGCAGGATTTCTTCGACCAGCGATTCATAGCTGAAGGAACTGTCCGGTACGTAGAGGGGAGAAATGGGTTCTTCAGTGCCGTCAGCGCGCCGGGTGACGCCGATATAGTAGTAAGGCTCGCTTTTTGAAACGGAAAGGGAGCTGACCTGCCCCGTGTGGTATAGACTGGCGACATCGAACGCATCCAGCACAAGGTTCCCGATTTGCTTTCCGTTAATATCGGTGTAATACCCTTCGATGGTCGTGTTGTCGTAAATGGCGTTGAGCTGTTCCTGATAGCGCAGCGAGGTTGTGGCAAGTTGACCAAAGAAAATTGCCACAGACGCAGCGAGAATCGGGACGACCAGGCTGCGCGCGCCGCCGCGCCGTATGGACAGGATGGCGTATTTCAGGCTCCCGCCGCTGAGGCGCGACGTTTTGTGTTCTCTCTTCGGCCCCCACGACTTTTGCTGGCCTGCCTTGCTGTGCAGGAAAGTGCCAACGGTGAAAGCCAGGCAGGAGAGAATGGCGAACAGAAATACGGCAGCGCCGACAGACAGAAACAGCTGCCATTCGAGCGCTGGCACGAATTCCAGTGTTCGCGAGATCGTCAGGTTTCCGTTGCTGAAGCGGGAATCGATCAATGCAAAGTCTTTAGCAGCCCTGGTAATCATTGCGATGATACCGTCGTGCAGCCAGTACCCCGCGGCAGCGCCTGCTGCCGCGGCAACCAGCGAAATGATACCGGCGCTGTAGAGGAAATATGCGCACACCTGCACCCTGCTCGTACCGAGCATTCGCATCGTTACGCTCGTCTCCCGCTGGCGGTAAACGAACAGAAAACCGAACAGGATCAGCACCGCCAATTCCACCAGCAAGCAGACAGCAGTCACGATCTTCGCGACGTTCAGGATGGTCTGGTACGGTATGGCGACTGTGGAATAACCCTGATCGTAAACTGTAAGCTGGAAACGGTCATATACCGCGGATTCCATGCGCGCAAGAAAATCACCTGCATCTTCATTGCGGATGACTGCCTGCCCGACGGTGTAACCAATCGGATACTTTGACCACGGCACGCCTGAGGACTCTGGTACATAGATGTACCAGCTTTTATCCATCACGGTATTCATGATGCCGACGACGGTGAAAGTCTCTTTGTAGGAGAAGCCGTCGGGCGCCCAGTAACTGTTGTAAACGCCCGGGCGGTCTGATACTGCTACAGAAATATCGATCGTATCGCCGGTTCCAATGCCGAGCCGCGACGCCAGTAATTCTGAAACCACGGCCACGCGGCTGCCGCGCGCATACTCATCTTCATTGAACACGCGTCCATCGACGATATACAGCTCCTGTTGGTGAAATGGCAGCAGCGACATAAGGTCGTCTGTCCCAGAAACGAGCACGCTGTTGTTCGTGACCGGCAGCGTCTGGGCGATTTGTATGAGTATGGAATCCTCGGGGAGGGTATAACGCTGCCCGTCCGTCCCGTCTGAGGTGATGTCGATCATGCGCGGTATTTCCGTGATGCCCGCCGCCGCGACCGCATTGTCATACGTCGCAGCCCGCAAGTGCAGCAGCGGTGATCTACCGCGATACACTTCACCAAAAACGAGGTAGTAATGTCCCGGTTCGAATGTACCAAAGTCCTCGTCGATGAGGATGATGGTATCGGTCTCGCTCTTATAGGAATACAGCGCGTTCATGACGATGGCGCTGTAAACCCTGTCGTTTGCATCGTAGTTGGCGTTGCCCACCACAAGTACAGACAGCATCTGGTCGGGCGCGTAGGGATCCGTTCGCCAGAAACCTTCGATGTATCCAAGCGAACGCGCCGGTGTATCCCACAACAGCACTGCACCATCATCGGCAATGACCGATGTGTCGAAGGACTCAAGCGCCCTGACCATCGCGGGGTCATACCCGGTATCATCCGGATAGCCGGTTCCCATATAATCGATCAGGCCGATTGTGGTGTAAAAGTCATCACAGTCGTCGAGGAACTGCGCAACGGATGCCCATACGCTGACACCCAACGCGAGCGCCAGCGTGAGAGCAAATATCAGCAGCGTAAACAGCGCTGTTTTTCCCCCGGAACGGATAATGCTGTGGATACTGTTGCGAAAGATCATCAAAGCTCAATACCGCCTGAAGGTTCATAATGTGGACGATAATGCACGCTTCGCATCCATTTACACCAATAATCCATTTGCGCTGCGGTAAAGAGCTTCGCATGCACGGATAATGGATTGTTAGCAGTCGTTATATTGTTGCGACTTCGATTATTGCTTAATCGGCGCGAATTATACTGGCTTTTCAATCTTGAGTGCCAGGTTTTCATTCAGAGGCGGATCGCGCCGCCTGCTGGGGGTAAGCTTCCCGGGGCTTAAAGCTGCCGGGGCTTAAAGTCGCTGGGGCTTAAAGTCGCCCTAGTAAATTCGCCAGGCGAGCCCATTCCTTTTCCTGATCCTTGACCGGAACAATCAGCACATTCAATTCGTCCAGCCCGTTGGATAACAGGCCGGTCAGCCGGTCGGCGACGGTCTGTTCATTGCCAGATATCACCAGTTCGTCGAGCAGCGCATCAGGGAGCGTCCCATCTTCCGGGATGGGATAGCCAGATTCGATAAACATGTGCCGGTAGAAGGGCAGCTTGCCGTAATGCCCAAGCCGCCTGCGAGCGCCTGCGAGAACCGCCTGGCGGTCGGTCTCGAGCGCGACCGGCACGTGAGCAATCAGCGGCGGGGCAGCCCGTTCTGCTTGCTTTGCGCCTGCCTGGAGCACAGGGAGTCCGGACTGTAAAAGGTAGGGGACAGGGCAAACCCAGCTGAGCGCGCCGTCGGCAAGCTCACCGGCTGTCTGGAATGCGCTTTTCCCCAATGTAGCGATCAGAACCGGAACGCGGGCTGTTCCGGGCAGGCTTGCGTTTACCCGGAAGAAGCGTCCCTGGTGGTTGACCTCTCCTTCCCACAGCGCTGCCCGCAGCACGCTGATATACTCACGAAGATATTTCAGCGGGTCAGTCATCTTGATCCCGTACGTTCCCTCGATCGTCGGGCGGTGGCTGGTCCCGATCCCCAACCGCAAGCGGCCTGGGGCCAGGTCATTAACCGTTCTTGCCTGTGCCGCCACGGCGAGGGGGTGGCGCGGATATGCCGGGAGGATCGAGGTGCCAAACCGGATGGAGGAAGTCTGTGCAGCTGCGACGGCAAAGATCGTCAATGCGTCTTCTGTGGTAGGGCCTTGCGTAGTCCAGACCTGCCGCACTCCGGCCTGTTCAGCGTAAACAATTGCTTGAATGGCGTCTTTCGCGCTGCTGGTGTTGATTACCAGACCGATGCGCTCCCTGAAAGGGAGTGCCCGGACGCTGCCGGCTGAAAGCATTTCATCCCCAGTTGTCATTTTTCGTTTGCTTCCTTTGTGCTGTTTTCAATGGAAATTATAGTCAAGCCCCTTTTGAATCACAAACAAAAGGTTTTATCCGTTTATTTTTCAGGCCGGGCAGCCCAGCGTTGAGCCAGCTTAAATTAAATGAGGTTTCCAGCGCTGGAAACCTCGTTTGGAGATGGTTGAGAGATTAACTTAGTACTGCCCGTACTCTTTCGTCGCATCCATCCAGGCTTTGACCAGCACCGGGTCTGCTTCGTCGAGGACGGTGTTCGGGCACATGATATACCCGCCGCCTTTGCCAGGGCCTTCGATCAACTGTTTGGTCAGCGCTCTCACCTGTTCGACGGTGCCGCCTTCCAGAAGTGAAACCGGCATGCCGCCGGCGATGCACAGTTGATCGCCCAGGATCTCTTTCGCTTTGAACATATCGGTGCGGTCAAACCAGCACAATACCTTACCGGCGGGCAGCTGGCGCAGAAATTCCAGGCGTTGATCGTAAAAGCCTTCGAAAAACGGCAAAGGCGTTAATCCTGCATCGACCAGGCTTACGATCAGCTCTTTTAACCACGGCCAGTAGAACCTTTCAAACTGCTTGATTGACATGAATCCGTCGGCACCGCGGTGCAGCGGGATGAAGACGCGCGGATTGCCGCTGGCTTTCGCTCCGCTGATTGCCAGGTCGATTGTAAAGGGCAGCAGCTTATCCTGAGCAGCGATCAGCTTGTCGGGGCAGCGGTGCATATCGAGCATGGTTCCGCGCATGCCCCTGAAGAAATCGGAGATGAAATCGAACGGTGCAAGGGCTACGCTGCCGCAAATATTCGGGAAGCCTGCTTCCACCGTCCATTTGTTAAACGCTTCGATATGGGCCGAGCGCTCCGCCATTTCTGCTGCAGCCTGGTTTAATGCCTGAAACATACTGGCAAACTGAGGCGCCAGCATCATGGGCGTCAGGTTTGCGAGGCCCATGATCAATATCTTTAACGGCGGCAGCATCCCCAAGGCTTCCATCTTCTTGTTCGTGCGAGGCAGGTACTTGCGCAGCAGAAAATTGGTGGGATCGTCCAGGAAGTGATCATATTCCTCGGCCTTCATATATTCAGCTTCTATGAACTGGAAAGCCGTATTATCACCTAATCCGTATCCAGGATATTTATGCTGGATGTACCCAAGCGCCCTGGCTGCCTGCCCTGAGCCCGCAGTTTCTGCGCCAATTGACTGAGTATGCATGTCTGGCTCATAGTCCAGCAGGAATTTTTTATATGCTTCAAACCAGGTTGGCGGGTCAAAATGAACGGTCTTCTTCGGGATCCCTGCATGTTTTGCGGGGAAGTACGTCTCAACAGCGAAAATTGGGACGCGGTCCGGAACCTTCATCGCGATAGCGTCCATGAAGCGTTTTTCGCGTTCGTTAAACAATTCCTGTGCTGTCTTTTCCTGAGGGGTTGTTTCCATGTCCGATTCTCCTTAAAAATCAGTTGCACCAACGGTTGGCCAGCTCGACTGCCTTCATGGCGTCAATACCCCAGCCGTCCGCGCCGGTATATTTGCAGACCTGCTCGTCAATTGTCCCGCCGCCAATCATGATCTTGACCTGATCACGGAGACCGGCAGCCTTGATCGCATCGACAGTCTCTTTCATTGAACTGTAAGCCAGGGTCAGGAAGCCGGAAAGCGCTACGATATCGGGTTGAAAGTCTCTGACTTCTTCAACAAACTTCTCGTATGTTACATCCACGCCCAGATCCTTGACCTCGTAGCCATTCACATCCAGCATGAAACCGACAATATCTTTCGCAATATCATGAATGTCGCCTTTGACCGTCCCCAAGAGAATTTTGCCTTTCTTCGCTGATGTTGGGGCTTGTCCAATAAACGGTCTGACAGTGTCCGAGATTGATTTAAGCATCTCACCGGCCAGAATCAGCTCGGGAATATAATATTCACCCGCCTCGAAGCGCTTACCCACTTCGCCCATTGCCACCCGGCAGTCCTCCAGAATGGACATAGGGTCGGCGCCTTCAGAGACTAACTGATTGGTCAGGGCGAGCGCTGTATCCTCGTCCATTTCGACAATTGCCTTCACAAGTTGTTCTGACATAAGGGCCTCCTCTATATGGATCAACTTTAGATTGCACGGATAACCGGCTGCTTCGTTAACCGCTAACCGGTGGAAGTAAAGGAATATTTTGTTTTTCGGGTGGACTATGGGTAAAGTCAGGAGTATTTACTGGTAATTAAACGATCTGTTACTTATTATATTCATATACGAACTTGATGCAATTTAATTGGCTGAACAACTGCTGAATGATGGTTTCGATTTGCAGATAAAACACACAATCAACTGCTGCATTTGGATGTAATCTCAATGGGGATATGAAATCGTTTTGATCGGAGCGCAGTCGCGGCTAAAATGGAAGGGACGCCGTTATTAAATATTTCATTGGAGAGGGAATAGGCATGAAACAGGCAGATACAGCAGGATCAGCAGGGGTGGTCAAGGCAGTGCGCTTTGAACACCTGCGCGAAGCGCTGGGGATCGGTACCAGCCGCCCGCGCTTGAGCTGGACGGTCGACACCCCCATCCCCGGCTGGCAGCAGGCAGCCTATGAAATCGAAGCCTACACGCCCGAGGGCCAGTTGTGCGGGCAGACCGGGCGGGTGGACTCCAGCGAATCGGTGCTGGTGGCGTGGCCCTTTGACCCGCTGGTCTCACGCCAGCAGCTGACGGTGCGCGTGCGGGTATGGGGCCAGGACGGGCAGGCGCTGGACTGGAGCGAGCCGGCGGCGGTCGAAGCCGGGCTGCTCAAGCCGGAAGACTGGGCGGCCCAGTTTGTGACCCCCGCCTGGCCGGCCGAACCGCTCCCGGACCGCCCGGCCCCGATGCTGCGCCGGGAGTTCACCCTGCGGGCGGGCATCCGGCAGGCGCGGCTGTACATCACCGCGCTGGGGGTCTATGAGGCCCAGCTCAACGGCCGGCCGGTCGGCGACCAGGTGCTGGCGCCCGGCTGGACCAGCTACCACCACCGCCTGCGCTACCAGACCTATGACGTGACCAGTCTGCTGCACGAGGGCGCCAATGCCATCGGCGTGCTGCTGGGCGACGGCTGGTTCCGCGGGCGGCTGGGCTTTGGCGGCGGGAAGGCCAACATCTACGGTGACCGGCTGGCGCTGCTGGCCCAGCTGGAGGTGAGCTATACCGATGGGACGCGCGAGCGCATCGTCAGCGACGGGCACTGGCGGGCAGCCACCGGACCGCTGCTGGCCAATGATCTGTATGACGGCGAGACCTACGACGCCCGGCTGGAACGAGCGGGCTGGAGCGAAGCGGGCTATGACGACCGCGACTGGACCGGGGTCGAGGAACTGGCGTGGGACAAAGCTACCCTGTTCGCCCCGCTGGGACCGCCGGTGCGCCGCACCCAGCTGCTCTCACCGCAGGCCATCTTCCGGTCGCCCGCGGGCAAGACCCTGGTGGATTTTGGCCAGAACCTGGTCGGGCGGGTGCGGCTGACGGTCCAGGGACCGGCCGGGCAGACGATCATCCTGCGGCATGCCGAGGTGCTCGAGCACGGCGAGCTGGGCACCCGCCCGCTGCGCCACGCCAAAGCCACCGACCGCTACATCCTCAAAGGCCAGGGGGTCGAGACCTGGGAGCCGCGCTTCACCTTTCACGGCTTTCGCTATGTCGAGGTGAGCGGCTGGTCGGGCGAGCTGCAGCCCGAGCAGCTGCAAGCGGTGGTGTGTCACTCGGACCTGGAGCGCACCGGCTGGTTTGAGTGCTCCGACCCGCTGCTCAACCGGCTGCACGAGAATGTGGTCTGGAGCATGCGGGGCAACTTCCTGGATCTGCCGACCGACTGCCCGCAGCGCGATGAGCGGCTGGGCTGGACCGGGGATATCCAGGTCTTTTCCCCGACGGCGACCTTCTTGTATGACTGCGCCGGTTTTCTGGCCTCCTGGCTGGCCGATCTGGCGGTCGAGCAGGCCGAACAGGGTGGCGTGGTGCCCTTTGTGGTGCCCAACATCCTGGGACCCAACCCGCCCGCGGCCGCCTGGGGCGATGCGGCGGTGATCGTGCCCTGGGTGCTGTACCAGCGCTTTGGCGACCGCCAGCTGCTGGCGGACCAGTTTGACAGCATGCGCGCCTGGGTCGACCGGATCGACCAGATCGCGGACGAAACGCACCTGTGGGAGCGCGGCTTTCAGTTTGGCGACTGGCTCGACCCGGCCGCCCCGCCGGACAATCCCGGGCAGGCGCGCACGCCCGGGTTTGTGGTCGCCACGGCCTATTTTGCCCGCTCGGCCGAGCTGGTCGGGCAGGCGGCGGCGGTGCTGGGGCGCGAGGCCGAAGCTGCGCAGTACCGCGCCCTGGCGCAGGCGGTACGGGCCGCCTTTGCCCGCGAATATGTCACCCCGGCCGGGCGGCTGCTGAGCGACTCGTCCACCGCCTATGCGCTGGCGCTGGCCTTTGATCTGCTGCCGGAGGCGGCGCAGCGCCAGCAGGCCGGGCAGCGGCTGGCGGCGCTGGCACGGGCCAATGGCTACCGGGTGAGCACCGGGTTTGTGGGCACCCCGCTGATCTGCGATGCGCTGTGCAGCGTGGGGCTGGTGGAGGTGGCTTACCGGCTGCTGATCAGCCGTGACTGTCCCTCGTGGTTGTACCCGGTCACGATGGGGGCGACGACGATCTGGGAGCGCTGGGACAGCATGCTGCCGGACGGCACGATCAACCCGGGCGAGATGACGTCCTTCAACCACTATGCGCTGGGGGCGGTGGCCGACTGGCTGCACCGCACCGTGGGCGGGCTGGGGGCGGCCGAACCGGGCTATCGCAAGCTGGCGATCTGCCCGCAGCCGGGTGGCGGGCTGCGCTACGCCCGTGTGCGGCACCAGACGCCCTACGGCGAGGCTGCCTGCGGCTGGGAGTTGGGCGATAGGGAACTCACGGTCAGCGTGCGGGTGCCGCCCAACACCACCGCGGCCGTCACCCTGCCGGGGCGCGAGGCGGAAGGCGTGCTGGAAGTGGGTGCCGGGGAGCACCGCTGGACGTATCCGTATGCGCCGGCTGCGCCGCGCCGCACGCGGCTGACGCTGGACAGCCGGGTGAGCGAGCTGGTGGACGACCCGGAAGCGTTTTCGCGCGTGTCGGCGGCGCTGCACGAAATCGGACTGCAGGTGACCGAGCAGATGCTGCCGCAGGAGGACGTCTCGATTCGCCAGGCATTGCAGTTCCTGCCGCGGGCTGAAGAGATCCTGGCCCGGATCGATGAGGCGCTGGCCTCGCTGGAGCAGTAGCAGCGATCAACGCCTGGCTGCTAATCGCCTCGTGACGAGAAATAACTCCATTTAGAAAAACTGCGTCCTGGGCCTTTTCAATCAGGACGCAGTTTTTTCCCTTTATTCTGGTTTGAAATCTGGTCAGGCGCGGATTGCACAGGCTGTTTTGTTGCCGCTTTTATATGTATTATAGATATAAATTATTAATATCGGTTATTAACCATGATTTTGTTACGCAATTGTATGATTTATCGCTTTTTCCTGTTATCAATTTTGTTCTTAATATGGTATAAATAATTGATTACCCTTTTAGGGGATGTTTGGTATACGGAAGGCCTCTCTGTTTTACGGAAGAGACCAGTTTGGGGTAGAAACTGACATCCTCCGGTAAAAGAGTAGTAGGCCGACCAACACCAATCCACAATCATTTCAAAAGAACCAGTCAAAAGGAGAGAGAGATGAAGCGTAATATCCTTGCGGTTCTAAGCTTGTTCATCGTGGTTAGTTTGATGTTAGCGGCCTGCCAGGCAGCTACGCCGACTACCGCGCCGGAAGTTGTTCCGACTCAAGCTGAAGAACCCGCCCCTACTGAGGTCTCTGAAGAACCTGCTCCCACCGAAGTAGCCGAAATGCCCTCACCGGGCGAAGAGGAAACCGAGGAGGAACCCGCACCAACAGAAGCTCCAGTTGAGACTGCCCCCACAACTACCCGCAAGGGCGGCTGGCTGGATGAGATCATCATGTCGGTCATCGACTCCGACTCTGCCATTACGCAGCTGCAGGCTGGCGCCATTGACATTTATGCCAACGGCCTGTCTTCTGCCGACCTGCCCGCGCTCCGGGAATCTGGCCTTGCCTATTCCACATCCAGCGGCCTTTATTACGACTTGCTCTTCAATCCGTATGGACCGGAATTTGCCGATGGCCGGTTGAACCCGTTCCATAACCGCAAGATCCGCGAGGCGATGAACTGGCTGACCGACCGGGATTACCTGAATCAGGAAATCTACGCCGGCGGCGCGCTGCCCAAGTTCTTTGCCATCACTACCCAATTCCCCGATTATGCTGATCTTGCCGATACCGTCCGCCGGTTGGAATCGTACTATGCATACGATTTTGACAAGGCCAAGGGCATCATTGAAACTGAAATGACGGCGATGGGCGCTGAGCTGGTCAATGGGAAATGGCATTACAAGGGTCAGCCCGTCACCCTCATCTTCATCATCCGCAATGACTCAGACGGTACACGCATCCCGATCGGTGATTACACCGCTGCGCAGCTCGAAGCTGTCGGTTTCACCGTAGATCGCCAGTACAAGACCGGTTCTGAAGCCTCTCCGATCTGGATTGGCTCGCAGCCAAGCGAAGGTCAATGGCACGTTTACACCGCTGCCTGGAGCGCAACCGTTTTGGATCGCGATCAGAGCAACATCTTCCAGGAGATGTACCTGAACTCCAGTGCTCAGGGTATCCCGCCGTTCCTCGCGAACGAATCCGATCCTGAGTTCAAACAACTGGGTGATGCGCTGGCGAATGCGCAGTTCTCGACCATTGAAGAACGCCATGACATGATGGCCCGCGCGCTCGAGCTCTCGCTGCAAGACTCCTTCCAGGTCTTCCAGATCGACGGCAAAAACTACATCCCCTTTAACAACGACCTGGTCGTGACAACCGACCTGGCCGCCGGTGTTGAGGGTGCCAGCATCTACCCGTTCACCATGCGCTGGCGCGATCGCGAGGGCGGTACGGTCCGTTGGGCTACCCAGGACCTGTTTGCCGAGCCCTGGAACCCGATCGCTGGCTCGAACTGGGCCTTTGATCAGGGCGCCATCCGCGCGACCAACAGCGCCTATGGTGAGATCGTTTACGATCCCTACACCGGCCTGACCTGGCCGATGCGCATGGAACGCGCCGAGGTCACCGTTAAGGAAGGGCTGCCGGTTGGCAAGACTCTCGATTGGGTGACCCTTGATTTCGCGCCTGAGATCACCGTCCCCGAGGACGCATGGGTTGACTGGGATGCCGCGAACCAGGTGTTCATCACCGCTGGCGAGAAATTCCCCGAGGGCCTGACTGCGCTCCGCAAGACCGTTCAGTACTACCCCGCTGATATGTTCGAGACGGTGAAATGGCACGACGGCAGCAACCTGTCACCGGCTGATTTCATCATGAATATCATTATGACCTTCGATCGGGCCAAGCCTGAAAGCGCCATCTATGATGAGCAGGCTGTCCCTGGCTTCGATGCCTTCATGGAAACCTTCAAAGGCATCCGGATCGTTTCGACCGACCCGATGGTCATCGAGTACTACAGCGATCAGTATTCGCTGGATGCTGAACTGAACATCAACAATCTGTACCCGACCTACGACTTCGCCGAAGGTTCATGGCCGATGATTGCCATCGGTAACATGGCCGAAGCAGCCGGTGAGCTGGCTTACTCGGTTGAGAAGGCTGGCGTCCAGGAGATTGAGCAGACCAGCTACGTCGGCGGCCCCGCACTGGAGATCCTGAACAATTACCTGACGCAGGCGATTGAAGAGGTGACGATCCCCTACGCTCCGACCATGAGCCAGTACCTGACCGAAGAAGAGGCTGCCGCTCGCTATCAGGCCTACCAGGACTGGTATGAGCAGAAGGGTCACTTCTGGGTAGGCACCGGTCCCTATTACCTCGATCAGGCCTTCCTGGTTGAGAAGAGCCTTGTCCTCAAGCACTTTGCCGACTATCCGGATCCGGCTGATCGCTGGTCCGCTTTCGGCGAGCCGAAGCTGGCCGATGTCGAAATCGACGGTCCCGGCCAGGTGACGATTGGTGAGGAAGCTGTGTTCGACATCTACGTCGACTTCAAGGGTGAGCCTTACGAGGCTGACGAAATCAAGATGGTGAAGTTCTTGCTGTACAACGCCAACAACGAGATCGTCGCAGTTGAAGAGGCTGAACTTGTGGAAGACGGTCTCTATCAGGTCGTCCTCGACGCTGACATCACCGGCGCACTCGAAGCAGGCTCGAATAAGCTCGAGATTGCCGTGGTTCCGTTCACCGTGAGCCAGCCGACCTTCACCGCTATGGAATTCGTCACAGCTCCGTAAAACGGCACATCCGTAAGCCATAAATAGATAGGGGCAAGCCATTTACTTGCCCCTATCTATTCTCTAAATTTGAGGGACGAAGAATGGCACAAGCACTTGAGGCGGAAAGCGCCACCAGTACGACGACAAGGGCCGCAGAATCCACCTTTACTCGGGTTGGCCGGTACGTTTTGATGCGGGTGGTTTTATTGTTTTTTACTGTAGTGATTGGCATCTACTTAACCATTCTGATCGCCAACATGGGCGGTTATGTAGATACCATTATGCGGAATGAAATCCGTGAAAGAGTGAACATGTCTGTTGCTGCGGCGACCGCCAAACAGAATATTTCTACTGAGACGCGCAAAAACATGGTTGAGCAGATGGTTGCGCTCGAAGAGAAGCGGTTGGGTTTGGATACACCGTTCGTCATACGTTCTTTCCGGTTTCTTGGAAATGCACTCCAATTGAAGCTGGGGCGTGCATTGCAAATGGTGAGTGACGAGGGCTCGCGTCAGGTTCGCAATATTATTCTCGAACGCCTGCCGGCAACACTGCTTCTGATGGGCACTTCGCAGCTCTTTTTGTTCTTCACCAGTGTCTTCCTGGCGCTCACCTTATCCCGTAAATACGGTAGTTTTTGGGATAAGCTCGTTATTACTCTGTCGCCGACCTCTTCGGCGCCGCCCTGGTTTTATGGGATTTTCCTGATCCTGATTTTTGCGGCGGTTCTGAAAATCCTTCCATTTGGGGGGATGGTCGATGCTCCCCCGCCTGAAAATACCTTTGAATACATTGGGAATTTGCTTAAGCACCTGATTTTGCCGGCCGGTTCGCTGGTCATTAGTTCCCTTTTCTACTCGATCTATAACTGGAGAACCTTCTTTTTGATTTACTCCAGCGAAGATTACGTCGATATGGCAAGGGCAAAAGGCTTACACCCACGTGATGTAGAGCGCCGTTATATCTTGCGCCCAACACTGCCCACCATCGTTACCAACTTCGCCCTATTAGTGATTACGTTGTGGTCTGGCGCGACGATTACAGAAACTGTATTTTTGTGGCCTGGCCTTGGACGGACAATCTTTCGTGCGATCGGCCTCTATGACACCCCGGTGATTGTAGGCACGACAATCATTTATGCCTATTTGCTGGCTCTCACCGTATTCTTCCTGGACTTTATCTATGCCCTGGTTGATCCACGGGTGAAAATAGGTGGTGGGAATAGAACATGAACACGATCAAAAGATTTTTCCGCGAAATTTCACAGTTTCCTTCGGCTATCTTTGGCCTGGTGATTGTCTTCCTGCTGCTTGCTCTGGCAGTCTACGCCCTGATCACGATCCCCTATTCTGAAGCTGTCCGCTTATGGCGCGGAGGTGAGGCGGTCTGGTATCAGAACCCCAAGAACGTACCCCCGGCCTGGTTTAATCTCTTCTCCAAGAAGAAGCTCCCTGAGTCGTTTGCTGTCAAGAGTGGAGAAGAGGGATTCGCCAAGACAGTTACGCCGGGTGCGGAAAATACGACCTCCATCGACTTCGTTTATGATTTCGAATTTAATTACGATGACTATCCCCAGGAGCTGATCATCTATTTTACGAGCACCTATCAATCGAAGCAGCCATTTGTTTCTATCTACTTGAATACACCCGATGGCCGCGAAGTGCGCATCAGCGATTTTGGGGTTTCGCAGAATCAAACATTCCGATTCTCGCAGGATAAGAAGCTTGTGCGGCGGTTAAGAGGTGTCGAGCCGATGGTGGGGTTGTTCTCGGTGCCTGACTCCGATCCGCCGACCCCCTTAAAGGGCACTTACCAGTTGGTGATTAAAGGGCTGGCTTTCGAACCCGGATCGGATATCAATGCAGAGTTTGTCTTCCACGGCCAGTTATACGGCCTGGCAGGCACCGATCATAACCGCCGCGATATTGCCGTTGCCCTTTTATGGGGCACGCCTGTCGCGATAGCCTTTGGGCTGCTGGCTGCACTGGGAACATCCGTCCTTTCGATGTCCATCTCAGCGATCGGGACCTGGTACGGCGGCTGGCTGGATGAGCTGATCCAGCGTATCACCGAGGTTAACCTGGTGCTGCCCTTCCTGGCAATCCTGATTATGGTTGGTACATTCTACTCTCGCAGCATTTGGACGATTCTGGGTGTAACCATTCTGTTAAGTATTTTTACCGGAGCGATCAAAACCTACAGGGCGATGTTCCTGCAGGTGAAAGAGTCGACCTATATCGAAGCTGCCCGGGCTTATGGGGCCAGTAACTTCCGTGTGATCTTTGTGTATCTGATTCCCCGCATGATCCCCCTGCTCATCCCAGCGCTTGTCTCGGCAGTTCCTTCCTACGTCTTCCTGGAAGCTTCGCTTGCCGTCCTGGGATTAGGCGATCCGGTGCTGCCCACCTGGGGGAAGGTCGTGAATGACGCGTTTTCCAACGGCGCGCTCTACAAAGGCCAGTATTATTGGATTATGGAGCCCGCTGTTCTGTTGATGATTACAGGTCTGGGTTTTGCGATGTTGGGCTTCGCGCTTGACCGCGTCTTCAATCCACGCTTGAGGGGTGTATAACCGTCATGGATGAAAAATCATTACTACGCGTTGAGAATCTGAAACTGTACTTCAAGGCAACCCGCGGCGTGGTGCAGGCGGTGGATGGAGTCGATCTGACCGTCTATCCCAATGAGGCAATTGTGATCATTGGCGAATCAGGTTGCGGAAAGAGTTCTATGGCGAAAGCGCTTTTGCGCCTGCTTCCCAGAAATGTAGACACTTATTCTGGGCAGGTGTATATGGGCGGCGTAGACCTGATGAAGCTGGATGAAGACAAATTCCGCCGCGATATCCGTTGGGTAAAAATTTCGATGGTTCCGCAGGCCGCGATGAACTCGCTCAACCCGGTTTTGCGCGTAGGCGATCAGGTGGCTGAGCCGATGATTGTGCATCACAAAGTGGCGAAGGATGTCGCTTTGAATAACGCGCGAACTTTATTCCAGCGTGTGGGTGTTCCGGTAGACTTCCTCTCGCGCTATGCCTTTGAGTTGAGCGGCGGGATGCGCCAGCGTGTTGCGATTGCCATGTCGCTCATTACCGTTCCTGACCTGGTGATCCTGGATGAGCCAACCTCGGCGCTGGATGTTCTGACACAGGCCAATATCATGAATCTGCTCAAGCAGATTAAAAAGGAAATTGCCACGAGCTTTATCCTGATTACCCATGATATTGCCACTTCCAGCGAGTTGGCCGACCGGGTAGCTGTGATGTATGCCGGACAGATCATCGAGGTTGGTAGAAATTATGAGTTCTTCACAAAACCACTGCATCCTTATTCTGCGGCGTTGATGGCATCTGTACCCAGGCTGCGGAGCAACGCTGACCTCGATTTCATCGGCGGTCAGCCTCCCAGCCTGATTAACCCGCCGACCGGCTGTCGTTTTGCTGCTCGCTGCCCGAAAGTCCATGACCGTTGCGTGAAGGAACCACCGATGGTTGAGACCGACGGACGCCTGGTGAAATGCTGGTTATATACTTAGGAGAGGATTGAGAAGATTCCTATGTCAGAAATTATTCAAGCCAACGAAACGGTAATGACCCAGACCCAAACCGGTCAACCAGACGTTCCGCTGCTTTCGGTTCAGGATCTGCATGTCTGGTTTGAGCTGCGCCGCTTTGGTTTTGGACACGCCGGCTATGTGCGCGCAGTTGATGGGATCAGTTTCGATCTGAACTACGGAGAAGCAGTCGTCGTCGTCGGCGAGAGCGGCTGCGGCAAATCCAGCCTGATGAAAACCATCCTCGGGTTGAATAAGATCACCAAAGGCGAGATTGAGTTCTGTGGGAAGAAATTATCTCAATTTACTCCCGCTGAAATGCGCTGGTATCGCTCGCAGGTGGGTTATGTGCAGCAAGACCCGTATGGGGCGCTGCCGCCCTTCATGAATATTCAGCGCATTCTGGAAGAACCGCTGATTGTTAACGGTGTCAAAGATAAACAGGAGCGCCTCAAGCGCATCCATAAGGCGCTTGAAGAAGTCAAGATGACCCCGGTCGAAGAATTTCTGCCGAAATTCCCCCACATGATTAGCGGCGGGCAGCAGCAGCGCATCGTCATCGCCCGCGCAATGATCATGAACCCCAAGCTGCTGGTGGCAGATGAACCGGTGTCCATGCTCGACGCTTCGGTGCGCGTTGAAATCCTGAAGCTGCTGCGCGGCTTGCAGGAGCAGCATAACCTGGCGGTGATCTATATCACCCACGATCTCTCAACAGTGCGGTATTTCTCGGAATACATCTTCGTGATGTATGCCGGTGAAGTGGTTGAGAAAGCCCGTGTCGATGACCTGATCAATTCACCGAGCCATCCTTATACACATGCGCTGCTGGCAGCCACATCAGACCCAGATGCCAAGAATGTAGATGAGTTCCAGGAGGTTCCGCCGGGTGAACCACCCAGCCTGGTAAAACCGCCGGAAGGCTGCCGCTTCCACCCGCGCTGCTCGAAAATGATCCCTGATTTGTGCGATGTGAAGCGCCCGCCCGAATTTGTCACCGGGCCGGACCACAAAGCCGCTTGCTGGTTGTTCAATGATGGAAAAGCTTAGCCCACTGCAGATGATGATCATCGGGGTGGTGATGATGATCCTCGGGGTTATCTTTCCACTGTTGATGGTGGTCAGGATCATCGAAAGCTCATTCTGGCTCAACATCGTTTCTTATGGTCTTTCGGTGATGGGGATGTTCCTGGGATTTTTTGGACTGTTCACTTATGTGCGCAGCCGAAAATGACCAGAGCATCGTCTCGATAAAACTGACAATAATACGCTTTTGCTAAGAATTACCTGACATGATTACGCCTCCATATGGGGGCGTAATCATGTTAAGAAATCTGTCTCAGTGATTGCGCCTCGCGAATTAAGGTGGATTGCCTTTGGAGGGTGAGCTCAGGCCAGTTGATTGGCGTACTGCCGGGGCGAAATTTGCAAGCCTCGCTGTATTGACGGGTGTTAAAACCGCATCTATAATACCTAAGCGGCTTTAATAAGAACAAAAGTTGAATACAATTGTTTTTGGGAAAGGAGTCACCCGGCAAAAATTCTGCTTCTCATAAGACAAAGGAAGAAGAAGTTCATTCGGCATGTAGAAGCCACTCTAAACGAAGGAGATTCCCCAATGAAGGTCCGCCATTTGGTATTTAGCCTTTTTTTGGCTGTAACCCTCATTTTTTCAGCCTGTACGCCAGCAGCTCCGGCGCCTAGCTCTGATGTCGAGACTGCCCCAACACAGGCACAAGAAGAACCGGCTGCCTCTTCTCCCGCTCAAATTACATTTTGGCATGCTATGAGCGGCAGCCGTGAAGAAGTGATCAATGGCCTTGCCGAGCGGTTTAACCAAACCCAGACACAGTACCAGGTTATTCCCGAATATACTGGCAGCTATGCCGAGACGCTAACAAAAGCTCTTGCTGCTTATCGGAGCGGCACACCCCCCACAATTGTCCAGGTCTACGAAGTTGGAACGCGCACAATGCTCGACTCAGGCGCAATTATCCCGGTTCACACCCTCAACAAGGGTGAAGTGGATTGGGCCGATATTGTGCAGCCAATTATGAAATACTATTCGGTTGATGGCCAGCTGTACTGCATGCCTTTCAACAGCTCTACTGCGATGCTGTATTACAACAAGGACATGTTTGTCGCTGCCGGGCTTGATCCCGAAAAACCACCTAAGACCTGGGCTGAGGTGGAAGAGTACAGCATGAAGATTATGGAAGCAGGCGCGGCGACCGGCGGCTTCTCGATGGGCTGGCCCGCCTGGATTATGGAGCAAATGTTTGCAACCCATAACCAGCTCTTTGCCAACCAGGACAATGGCCGCTCTGGGCTTGCTACCGAGCTTTATCTGAATTCTGATTTCGGCGTCAAAGTTCTCACCGAATGGAAGCGCATGGCTGAAGAGGGCGTCCTTGTGTATGGCGGTCGCGAGTATGCAGCCAATGACCCCTTCCTTGCCAAACAGTTCCCGTTCCTCTTCCAATCCACTTCTTCACTGGGCGGTATCTTGAAATCCGCCGAGTTTGAAGTTGGCACCGCTTTCCTGCCTCGTTTTGAAGGATACGAGATGGGGAACAGTGTTGTTGGCGGTGGCTGCCTCTGGTTGATGGATAAGGCGACACCTGAACAGCAGGCCGGAGCATGGGAATTCTTCAAGTACATCAACTCCGTTGATGAAACAATTGCATGGCACAAAGGCACCGGTTACTTCCCGGCTACAAATACCGCCTATGAAAAACTGAAGAGCGATGGCTGGTTTGAAGAAGAGCCAAACCACGTGACTGCTTTTGACCAGATTTTGAGCGGTATCGACTCGCCTGCCGCCAATGGTGTTCTTCTTGGCAACTTCGTCCAGATTCGCGATATCGTCGGAGCTGCCATTGAAGAGTCTGTCGTAAACGGCGTTGATCCTAAGACTGCCCTGGATAAGGCCACAGCGGAGGCAAATCAGGTTCTGCAGGATTACGCAGCTCTGAATCAGTAAAAATATTACCGATAGTGATTGGAGTACGAGACTCTGCACCGGCAGGGTCTCGTACTCCGAGTGAATTTTAAACCTGATGAATACTCGCTTCCCAAACCGATATCTCCCCTACCTTCTCATTGCACCGATGATCCTTGTGGTCATCATCTTTTTTCTTGTCCCAAGCGTACAAAGTTTATATTTGAGCTTTTTTCGGGTTAGTTCCCTTGGAAACCGTAAGATCTTTGTCGCTTTTGAAAATTTTGTCCGGCTAGTCACGAACCCAAATTACCTCAATTCTCTCGTGGTTAGTGTGGAATTTGCCCTGATGGTAGTCCTGACCGGGTTGAGTTCCTCACTATTTGTTGCAACGGTTGCCAATCAGCGGTTACGTGGGTTCGCCTTTTATCGGGCTTTGCTAATCTGGCCTTATGCGCTCTCTCCGGCAATCGCCGGTTTGGTGTGGGGCCTGATGATGAATCCCAATTTTGGCCTGGGAGCTGTTCTTCTCAAGCGCCTGTTCTCTATCGATTTCAACTATCTGACCAGCAGCACATCCGCAATTCTTTTCCTGGCGCTTGCTGCTACCTGGAAGATGTTTGGATATAACATTGTCTTTTTCCTGGCAGGTCTACAGGGGCTGCCCACCGAGCTGCTTGAAGCCGCATCACTCGATGGGGCGGGGGGATGGCAGAAGTTTTGGAAGATCACCTTTCCGCTGCTCTCACCGACCACCTTCTTTCTCTTGATTATGAATACGCTTTATGCGTTTTTTGAGATCTTTGGCCTGGTTCACATTACCACCCAAGGCGGGCCAGGTCAGGCAACGAACTTGCTGGTATTCAACCTGTATAAAGACGGCTTTATAGGAATGGACACCGGCTTTGCTTCCGCCCAATCGATTGTTCTGCTCATCTTTGTTGCCACCCTCACCTTCTTGCAGTTCCGCTATGTAGGCCAGAAAGTTCATTATCGATGAAATCTGAAACCACTATTTCCCTGCCTTATCAAGCACGTCGTAATTATGCTGCATGGTTCCAGACACGCCTGCTCAGGCCTGTTCTCTCTCACCTGGTGATGATTGCAGCAGTCGTTTTTATCATGTTTCCCATGATCTATGCTCTGCTGCTTGCTACTCAGACGCCCAGCGAATATTACAATCTGCAATTCTTGCCCGGCAGCTCGCTGATTGAGAATATTTCTTTTGCCTGGAACCGAATCAACATGGGCCGCCTGCTCGCCAACACGGCTTTTGTCGCGATTACCGTAGCAATTGGGAAAATTATTCTCAGTGTTATAGGCGCGTTTGCCTTCGTCTACTTTGATTTTCGCGGCAAGACTCTACTCTTTGGTTTGATCCTGGTTACCCACATGCTGCCGCTGCCGGTTCGAATCGTGCCTACTTTTGAACTGGTGGATGCGCTCGGATGGACGAACTCCTTTCAGGCGCTTACAATTCCCTTTTTCGCCAGCGCAACGGGAATCTTGCTCTTCCGCCAGTTGTATCAGACCATTCCACCGGCTCTGGCAGATGCAGCGCGCATTGACGGCGCAACTCCTCTGCAATTTCTTTACTCCATCGTCATTCCGCTTTCCGCGACCAACATTGCGGCCCTGTTCTTGATCGAATTTATCTATATGTGGAACCAATATCTGTGGCCGCTTATCATTGCGAATGCTGACACCACTCGCATGGTCCAGATTGGGCTCCGGCAGCTTGTCGCTACTGATGCCGCTGTTGAATGGCATTATGTGATGAGCGGCGTCCTTATTTCTGCTATTCCGCCGCTGCTTCTCCTGATCTTACTGCAGCGAAATCTCATTCGCGGCATCGCCCTGTATGAAGATAAGTAAATAAAATAAAAAAGGCTGCCCAAACGTTCTTTTGGGCAGCTCTTATATCAGGTATCAGCAAGTAAAACTTTTGAGGTCTGCAGCTGTCATATAAGGCGGTTGTGGACCTCAAAAAGATTCTCTTTAGATAATTCCAGTGGTGAGATCGGGATTGTTTTGTGTGCATTAAATAGAAAAAGTCTCTTGGCGATGACCGACTCTCCCGGGAGGTTGCCCTCCAAGTACCATAGGCGCTGACAGGCTTAACGACCGGGTTCGAGATGGGACCGGGTGTACCACTGTCGCTCC
>Ga0134094_1000471_pt1 | contig 48392 bp, 39 predicted proteins | sample 5_1taG_FD_94458 | JGI IMG/M metagenome (GOLD analysis project Ga0134094, IMG submission 94458) | Switchgrass degrading microbial communities from high solid loading bioreactors in New Hampshire, USA - 5_19_20_110_A1 metaG | ecosystem: Engineered > Bioreactor > Semi-continuous > Anaerobic >... | reverse complement strand
GCAGCAGCGCCTCAACCGCGCTTCGCCAGGACTGCGCCTTAACGAAGCTCGGCAGGCAGTCGATGATCTGTACGAGCGCGGATTGCGCGCTTTGCGCCACAACCTGCAGCTTCGCAGAGCGCATCTCAATGGCCTGCGCAGCCGGTTAACCACCCTCAATCCGCGCGCAACACTGGAACGAGGATTTGCAATTGTCGAACGAGAAGACGGCAGTCTGCTAAAAAGCGTCAGAGACGTCCGGCCGGGTGATCAAATCAATGTGCAGTTATGGGATGGAAAAATTGTAAGCCGCGTCGAAAATATTCAGGCAGACCAGCGGCCTGATACAGCAAGCGCAAATGGAGATCAATCATGAACCTTTCGGATGAGCCAATCGAAACAATGAGTTATGAGCAGGCCTTTGCCGAATTAGAAGAGATCGTGTATGGGCTGGAATCGAACCAAAAGACGCTGGAAGAGGCGATGGCCTTCTTTGAGCGCGGCCAGGCCCTGGCGCAGCACTGCGCGTCACTGCTTGACCAGGCAGAACTGCGCATCCGCAAAGTTAGTGATCAGGATATGAATGAAACTTGATTGGTAATATGCTCAAAGAAATATTCGCCTTTGACCAGTTGGCTGGGAATGCCGTATTGATCATTGGGTTAATTGCATGGGGATTAGCCCAGTTTCTAAAAGTGCCTATTCAATATATTCTCTATGGCAAGGTGAATTGGGGATTGTGGTTCAGCAGCGGCGGCATGCCCAGTTCACATTCAGCATTGGTTACGTCGATTACACTGGCAATTGGCCTTTATGATGGATTTAACACCTCAATTTTTGCCCTGGCTGTTGCTGTATCGATGATCGTCATTTATGATGCAGCAGGGGTCAGGCGAGAAGCCGGACGCCATGCAGAAAAGCTCAATATCTTAATTAACGAGTTCTTTTCCGGGCAGCCAATTTCAGAGCAGCAGCTCAAAGAAGTCATTGGCCACACACCAGCGCAAGTGCTGGCCGGAATTTCTTTGGGGGCCGCGATAGCATTAATTTTTTACTTTTTTACAAGCATCCCCTGATCATAACCCGTCAAATTGGGCATATAGACGATTAATCCGGTAAAATTAACAATCTCATTTTTTATGGGAGCCCGCAAGGGTTGCCAAGATTGTGATTACCTCTTATAATTTGTAATATCTTTATTCACCGGAGTACATAGATCGTATGGACCAGAACGATGCTCAGCTCGAGCAGGGGATAACGCCCGATAACACTGAAAATAATGCTGAAGGCAACAACATGGCCTCCTTGTTAGAACGGGAAGGACTGGGATTAGACTTCCCAACACAAGGTGAAACCCGTACGGGTATGATTGCCAGCATCAGCCCTACCCAGATTTTAGTCAGCATTGGCACGAAATCTGAGGGTATCATCAGTGGGAAAGAACTTGAGGCGATCCCTGATGATGAGTTGGCGAAGTTAGAAGTCAATCAGGAAATTCCGGTTTACATTGTTAATCCGGAAGATCAGAATGGCAACGTCGTCCTCTCTTATACACGCGCCCGCGAAGAGGTTTCCTGGCAGCGGGCAGATGAGCTTCTTAAGTCAAAGGAGCCCTACCACAGCACAATCATCGGCTACAACAAGGGTGGTTTGATCGTACCGCTGGACGGGCTGCGCGGCTTTGTCCCGGCTTCACAGATCAGCCTGTCGCGGCGCGCCAGCATGAGCGGCGAGACCCCCGAGCAGCGTTGGAGCAAGATGGTGGGTGACGAGATCGACGTCGTTGTAATTGAGGTAGATCGCGAACGCCGTCGCCTGATCCTCTCTGAGCGAGCCGCCAGCAGTGAAACGCGCGAATCGCTCAAAGAGCGCGTGATTGAGGAGCTCAAGGAAGGCGAAGTCCGGACCGGACGCGTAACCAGCCTGGCTGACTTTGGCGCATTCGTTAATATCAACGGCGCGGACGGTCTGGTCCATCTGTCCGAGATCTCCTGGGACCGCATCCAGCACCCAAGCGAGGTGCTCAAGGTCGGTCAGGAGGTCAAGGTCAAGGTGATCAGCATCGACCGCGATAAGAAGCGCATCGGCCTGTCAATTCGCCAGCTGCAAGAGGACCCCTGGAATCAGCGCGTTACGAAGTACCAGGTTGGTCAGCTTGTCGAAGCAGTGATTACGCGCCTGACTAAATTCGGTGCCTTCGCTCGCCTTGAAGAAGATCTCGAGGGTCTCATTCACATTTCTGAAATCAGCGAACGGCGCATTGAGCACCCGAAAGAGGTCCTGCACGAGGGCGACGAAGTTACGCTTCGCATCATCAAGATCGATCCTGAGAATCACCGCATTGGCCTGAGCCTGCGCCGGGTTGATTCTCAAGCTTACGCCGATCTCGACTGGCAGTCACTTCAGGAAGAGTTGGAAGACCTGAGCGGTGACGAGGAGAAGCCTGCGGCTGAAGAGCCCGCTGCTGAAGAAGCTGCCGGCGAGGAATCGGCTGACCAGGATGCTGGCGGCGAAGAGGCCGAAGAGTAAGTTGTTTCCATGAATATGAAGGGGCCGTCCAGTTGTATTTTGGACGGCCCTATTTCTCTTTATACGAAAACGCCCCATGCCTTACATAATTGACGCACATCAGGACCTTGCTTACAACGCGCTATCCTTTGGGCGCAATTACTTGCAGTCTGCAGTTGAGACACGCCAGCAGGAGATGGACACACCCATCCCCCAGCGGGCCGGTCACACGCTGTTGGGCTGGCCTGAATACCAGCGCGGGCAGGTGGCGGTGATTTTCGGCACGCTGTTTCTCTCGCCCAGGCGCTATCAGGCCGGGTCATGGGAAACGCAAGCCTACACCACCTCAAGTGAGGCGGTTAAGCTGTACGAAGGCCAGATCAACTATTACCGCCGCTTGTGTGACGATCACCCCGACCAGTTCCGGTTAATCAGCCAGAAGAAGGATCTGTGCGACGTGCTGGATCCCTGGGAAAAACAGCCGGCAGTACTCCCGGCAGGCGAACCGGCGGTTGAACAGGAAGAAACGCCGCCCCAGGCGCCTGTCACGCACCCGGTTGGCCTTGTGCTGTTGATGGAAGGCGCGGAAGGCGTCACCTCGCCAGAAGAGATGGAGCTGTGGTGGGAAAGCGGCGTCCGGATTGTCGGCCCGGTTTGGGCGGGGACGCGCTTCTGCGGCGGCATGTATGAGCCTGGTGAGTTTACGCGCGAAGGCCTGGCGCTGCTGGAAATTATGGCTGACCTGGGGTTTATCCTGGATATCAGCCATATGAACGAAGTTTCAGCGCTGCAGGCGCTCGACCGCTATGCGGGGCCGGTCATTGCCTCGCATGCCAACTGCCGCGCGCTCTTGAAAGGCGTTGATAACGAACGTCATTTCAGCGACCTTGTGATCCGCCGCCTGATCGAGCGAGACGGCGTTATGGGCGTGGTGCCGTTCAACGGATTTTTATACCCTGGTTGGAAAAACTCGGACGACCGCCAGCGGGTCACGCTGCGCCATGTCGCCGCGCATATCGATCATATTTGCCAGCTGGCCGGCGACGCGCAGCACGCTGGGCTGGGAACTGATTTTGACGGCGGTTTCGGCTGGCCTGCCGTGCCTTTTGAAATTAATACGATTGCTGATTTACAAAAACTTGCCCCTGTTCTGGCAGAATACGGGTATACTGAAGAGAGCACAGTCGATATCTTTGGAAAAAATTGGCAACGCTGTCTGGAAAGGTATTTGCCTGAGTCATGAGCACTCCGGAATCTTCTTCCATTACAACATCAGCTAACGAACAACCCCCTGCGCCGGCAATAGAAGCGCCTACCCGCCCGATTCGCTACTGGCAGCGGCGGGCGCGCTTTGGTTTAATCCTGACGCTGTTCGGCTACCTGGTCTTTTTGATCGGCGCTCGGCCTGGGATGTTTGGCCTTGACCGCAGCCCGATCATTGGCTTTGTTCAAATTGCCGTGTTCCTGATCGGCCTTGCCGTGGTCTGTCTTGGGGGGTTCATCAGCCTGACGGCGCTGTGGCGCGAACAGCCGACCAGCATTGCAGCCGATATTGGCCTGCGCCTGGTTGCGACCGGCTATGTAATTGCCGTGTTTGCCGGAATGGCCGATATATTTGGGTTCGGCAGCCACCCGCTGCCCACCCTGCCTTATTTTGGCGAATGGCAGGCGCGCGGCGTAGAGGTCGGGCAGGCATTCATTGCATTGGGCTTCCTGCTGCTCCTGCCTTTCAGGCAGGATGAAAAAGCGCCTTCATCCGGCAAAAAATAACGGTTCCGACCAGACTATCTTGCCCGCCTGCCCGGTTAATCGGGCGTTTTAACCAACCCAAGCGCCGACAGCATCTCCTGGTTCGAACGGAACTTATAGGTCTCAAGATTCAATTCGCGAGCCCGTTCCCGCTCGAGCAGCTCCAGCCGCTGCAGGTCATGTTTGTCCACGACCGGGTGATCCAATCCCAGGAGCCAGGCGCGCAAATGATCACAAACCGGCGTGCGGTCCGGCTGCATTGTTTCCAGATAAGGCAGCACGGCATGAGCCGCGTTGATTGCGTCTCTTCGCGCCACGCCGACCAGGCCGGCTGACGGCCGCCGCGCCCATCCCCCTAGAAACACATCTGGGACCACTTCGTTGCGAAGCGGATCGAACACTTCATATGTCACGCCCTCAACCGGAAATCGCGGCTGAGGATTCTTGACATACTCGCCATTTTGCACCGGAAGCCCAATCGCCCCATCGACCACGTCGCCGATCGCGAATATGACGGTATCGGCGTTGAGCCTGTGCAGCTGCCCCGAAGGAACTGCGCGGACCTGACCATCGGCATCAAGAAGCAGGTTATTTTCCTCCAGCTCGAGGCCGCTAACCCGGCCAAAGCCGTCATCAAGGATTCGCACCGGGGAGGATAGAAAATGCAGGCGGAAACACGAATCACCTTTGGCCGGAGGAGCTTTTTTAGATATTTCCAGAATCGTTCGCTTCAGTTCGCGCGGATCCTGACCCAGGGCCCGCATGGTCGGCGAAACCCTGCGCAGTTCTGCATCGAGCGCGGGCAGGTCAACGTAGCTGACAATCGATTCCAGTTCTTTGCGGTCAAATTTCACTTCAGCCGGGCCGCGCCTGGCAACAGCAGTCACTTCATCGACCTGCTTATCTTCCAGCAGCCAGCGGGCAATGTCTACCATGACATTCCCTACACCAATCACGGCGACGCGCTTACCGATTTGAAAGGTGGATTCGCTGTAAGGAGGCAATAAGTTATAATGATAAACAATATCTTTTGCATGATACACGCCCGATAAGTCTTCGCCCGGCAGGCCCAGGCGCTTTACGCTTTGCGCCCCCACGGTGACCAGCAGCGCGTGAAAACCCATCGCGCGTAGATCGTCTAGCGAGATATCAGCTTTCAAGCCAACCAGTACATTTCCATAATAATCAATATTTTCCAATGCGATGATTTGGCGAAATTGATTGCGCAGACCCTCCTTCATGCGGAGCTTGCTCGGATAAATGCCGTATTCAGCCAGCCCGCCGGGTTTGATATCTCGGTTAAGCAAGGCAACACGAACGCCGCTTAATGCCAGCTCACGAGCGGCAAACAGCCCTGCCGGACCTGCTCCAATCACTGCTACATGGTACTGGGCAATGGGATTCTCGCTCACTTCCACCTCCAACTTTCTGTATTATACAGAGGAATCCGCCAAAAACTGACTGCAATTATCAATCAATACCATATTCTTTATCGATTTTCTGCCTCCGGACAGACCTCCAATTATACAGGAATAATCTGCACAATCGGAATCGATCTTTTTCGTAAGCGATATTTCCCATTCTCTGTAAGATGCAGGCACATGCCCGCGTTTTGCAGCAAATGAAATACACAATCTTTTTGCGAGAGGGTGATTATGCCTTATCAACAGGATGACATTGCAGAAACAGGCACAGATCAAGAGGATCACGCTTTCAGAAGAGACGAACCAGAACCGCAGCACCGGCGGCGCTGGCTCTATCAGGGAAAGGTTGCCCCTGCGTTTTGGACAATTTCCAGCCTGATCTCGATAACGGTTAACATCATTTTGATTGTGCTGGTTATCAGCCTTGGGCAGCAGTTGTTTGAGCTTAAGAACTTAGTGCAAAATCAACTCATCGGCGGGTTGTACGAGAACTTCCAAAAAATGGATTCGGCGCACATTCGCACGACGATCCCGGTAAGCACCGCGGTTCCCGCGAAATTTGACCTGCCGCTGAACACAACCACCACCGTTGTTCTGGCAGAAGACACGCGCATCAACAACGCGACCATCATGGACCTGGGCGCAGGGCCGATGTATATCAGCCGGGCAAACACCAATATCATTCTTCCTGCCGGTACGTCGCTGCCCATTCAACTTACGCTCACCGTCCCCGTAGACCAGCAGATTCCGGTCGACCTGATGGTAGATGTTGACATTCCGCTCAACGAGACAGAACTGCACGAGCCCTTTGTAGGTTTGCAGGAAGTGGTCAAACCATACTATACTTTACTCAGCAGTGTGCCCGATTCCTGGCAAGCCGTGCTGTGCGGTCCGCAGCCGGAAGAATGGTGCCGGAGGATCATACCTTAAGCGCTGCTGAGGTGAATGATTGGACTCTGTAACCAGGAAACAACTGTCGAATGGTTTAATTGTCCACCTGAAGGAAATACACAGCGCCCCGATTATCAGTCATTGGATCTGGTATCGTGTTGGCTCGCGTAACGAATCGCCGGGTGAAACCGGCGTTTCGCATTGGGTGGAGCATATGCAGTTTAAAGGTACGCCATCCTTCCCGCCTACCGTCCTTGATCGAGCAATCGCTCGAGAGGGCGGCGTGTGGAATGCCTTTACCCATCTGGACTGGACAACCTATTATGAGACGCTTCCGGCAGATAAAATTGACCTGGCGCTGCAGTTAGAGGCGGACAGAATGGTAAACACCATCTACAATGCCGCCGAGGTTGAATCCGAACGGAACGTGATCCTTGCAGAGCTTGAAGGGAATGAGAATGAGCCGCTCTTCAGGCTGGGAGAAGCGATACAATCGGCAGCGTTTCCAGAACATCCTTACGGGCATGAAGTGATTGGAACCCGGGAAGATCTGCTAAACCTGCAAAAAGACAACATTTATAACCACTACCGCAAGTACTATACGCCCGCAAACGCGCTCATTGCCGTCGCCGGCGATTTTGATACCAATGACATGCTAGAACGGCTAGAAGCCCAGTTCGGCAGCCTCACCGGAGGCCCTGCGCCAGAACCGCCTGCCCTACCAGCGGTAGTTCAGGAACAGGAGAAGCATATTGAAATCACAGGGCCAGGTGATACGACGTTTCTGCAAATTTCGTACCATTCGCCTGCCGCAAACACCCCTGACTTTTTCGCCTTCTCTGTTCTCGACAGCCTATTGAGCGGGCCGACCAGTTTAAATATGTTCGGAGGCGGGGGGATCTCCAATAAGACCAGCCGCCTGTACCGCGCACTGGTCGAACGCGAGCTGGCAGTTAGCGCGCACGGGGGGCTGCAGGCGACCATCGACCCATTCTTGTATGATATCCACATTACTGTAAACCAGCAGCGCTCGCCGCGTGAGGTAATGGCAGCATTCGATGATGAGATCAAGCGCCTGCAGGACCACCTTGTTTCTGAGCAAGAGATCGCCAGGGCGATAAAACAGGCCAGGGCGCTGTTTGCCTACGGCAGCGAAAACATCACCAACCAGGCCTTCTGGCTGGGGTATGCAGAGATGTTCGCCCATTATGACTGGTTCACCCATTATGTGGAGCATCTGGAAAAGGTGACACCTGCCGATGTGCAGCGAATTGCGCAGACCTACCTGCGGCCTGAAAATCGTATCACCGGCGTGTACCTGCCCGAGAAAGACGCGGTCGGTGAAAGGAAACCGGGTCAGGAGGTGGGGAATGGCGCAGCCTAAAGCAAAGACTCCCGCATTGCAAAGACCCGCGAACTGGAAAACCCTACCCGGTCCGGAGAACATCACGCGCGTGACCCTCCAGAACGGCATCACTGTGCTGGTGCGAAGCAACTTCAACAGTCCATCAATCTCCATGGGCGGCTACCTGGCCTGCGGAAGCATGTTCGACCCGCCAGATAAACTGGGCCTGGCGCAGTTTACAGCCGCCTGCCTGATGCGCGGCTCAGAACACCACAGTTTTCACGAGATCTATGACCAAATGGAATCGTTAGGGGCTGGCCTGGGATTCGGGGCAAGCGTCCACAATGTCAACTTTGGCGGGCGCGCTCTGGCGGAAGATTTGCCCCTGCTGCTCACCCTGCTCGCCGATGCGCTCTGCTGCCCGACCTTCCCTGCCGACCATGTGGAGCAGCTTCGCTCTCAAATGCTCACTTCGCTGGCAATCCGAGACCAGGACACAGGCGACCAGGTAGACATGGCCATTGATGAAATTCTCTTCTCGGGCCATCCTTATGAGAGGCCCGAGGATGGATACACAGAGACCATCCTGAATATCACCCGTGATGACTTAATTCAGTTTTACCGGCAGCACTACAGCCCGCACAGCCTGGTAATTGTGATCACAGGCGCGGTCGGCGCGGGCGAAGCGGTCGAACAGGTCCAAAACGCCCTGGGCGGCTGGCGGCAGTCCGGCCAACCGGCAGCGATTGAACAGCCGCAGGCAGAGGTCCGCCCGCTCGTGCAGACCGTTCGCCGCCATATCGCGCTCCCTGGCAAATATCAAACCGACCTGGCAATTGGGACGCTCGGCCCGAAGCGCTCCTCACCCGATTATATGGCGGTATCACTGGGCAACAACATTCTCGGCCAGTTCGGCATGATGGGCCGGATCGGCGACGTTGTGCGCGAGAAGGCCGGTCTTGCTTACTATGCCAGTACAAGCCTCAGCGCTTCATTAGAAGCCGGTTCGTGGGAAGTCACCGCCGGGGTTAATCCGGTCAATTTGCAGAAAGCCATTGACCTGATCCTTTCAGAGCTGCGGCATTTCATCCAGGAACCTGTATCAGAAGATGAACTTCGAGACAGCCAGGCAAACTATATCGGGCGGCTGCCGCTGTCGCTTGAATCAAACGCGGGGGTTGTAAACGCCCTGTTGAATATTGAGCGGTTTCAGCTTGGGCTGGATTACTACCAGCGCTTTCCAGGCATGATCCAATCCATCACAACGGATCAGGTACTGGAGGCAGCTCGCCGCTATTGGGATCTTGACCGGCTGGCAATTGTCAGCTCAGGGCCTGAATTGCAAGAGCCTGTTGAAACCTGATGACGATCCTACGCACCGGACTGGACCTGATCGAGATCAACCGCCTGGAAAGCTTAAATCCAAATATCCGGCAGCGGTTTCTGAAGCGCGTGTTCACCGAGCAGGAACTGGAAGATATTGCAGGGAAAGATCCTTCATCCGCGTGGGCCACGCTTTCGGGCCGTTTTGCCGCAAAAGAGGCGGTCGCAAAAGCGCTTGGCTGCGGAATTGGCCGGGTGGCATGGAAAGATATTGAAATCTGCCGAGGTGTAAACGGAGAGCCCGTGTTAAAATTACACGGAGAGGCCTACCGCCTTTCGCAAGCATCAGGCCTGGAAACCTGGGCATTGAGCATCAGCCACACCCGAACGCACGCCGCCGCTGTCGCAGTTGCGATTGGCAGCAGCGCGCCGGAAAAATGAGAGAATCCCGATGGATGCGCCCCAAACGATGAACGCCGACCCAAAGGCACGCCGGTTATGAAAGTACTGGCTGTCAGTGATGTTGAAGTTCATACCATTTACAGCCCGCAGATTAAAGACCGCTTTAAGGACGTTGACCTGATTATCGGCTGCGGCGACCTGCCGTACTATTATCTCGAATATATCATCAGCATGCTTGACCGGCGCCTGTATTATGTCAAGGGCAACCACGCACCGCGAAGAGTCGAAGAGAGCACCGGCGGGCAGCGAACACATCCCTGGGGCGGCATTGATCTTCACAGGCAGGTCGTCTGCGACGAGTCAGGGCTGCTGCTGGCGGGGATCGAGGGCAGCTTAAGATACAATGAGGGCCTGCACCAGTATACGCAAGCTGACATGTGGTTGATGGTCTGGGGTATGGCGCCCAGGCTGATGGCCAACCGCCTGCGTTACGGCCGGTACCTGGATGTTTTCGTCACTCACGCGCCGCCCTGGAAAATTCATGATAAAGAAGATCTGCCGCACCAGGGCATCAAAGCATTTCGCTGGTTAATTGAGGTCTTTAAACCGGCTTATCATCTGCACGGGCATATTCATGTCTACCAGCAGTATGACGTCACCGAAACGCTTCACGTAAATACGCGCGTGATTAATGTTTACGGCTTTCGGGTATTGACCTTCGATCCGCCGAAAGGGGAGCTTCCCGTTCAGCACTTAACCTTAAAATAATCGGGCTATTCAGGCAGGCGAAAGCGCAGCCAATCATTCCCAATCAGAACCGCAAATTCTCCTGAGCGCGCAAAGCTTGCCGATTCTTCCAGGCTCATCATGCTGAGATTGGTGTAAGCCTGTGCATTCTCTGTGAATCCCAGGATGCGGCAGGGGAAAGGACGCAGCATCCGCCTTCCCAAAGAAAGGGCCAGATCGGTCGAGATTGCCGCCAGAGGCCAGATTTGCGCCGCGGGACCTTCCTTTAGCATCCACTCAAAATTCAAGCGGACATCATACTCCATGCGGGGAAGGAAACTGAGCGTATCCATGATCAACAGGACGGGCGGCCCGCTTTGCTGCGCGGCGATTCTGCGCTGCTCGGTCAAATCTGCCAGGCGAATGGTCCACTCGCGCACCTTTTGCTGATCGACGTCGATAACCCCCAGGCACTGCTTCTCAAACCCGTGCCCTGCAACCCATTTTTCCCACGGGCCTGGGTTGCAGGAGAGAACCAGGAATTGAATGCTGTGAGGCGAATTCCGTACAGCAAGGCCGTAAACAGCCGCCCGCAGCAGATCGAGCTGTTTTTCTCGTTCGTCGCCAATGATCACCATCGCGCCGGGAGCCGGGTCGTATAGATCCAGCAGCACCGGAAATCCATCATCACAGACGCCAAGAATTGCTGCCTGAGCCGGGAGATCAGGATAGGTCTTCAGCAAGCGCCGGAGACCCGCTTCTGGATCTGGCTTCGAATGACCGATGCGCTCAGCGGTTTTTACTGCTTCTTGCGGCAGCGCGGCGGTTTTCTGCGTTTCAGGGGCGCTCTCGGTTTGAGCCTGCGGAAGCGGCTGAGGTGCCGCTTCTGCTGCTGGCGTGCGCGGTTCTTCCAGAACAGTTGGAAGGCGCTGCGGAAAGGCCTGCAAGTTAGAACGGGCCGGTGAACCTGTTCTCCACCAGGGCTGCTGGCTTTTGCCCGGCGTGATACCGGCTGACCATAGATTAGCGCGCGGCTCATAACGCCTGCTGTTGACCTGCGAGCGATAAGGGCCGGGCTGGCTCTGCTGTTGGAGCAGGCGCTCATTCCTGCGCGCTTCTGCGCGCAGACGCTCCAACCAGGTAAGACTCTCTGGCGCTAACCGCAGGGGCGAATAGCGCAAAGGATTGGCTGCTTTGGTTATAGACGCAAATAACTTCATCTCGGGTTCCAAAAAAGCGTAGAACAGCAAACGGAATGCGTATTGTCTCTTTACGCAGCTGATAGCACAATTGTTCTATTTCATTATAATCGAAAAGCTTACGGAGTCAATATGCTTTGTTCTGAGATTACGAGACTGCAGGAGGCCAACCGCGGCCTCATGGCGTAACGACATGCAGCGCGCCCGGTATTAGCTGGATTTTTACCGGAGTGCTGCCAATATCTTCCCCATCTGCCTGCACCGGCAGTGGAAATTCTGAGATGATCTCTAAGGTCTTTCTGACCGGTATATAAAGCAAATCGGGGTCACTTTTTCCACGGAAGGGCCGTAGAAGAAGCGAGAAGATGCGGATGATTCCACCGGTGTCTCTTGCCTGGACGACAAACAAATCCAGCCGCCCATCCATCGCATCCACATTAACGCCTTTAACCTGCGGCTGGAGCCCCATAAGCTTGCTGTTCGCAACCATCACCTCAGTCGACCAGTATTGGTACGTCTCCCCATCCACCGTAATCTGAAACTTATGCAGGTCAGGGGCTGCCAGCAGCCCAAGCGCTCGCCAGATATAAGCCAGGAATCCAAACCGGCGCTTTTCCTCGCGGGCCGTGTTTCGCATGGTCAATGAACTAAGCCCCACACTCACATTGAGGACGTAAAAGTCGTCGCCAATCTTCATCACGTCCATCGCCGAGACCTTATGCTCTCCGCCCAGCAAAGTCAACGCGCCATTTAAGTCTAAAGGGATCCCAAGATCACGCGCCAGCGCGTTCCCCGTCCCGGCAGGGATGATGCCCATTGGCACATGACTGTTCACCATGCCAGTGACCACGCCAGATACGGTACCATCGCCGCCCGTCGCAATGACCATATCGACTTTGTCTTTCAGAGCATCCTGCACAATTTGCTTTAAATCGTCATCGGGTTGGGTCTCATGGATTTCACACTTCCAGCCCTGCTCCTCGCAAAAGCGGCTGATTCTATCGCGGGAATCCTCAGCGTTGGTCAGCCCGGCGACAGGGTTAAGCACGACAAACACTCGCTCAATTTTCGAACCGGATTTCAATTCCTGAGATTCGCTTGATTCAATCATATGGTAACCGATCACACTATCTTCGTTCAAACGGCTGGTAGATGTGAGTCCGCCCGGTTCTCAGGTGGATACTATTATCACCCGCCCCGCTCTCATCCAGCGCTTTTTTCAATTCGATCATTGCTCGTTCAACAGCCTGTTTGGACTGCTCCCAGCGGTCACTCCTGGAGGAACGCAGTTCCTCCAGCCGCATTCTGGCAGTACGCTGGCAGTCTTCCAACCGCTCTACATACTGCTGCTGCTCGGATTGGCTCATCGATGGTGAAAGGGCATGCTTGAAATTTTCGATTCGCGCCTGCCATTCGCGCAGTTGAACCTCTGCTTTTTCCTGATAAAACTCTCTCATTTCCATTGACAACCTCTTCGCTCTCGTTGATGAGACTTCTCATAAATCCACAGCTAACAATGATTGGGTGAAATCATTTGCACAAATAAAAATTGGGCTGCATGAATGATTGCGCAGCCATCATGGATATGGCAATCATATCAAGTTGTCAGTCAAATCCTGTGTAAGAATCTGTATTGCAGGATCAAAAAATAATCAAGAGACGAACCGCAGCCAAACGCCGGCCTTTAGATAATGAAACCGGTCATTGGCGACAGGCCGTTAGAGGTTAGACCGCAGGCGATACCCAACCCCCGGCTCGGTGACAATAAAATAAGGACGGCTCGGCTCCGGTTCAATTTTCCGGCGCAGATTGCTGATATTGACCCGCAGCAGGTGCATTTCATCCTCATATCCCAGGCCCCACACCTGCCTGAGAAGCTGGCGGTGCGTCAGCACTTTGCCGGCATTCAACACCAGCACCCGCAGCAGATCATATTCTGTAGGCGTCAACTGCACCTCTCTGCTCTGTGAGCTTACCCGCCGGTGAGCCAGATCGACCTCCAGCCCTTCCAGTGAAAAGACCGGCTCAGGATCGAGCTGGGCCGTGCGCCTCACAGCCACGCGCAGGCGAGCCATCAGTTCGCCAATACCGAATGGTTTCGTCAGGTAATCGTCTGCGCCTGCATCCAGCGCGCTAATCTTATCCGATTCTCGCTCGCGCACCGAAAGGACGATGATGGGCAGGCGCGTCCATTCGCGCAGCTGGCGAATGACTTCCACGCCGTCCAAATCGGGCAGTCCCAAATCCAGGATTAACAGGTCTGGACGGTGGGCAATGACCGCCGTCAGCGCTTCCTGCCCGCTGGAAGCTTCATAGACCATGTAGTTGTACGCGCTCAGCGAGGTCCGTAAAAACCGCCGGATAGCGCGCTCGTCATCAACAACCAGCACTCGAAGCCCTTTATCATTCATGGTTGTGCTTCCCGATCCAGTTCTTTAACTGCATTCTCATCGTCTTCAAAATACTGAACAGGCATCCCTGACGGCAGCGTAAAAATCACTCTCGCGCCGCCATCAGGCCGGTTTTCCGCCCAAATTTTGCCACCATGCACTTCAACGATTCCCTTGCAAATGGACAGTCCCAGACCTGTTCCCACAACATTTTCAAATCGCTTGACCCTGTAAAACTTCTCGAAGATATGTCCCAGGTCTTCTTCTGGGATCCCAGGGCCGCGATCGCCGATTTCAATATGCACCTGATAGCCCTGCGAACCGGGCTTGCCTTTTTCAACCCAGGCCCGGATATCAATCGGCCCGCCTTCTGGCGAATACTTAGCGGCATTATCCAGTAAATTGATAAACACCTGGTTAATCAGAACAAAGTCCAGCGGAATTAACGGAAGGTCAGGCGAGATATCAACATTGAGAGCATGTCCCTCCAGGCGAGGGCCAAGCGCATTCAGCGCAGAACCGACCAGGTCCTGAATATCGCAGGGTTGCAGCGATATTTTCAACGTGCCTGACTCTAAACGAGACATGTCCAGCAAATTCCCCACCAGCCTGTTTAAACGCTCTGCCTCCTCATAAGCTGTTTCAACCAGTTCGCGCCGCGTATGCGGATCAAGGATGTCGTCTTCCAACCGCAGGCTGTCTAGAACGCCGGTGATTGAGGCCAGCGGCGTGCGCAAGTCGTGAGAGATCGAGTTCAACAGGGCTGTTTGCAGTTTATCCGTCGCGCGCAGGATCTCAGCCTGGCTGGCTTCAACGGCGAAGAGCGCCCGGTCAATTGTCGAAGCAGCCTTTGTGACATAAGCGCTCAGCATGCGAGTCTGCTCGGGGTGCATTTCAGGCGCGCCTGCCATGCGGACGCCCATCACGCCGATAATGCCGCGGCTTGTTTCCAAAGGAAAGTAACGAAAGCTTGCATAAGAAAATGTACCTGTTCCATGCCCCGCAGGGCGGCCCTGCTGAAAAGCCCATTCGGCGGCGGTCAGTTCGGAGCTGTCGAGGCTCTTCCCGGCTGATGACGCACTCAGTTCCAGCGCGTCATTATGGGGCATCAGAATGACCATTTCGCGATCAAAGGCGCTCTTCACATGCTGGAGGATGGTCTCATAAATTTCCGGCAGGTCCACAGCAGCGGCAAGATCGCGGCTCAATTCGTAAAGCTGAGTCACCTGACCCGCCCTGCGCTGCGCCGCACGGGTCAGCGTTCGCTCGCGTGAGACAAGCGTGCTGATGATCAGGCCGACAATCAGCAAGCTGATAAAGGTAATGGCATTTTCTGGGGCAAAGCCAAACAGTCTAAAAATGGGCGGCACAAAGAAGAAATCGAACACCAGGACGCTGAGAACAGCCGTCACCAGCGCAGGGACCAATCCCAGGAAAATGGAAGCGATCACAACTGCCAGCAGATAGATCATGACCAAGTTTGCCGACCGCGAGATCACCGTAGGGGTCAGCGCGAAGCCCAGCAAAGTTGGCACCATCACCAGGATCAGGCTGCCCAGCAGCTGCAGATGCGACATCCAGCTCCAGAATCGCGGGACACGAAATGGGCGCGGCCTGTAATCGCTGTCGACTACATAAACGTTGATGGACGGGTCATCGCGCACCAACTGCTCAGCCAGTGACGAGCCCATCAGCGTATGCCAGAACCCTCGCCCAGACCGGCCGATCAAAATTCGCCGGATCTGGTGCATGCGGGCATACTCTCGCACGGCTTCGGCGACAGAACGGCCGGCGAGAATTTCCGTCCGGGCGCCCAGCATCTCAGCCAGGCGCAAATGTTTCCGCACATTTACTTCGCTCTGGTGATCGCCGCCTTCGAGAGAGCGGTCTAACTGGTCGGGCGTCTCTACGTACACAACCGTCCAGCCAGATCGAGATTCATCTGCCATGCGGCGGCCGGCTCGAATCAACCGCCCGCTGTGAGGGCTGCTGCTCACGCATACCAGCAGGCTGGAAGAGTCGGGTTCCGCCGCGATCCGGTCCGATCTATCTGCATAAGCGCGGATAAAATTGCTCGACCGGTGAGCAACATAACGAAGGGCCAGCTCGCGCATTGAAAACAGAACGGCGACCTGAAAAAACCGGTCCATCTGCATTTCATCGCGGGGCGTAATGAACACCTGACCCGCTTTATACCGGGCGAAAAGCTCCTGCGGCGGCAGATCAACCATCTCCAGCTGCCAGGCCTCGTCTAAAAACCGGTCTGGCACGGTTTCGCGAACAACAATGCCGGCAATGTACTCAACGGCATCAACCTGGCTTTCAAGCTGGTAGATGTTTAGCGTGGTATAGACATCGATCCCTGCGTCCAGGATTTCATCAATATCCAGGTAGCGTGATACATGCCGGAGACCGGGCGGGTTTGCCCGCGCAAGATGGTCAATCAGGACAAGCTGCGGTTTGCGAGCCAGAATCTGGTCCAGATCCATCCCATGCAAAGACAAACCAGAGCCTAAAACAACACGCTGCGAAAGGACCTCCATCTTTTCGAGCAGTTGGAGCGCAAGCAGTTCCCCGTGCGGTTCAATATACCCTACAACAACGTCCACCCCTTCTTGCTGGCGGCGGTATCCATCTTCCAGCATTGCCAGGGTTTTCCCTGTTCCGGGAGCGTAGCTAAAAAAGATCTTAAGCTTTCCACGCAAGGGAGGCCTCTCTTCCCTCAAAGCCGCATACGGGCTTCCAAAACGCGCTGCTTTCTCTCGCGATACGGGTCTTTCGGCCATGCAGCATATCCCTGGTCGAATTATCCATTGTTTATCTTAATATTGTTTTCAATTATTTCACCATTAAACAGGTCAAAATGCTGTAAAGGAATGGCAATGATGGAGATTCTATGCTGCTGTCGCGGTACAATAGGTTCCTGCGGCGATTTTTCTTGACATAATGCATCTGATTATTATAATTTTATACAAGTATATTATAGAAATTCAAGGATGAGAAGCAATGTATGTCCACTCTGAAGCACTTGTCGAAACCGAATGGGTCGCGGAACATCTAAATGACCCAAATATACGTGTGATTGAGTCAGATGAAGATTATCTGCTGTATGAAACCGGGCATATTCCAGGCGCATTAAAGGTCGACTGGTTCACAACCCTCCAGCACCCTGTGCGCCGTGACTTCCTGACTCGCGAAGAGTTTGAAGACCTGTGCAGCCGGTTAGGGATCACGAACGATACAACCGTTGTGTTTTACGGCGATAAGAATAACTGGTTTGCCTGTTATTCCTTCTGGCTCTTTGAGTATTACGGGCACGAGCATCTGAAGATCATGAATGGGGGTCGGGCAAAATGGATTGCAGAGGGACGCCCCTTAACGCGCGATGTGCCGCAGTACCCGCAGACGAGCTACAAGTCAAAAGGGATCAAACCGGAAATTCGCGCATTCCGTGACGATGTCATGGAGCATCTTCAGAAGAAGGGGCCGCTCGTGGACGTACGGTCGCCGCAAGAGTATACAGGGGAACTGCTGCACATGCCGAACTACCCGCAGGAAGGCGCGCAGCGCGGCGGGCATATCCCCGGCGCGATTAACATCCCCTGGTCTAAAGCCGTGCAGGAGGACGGAACATTCAAATCCGCAGAAGAGCTGCGCCAGTTATATGAAGGGCAGGGCGTCACCCAGGATGAAGATGTGATTGCCTACTGCCGGATTGGGGAACGAAGCTCGCATACCTGGTTTGTCTTGAAATATCTGCTGGGCTATCCAAACGTCCGCAATTACGATGGTTCATGGACTGAATGGGGGAACCTGGTCGGCGTGCCGATTGAGAAGGGAGTAAATACATAGATGGATCGAACCGAAGTGCTCGAACTTATTCTCGACCATTACGAAAACCCCCGAAATTATGGCGAGATTGAGGACGCCAGCATATCTCGGCATGGCGGGAACCCCGGCTGTGGAGATATCATAACGGTATATCTGAAATTTAACGGTGAACGGCTGGAGCAAATGACCTACACAGGCGAGGGATGCACGATCAGCCAGGCTGCAGCCTCAATGCTGACCGAGATCCTGCCCGGCTATACGTTCGAGCAAATTGAGAATATGGATTACCACATTCTTGAAGAGATGCTTGGCGAAGAGCTGGTGAAGATGCGTCCCAAGTGTTCAACCCTTGGATTGGATACCCTGAAGTCAGCTACCGGGCAGTATCACCAGCAGCAAATGCGATAACAGCCTATTCCGCTGCCCGATAATGCCTTTACTGAAAGAAGACGAGTGGATATTTTTCTGTTGGGCTGCCAAAAAAGCCGCCTACAGTCAATGTAGGCGGCTTTTTTTCGTTATGATTGAAGTACAGAGGATCGATTGGAGCGTATTTTCGGGCATGCCAGGCCGTAAATGAGCGCAAGCAGCCTGGCTTCTCGTAAACGATCCGCATCGTTAATAAATGGACAGCATAGCGTTTTTCTAGAATTTGGGGTATGCTTAATGGTGTTGCAGTATGCAAGAGAAGAAGAACTCGATCAGGAGGCCACTGTGATTAAGGAAACTATCAAAGAAGCCGAAACCCGAATGAAAGGGGCAATCCAGTCCCTCGAAGATGACCTTATTGGTATCCGAACCGGTCGCGCATCGCCGGCGCTGGTCGAGCGGGTGCAAGTCGAGTATTACGGATCATCAGTGCCGCTGGTTCAACTGGCGAACATCAGTGTGCCCGAACCCCGGTCGCTCATGATTCGCCCGTTTGATGCGACCTCACTCAAAGCAATCGAACGCGGAATCCTTGCATCAGACTTGGGATTGACCCCCAATAATGATGGAAAAGTGATTCGCTTGAACCTGCCGCCCTTAACTGAAGAACGCAGGCGTGACCTGGTAAGACTGGTGAACAACCGGCTCGAAGAAGCACGGGTCGCAATTCGGAATGTACGCCGCGACCTGATTAAAGATCTGCGTGAATTTGAAAAAGAAAAGATGATTTCCGAAGACGACCGAAAAAAGGCCGAAGAAGAACTGCAAAAATTGACCGATAAATTTATCGAGACCGTCGATGAAATCGGCGCCAACAAAGAAGCGGAAATCATGGAGGTTTAAACCTTGTCTGAAACAAAAGACAAACCGGCCATTCAGATAGAATCTCTTCAAAAACTCCCGAATCATGTAGCGATTATCATGGACGGCAACGGGCGGTGGGCCGCAAAACGCGGCCTGCCGCGTATTGAAGGTCACCGGGCCGGAACGGAGAATCTGCGCCGCGTGATCCGCGCCTGCGTAGAGTTTGGCATCAAGTACATGACCATTTATGCCTTCTCAACCGAAAACTGGGGCCGTCCCAAAGAAGAGGTCGAAGGCCTGATGCACATCCTGGAGGATGTGATTGATCGTGAATTCGACGAGCTTCACAGCGAAGGCGTACAACTCCGGCATATTGGTCATCTGGATGCACTACCCGATACACTACGCGAGAAGGTTCAGAGGGCGATCGAACTCACCAAAAACAACGATCGCCTGGTGTTGAGCCTCGCATTTAATTACGGCGGGCGAGACGAGATCGTCTGCGCAGTACGCAGCATTATTGAGGAGGGGATTCCATCAGAGGATATCACAGAAGAGGTCGTCAGCCGGCATATGTTTACTGCGGATATCCCTGATCCTGACCTGATCGTCCGAACTTCAGGCGAAATGCGAATCAGCAATTTCTTGATCTGGCAGGGCGCCTATTCGGAATGGTACATCACCCCTACATTCTGGCCGGATTTCGACAGGGAAGAGTTTTATAACGCCCTGGTCGAATACAGCCGCCGCGACCGGCGGTATGGAAAAGTCCATCAAGAATTTCCTTAGCACATCATGTTAGTCCAACGCCTCATTGTTATCGGAATTCTCGTCCCTATTGGCGTCCTGTTTGCGTTGGCTGGCGGTTGGGTACTGACTTTATTTGTCGCGGCATCACTCGCCTACGCTGCCTGGGAATACTGGCATATGTTTTCAGTGGGTGGTTACCACCCCTCTGCCCCAATCCTGATTGGCGGCGTGGCAGGCATGGTGATTATGCGCCATGTCTTTCACTTTCTGAACAGCGACCTGTTCTTCAGCCTTGTTATTCTCATGGCGATGACCGTTCAGATCGTTAACCATGAAAAAGGCTCCAACACCACAGCCGTTGATTTCAATATCACATTGGGGGGCATTCTCTATATAGGCTGGTTGGGCTCTTATGTCATATCGCTGCGCGCTCTACCAGACGGGTTATGGTGGCTGCTCCTTGTTCTGCCGTCCATCTGGTTTGCCGATGGCGGCGCTTATTTAATTGGGAGCCAGTTTGGCCGGCATAAGCTTAACAAGCGAGTCAGCCCCAACAAATCCTGGGAGGGATATGTCGGCGGGATTATCAGCGCCGCGTTGGGAACCATGCTGCTGGCCTTTTTGTGGAATCTGTATTCTCCAGCCATTACCCCGATCAAGGGTCTCATGATTGGCGTCATCATCAGTTGCATTGCTCCGCTGGGAGACCTGGGCGAGAGCATGCTCAAGCGCAATTTCGGTCTGAAAGATACCAGCCATCTCCTTCCGGGACACGGGGGCATTATGGACCGGATCGATTCATGGTTGTGGGCCGCGCCCATTGGCTATTATTTGATTGTCTGGGCCTGGTTGTAAGCGCGAGGGGGCGTTAATAGTACAATCGAATATAGTCGAATCGGAATTTTAGGATCCGAAAGGTCAACAGGAGGGACGATGACCGACGAAATCTTTCGACCGATTGAAGAAGACCTGAGAACCAAGCCAACCAAGAACCTGGCGCTGGATCTTGTACGGGTGACCGAGGCGGCTGCGCTGGCGGCCGCAAGGCATATGGGGCGCGGCGACAAAATAGCAGCCGACAAAGCGGCTGTAGACGCAATGCGGCTCATTCTGAACACCATCGAAATGAACGGCGTCATCGTCATCGGTGAGGGCGAGAAAGACGAAGCGCCGATGCTCTTCAACGGAGAACGGTTAGGAACAGGCCGGCCGCCTGAGTTGGATATTGCCGTTGACCCGATCGACGGCACCCGGCCCCTTTCATTAGGGCTGGCAAACTCGATTGCCACTGTAGCGCTGGCCCCGCGTGGGACCATGTTTGACCCCGGGCCATTTCTGTATATGAACAAGATTGCCGTAGGGCCTGAAGCGCGAGACGTGATTGACATTGAAGCCCCAGTAGAAGACAACCTGCGAAAAATTGCCAAAGCAAAGGGTGAAGATGTTGAAGACCTGACGGTCGTCATCCTCGACCGCCCGCGGCATGAGGAGCTGATCCGCGAGGTGCGCGAGAAAACCAATGCGCGAATCCGCCTGATCCCAGACGGAGACGTCGCGGGCGCGTTGATGGCTGCCCTTCCCGGCTCAGGCATCGACGTGCTGCTGGGAACTGGCGGCAGCCCTGAAGGCGTAATCGCTGCCTGCGCGGTCCGAGCGATGGGCGGAAACTTTCAGGGGAAGCTGGTTGCGCGAAACGAAGAGGAAATTGAGCGCGGTAAGGCGCTGGGATATGATTTTGAAAAAGTGCTGATGCTGGATGACCTGGTCTCATCGAACGACGTGTTCTTCGCCGCAACCGGCATCACCAACGGCGATTTAATGAAAGGCATCGATTACTTCGCTGACGGCGCGACCAGCGAAAGCATTGTCGTGCGCGGGCTAACCGGCACGATCCGGCGCATCCAGGCGACCCACCGGCTGGACAAACTAGGCCGGATCAGTCTAATCCCCTATTAAACACAATGGGGCCGCCCAGAATGGACATCTGGACGGCCCCCACCAATAAGAAAGAATGGTTTTGCGGGGCATGAGCCCGGCGGATTAACCTTCCAAGACTGCAGCCTTATTCGATGATAAATGAAGCGTTGACGTCTACAGTGATGACGATCTGGCCGGCTGCAATCGGCACTGCTGCCAGATCCTGCGCCATTCCGCCGCGCCCCTCATAAACCGGGCCAATATATCCCTGAGGATTGACCGTGAGGGACTGCAGCGCGCCCAACGAGACGCCGGTCATCTGAGCCAGTTCCTGAGCCTGTGCACGGGCATTATCGACTGCCAGCTGCCGCGCCTGAGATTCGGCCGCGGTCTTATCCTCCACATCAAAGCTGATGCCGTTGATGCTGTTCGCGCCTGACTGGACGACCACATCGAGCAGCTGCCCGATCATCTGGAGATCGCGCACCGTTACATTGACGGTATTATCGACGGCATATATTGTGCCGGTCGTCTGGCCCGTCTGCGGATCCCACTGCGGCTGCGGATAAATATTGAAGCTGGAAGTCTGGATATCCTGCGGGCTGACGCCCAGTTCCTGAATCACCGCAGCGACATCCTGTGACTTTTGATTATTCTCATTCAACGCCTCTCCGACATCCGGAGACTCAGAATGGACGCCGATATTGATATAAGCCAGGTCCGGAGCCAGGGTCACCTGCCCTCTTCCGGTAACGGTGATTGTGCGAGGCTCAGACGAGGCTGCCTGTGCGGGCGGCTGGGCTGCATTTTGCTCGGAAGCCCCCATCGATTGAACGGGTACCGAGCAAGCGCTCAAGACGATCAGCGCAATCAGGCTTACAAATAACCAGGTCTTCTTCATGGATCTTCTCTCCCTTTGATCATTAATAGAAATTGATGACGTTTCACTGTTTTGTAAATCACAGTTGATACCTGCAATTTACAGAAACGAGATACACAATCTAGAAACGTTCTATTCTTATAGACGAAGTCGCTTTTGAAAAGTTCCCGACGCTCGATTAAAATTGTTTGTGTATTTCGATTCTTTTTTGGTTGAACACCATCCTACTTTTCCCTTATAATTACTTAACATTTGTTCCATTTGAGGTGCCTCATGCCAGTCAACTTCCAGCAGGCCCTGCTGCAAATTCGTGAGATGGGGAAACAAGCCCCGCTGCAGGAGGAACAACTGAGAGAAATGCGCGAGCAGGCCGAGCGGCTGTTTGACCAGTTCGACTGCGAGCTGGACACCTTAAAGCAGCTTGTGGACCGCGCAGCGGCTGAAAACCCAGGGCTGCGGTGCGCATCTCCGGTTAGCGAATGCCTGAAGCAGGCCCTACCTGCCCCGCCGCTCGAAAGCGGCTACACCCTGCTGGCAGCTGACGGATCGCAGATTAACCCTGACCGCCATGCAATGGTCGAATTTGGGGCAATCAATGTCGGCGCGATCCGCATGCGGCCCGGTGAAGGACAGCCGCCGCAGGAGATGGTGCGCAGCCGCATGATGTTCCACCAGGATCTATTCACTTCTGACGGGAACCCGTTGAATGACGACCTGGTGGCGCTGAAACGCGACCTGGCAGAACGCCAGGTGCTTTTCGAGCTTGCCTGCTGCGAAAAAGGCCCGGTTGTCGCCCTGACAGACGGCCCGCTGGAGTTGTTTCGCGAGCCAAGGGGGGTGCGAGAGTTCGAAGAAGAGCTTGAGAGGTATCAGGAAGTGCTGGGGAAGATGGCTGAGCTTCAGGTGGCCACGGCCGGCTATGTTGACCGCCCGCGCAGCGACCTGCTCATCCGCCTGCTTGAGCTGGTGCTGCTGGCAAGGCGCTCGCAGCTAAACAGGGCCGGGGTCGACCGCCCGCTGCGCGGAGTGACCGACGCGCACCTGTTTTTGCCGCTGCTCAAACCGGGCGAACGTTCAGCGGTCTTTGCCATCCAATCCGGATCGTCCAAAAGCTTTCACGGAGAGCTGGCGCTGCACTTCTTTTACCTGAACGTAGGCCGCCAGGGACGTTCCTATCTTTCGCGGGTAGAAATTCCCCGCTGGGTTGCCGAAAGCGAGCGGCTGGTCAATCTGCTGCACGCCTGCCTGCTGGCGCAGGCCCAGCACCTCGGCGCGCGGCCCTATCCATACATTCTGCACCGCGCTCATGAAATCGCGGTGATCAGCTTTGATGAACGCGAACAGCTAGAAAACATGATCATCGCTGAACTGCGCCGCCAGGGCATTTCAGTGGATGACCGCTCGCATAAACAGATTGCAAAAAATGCTTCTAAAATGAGGTCTCGATGAGTGAAATCGAAATTGGACGCCTGCTGCGCGCCAGCACAACCGCTTGCGTGGTCGGCTGCCGCGTATCACAGGCCAACGTGCCGGCATTTGGCGGGCTGGTGCGCATTCCCCTCGCAGACGGCTATGGAATATACGGCCTGATTTATGATATCCGCATTGAAGATGACGGCCTGGTGCGCCAGCTGGTGACTGCGGAGGAGATTGACGACGATGTGATTCTCGATAACCGGGTCAACCGCAACGTGCCGGTTGAGGTCAGCGTGCTGCACGTCGGCTACCGGCAGAACGGGCAGATTTATCATCTGCTGCCGCCCCACCCGCCGCTCAGCCTGGATGCAATCTATATTTGCGGCGCAAAAGAAGCCTGCGCTTTCACATCGGCAGGGCGATTTGGCTATTTTCGCCACGTTCTGCGCGCCACCGATTTACCCATCGGCGAGCTTCTGGCGGCTCACATTAAGCTGCTGCACGCATTTCACGACAAGCAGGGCAACTGCAGTTGGGCAAGCTCAGCCACGCAGGAACTGATCACGCTGCTGCGCGACGATTATCCCACGCTGATGACGGTGCTAAGCGCACTATCCGATGTAACCATGTGAGGCTGCTATGAGCGACATGTTTTTGCCCATCCTTTCAAAAAACGGGAATGACCCGAACCACAGCATCGGCTATATTGTGGGTGGAAGCCTGAAAGACAATCTGCGCGTGCGCCTGACGATCAGCCCGCAAGAAGTGCAAGAGGGGTCTTTTGTGATCATCGACAGCGGCGACTGGCGCTTTTACGGGCTGGTGACCGATTTGCAGCTCGGCGCAACCGACCCGCGTTTTGCCGACGAGCAGAGCGAAAACCGCATGCCAGCAGGGCTGGCATCGCTGCTGCACGGGCAAACGCTTTATACCAACCTGGAAGTCATGCCCGCCCTGATGATGGAAGTCGGCCCGGATCCGGGCAGCCCGCGATATGCCGAATGGCGTGCAGCGCACCCGGAAGATCCACGGCCCATCCCGATTAAGACCGTCCCGTCGCACCACGCGCCGGTTCACCGGGCTGAGGCCGGCGACGTAGCAGAGATCTTCGGCGACCCCAAGAAAAGGGGCAATTTCGTCATCGGTTACACGCGCGAGCAAAACCACCCGGTTTGCATCGACCTGGACAAGTTCGTCCAGCGCTCCTCGGGCATTTTCGGCGCGACAGGAACGGGCAAATCCTTCCTCACGCGCATCATCCTGGCCGGGCTGATCCAGCACGACCGCGCCTCGGTGCTGATTTTTGACATGCACAACGAATACGGCCCCGACGACACGGCTTCTGACACCAACCAGAAGGTGCCTGGGCTGCGCAGCAAATTCCCGGGCAAGGTGCGCATGGTCGGCCTGGGGCGAGACAGCACGGTGCGGGGCATGGTGCCTGATTTTCAACTGGAAATCGCTATGAGCGATATCACGCCGGCAGACATCGAAATGCTGACTCGCGAGCTGAACCTGCGCGAAACGACGCCGACCACCTTAAGCGCGCTGGTGCACGAGTTCCACCGCGACTGGTTCCGCGAATTCAAAGCCATGCGCCAGGGCGCTACGATCGAGACAGAGGATGGAAAGAAAGTGCCCGCGCCCGACAGCGTCGAGGCCTGGGCCAACCGCGCGGGGATCAATCCGCTGGCAGCAGCCGGGCTGCACCAAAAGCTGAACCGCCTGTTCACGCTGCCCTATATCGTCGAAAAACCGGCAGCCGACACGCTTGGTGAGATCATCCAATCGCTCGAATCGGGCAGGCATGTCATTCTGTCCTTTGGCAAACATGAGAGCGACCTGGATTATCTACTGGTGACCAATATGCTGACACGGCAGATCCGCGAGCGCTGGGAAACAACGACCAACGATTTCCGCTCCGGCCGCAGCAAGAAAGAGCCCAGGCCGCTGATTATCGCGATCGAAGAAGCGCACAAGCTGCTCAACCGCGAAATGGCCGCCCAGACAGCTTTTTCGACCATTGCGCGTGAAATGCGCAAATATTACGTGACGCTGCTCATCATCGATCAGCGCCCATCGCAAATCTATGACGAGGTCATGTCGCAGCTCGGCACGCGCATCTCAGGCTGGTTGGGTGATGACCTGGATATCCAGGCGGTGCTCTCTGGGCTGGCTGCCAAAGATTCGCTGCGGGGCATGCTGGCGCGTCTGCAGCCGAAAGAAGAGGTGCTGCTGCTCGGCTGGGGCGTCCCCATGCCCATCCCGGTCCGCTCGCGGCGCTACAACGACCAGTTCTGGCGAGATTTGAAAGGTGATGAACTGCCAGCCGGAAAGCGCACAGAGGCCGATATCCTGAAGGAATTAGGATTTTAAATAAAACGACGGGGATCATTTCGAAAACCATGAAGTGATCCCCGTCGTTATTTTAATCATGTGTTTAGTGGCGGCGGCGACGTCTTCTTGATTTTCCGCTTTTACCGCCGCTGTTCGCGCCGCTGCCCGATCCTGATTCTCCAGTCGAAACAGCCGCTCCTGCCTGAGCCGTCTCTCGCTCACCCGCGCTTCCGCCGTCCACACGCATATCTGCTTGTGTAGCAACAGGCTGCCGCGGGCGGAAGGTGAACAGGCGGCTGATCACGCCCATACGGATATCTGCCAGCAGTTGCTTGAACATTTCGGATGCGCGGCCCTTATACTGCACCAGCGGATCGCGCTGGGCATAGGCCTCAAGGCCAATCGAGACGCGCAGGGCCTCAACCCGGGTGAGGTAATCGACCCACAGTTCTGAGATCACGGTCAACAGAAGCTGGCGCGCGGCTTCGTTCTGGTCAAACTGTCCCAGCACGCTCTGAACCGTCTGGCGTTCTTCAGGCTCGAGAACATCCAGCGGCTGCCCGCTCAGTTCGTCAAAGCGCTCTTTGCCCATTGCATTGATCAGGCGCGCTTTAATACGATCATCGAGCTGCTCCAGGCGGTTATTGTTGATCGTCAGGCGGCTCATCTCATAACGGCCCCAGACTTCCCTCAGAACCTCCTGAGCGCCCTGCAGTTGATCAAGAACCATATCCGTGACCTGCTCAGGGGGCATGTCCTGGATCATTTGAGCCGACAGGAAGGCATAATTCAACCGCCGCATCTTTTGGAAACTCTGGCGGTGCGTCCGGCGGTCAAACACCAGGCGCTGACCTTCCATCATGATGCCCAAAAGATCTACAAGCTGATTTTCATCCGTGGTGTAATCGGTGAGCCGTGAGAGGTAATTATCCAGGTCGCGTGCAATCTGACCGCCGTCCTTATCGCCCACAAGGCGCTCATACTGGCGCTCCAGCAGTCGATCAACCTCTTCGAGCAAAATATCTGCAACTTCCTGCCACTCCATATCCTGGAATTGGTTCGGACGGAGATTTAAGCTCTCACCGACCCGGCGCTCGACAGCCCCTACCACGCGGTTAATCGTCAGCCCCAGCAAGTAGGAATCAATCTGTTCTCGAAGCTGGTCGCGCAGTTCATCCGGATCTTCCTGGATCAAGCGTCCTTGCTCGGCCGTCAGGCGCAGCGAAGGCACGCGGATGATGGCTGCCAGTTCCTCTGAAAGATCCTGCGGTCGAAGGGAACCGCCCTCTTCCGCGCGATCTTCCAGCGTATCGAAGAAGTTATCCAGCACATCAAAACGCTCCTCGCGCTGCGTTTCTAGCGTGGCTTCGGCCCGTTCAAGCAGCTCGCTGAAATTGTGCACGATATGTTCGTGCTCCGCCTTCAGCGCCCGACCGGCGAGCGCCAGCAGTTCTTCACGCAGCCGTGATGTGGCAGCGCCCTCAGGCGGGCGATTTTCAAGCAGTTGGTCGATCAGGAGGCTCATGCTGAAGGATGGGTAACGGACATCCTCGAACATAATCGCCGGCTGGATCTCGTCCAGGTAGGCGACCAGCTTCCACGGGCCTTCCTTATCTTTCAACGCTTCGGGAACGCGCTGCTGCAATTCTGTGCGCAGCATATCGGCCACATCTTCGCTCAGGTCTTCTTTCACAAAGACCTTGTCGCGCTGCTCATAGATCCGCTTGCGCTGCGCGTTGAGGACATCATCGTATTCCAGCAAGTGCTTGCGGACATCAAAGTTCGCGCCTTCGACCCTCTCCTGCGACTGCTCGACCAGGCGACCGACAATGCCGCTTTCAATCGGCAGGCTCTCATCGATATTCAGGCGGTTGAGCAAGCCCTCGACCTGCTTGCCGCCAAACAGGCGCATTAATTCATCATCGAGCGCCAGGTAAAAGCGAGAGGAACCGGGGTCGCCCTGGCGAGCCGAACGCCCGCGGAGCTGATTGTCAATGCGGCGAGCTTCGTGCCGTTCAGAGCCAATCACGTGCAAGCCGCCCAGCGCGCGCACCTGCTCCATTTCATCCATATACTGGAAGAATCGCTGCACCGATTCCCCATAAATGCCGTAATCTTCCTCGCTCAGCTTCGAAAGAGCCTGGCGGCGCTCTTTGTTGGTCATGTTGTAAGCATCCATGCCGGCCCGGTCAAGGATGCGGTTTACATCACCGAGGACCTCTTCATCGAGCTCGCCGCCCAATTTGATGTCGACGCCGCGCCCGGCCATATTTGTAGCGATGGTTACTGCGCCAAACGCGCCTGCTTTCGCAATGATTTTTGACTCTTCGTCGTGCTTGCGCGCATTCAATACCTGGTGCGGAATTCCCGCCTGCAAAACCTTAATCAACCGCTCGCGGGTCTTTTCGGTATCAGGGAGATTCAGGATCTTCAACAGCCGGTCCACGTTCGCCGGATCTTCGGGGTTGAACGACATGCTGATCCCCAGGCTGCGGGCCAACTGGCGCATTGAGCTAATCTCAACCTTATTTACCGGGGCATTAAGCGGCTGCAGCTCAGGAATTGCCCGCTCTGAAATCTCAATCCCCTTCGTTTCCAGGTAAATATCGCGCATCAACTGGATCAACATCAGGCGGCGGACCAAATCCGCATTCAGGCGGTCAGATAACCGTTCAGAATGTTCAACAGAGGTGGTGCCGACCAACTGTGGGCGGCCAATTACATGAAGCTGAATAATCTCCTGTGTAATGGCGCGCAGCTTGGCCTCTTCCGTCCGGTAGACAACATCGGGGTAATCCTTGCGCTTCCAGAAGATGGGGCTTTTGCTGCTGTCATCGCGCCTGGCATAGTAAGTGACGCGGTACCCCTGATCATCCTTTGCTTCCACCGTGACATATGGAGAATTTGCCCGGCCCGCGACGTATTCCAGGTTCATTGGAATCGGCAGGACATCCAGTTTGTAGATCTTATAAAACTCTTCCGCTTCCGTCTCGGCCGTACCGCTCATGCCCGCAAGCTTCTGATACATGCGGAAGTAGTTCTGAATGGTAATGGTCGCATAGGTGACGTTCTCAGGCTCAACTTTCACGCCTTCCTTCGCCTCCACTGCCTGGTGCAGGCCCTCAGACCAGCGCCGGCCCGGCATCAAGCGACCGGTAAACTCGTCAATGATCACCACTTTGCCGCCCTGAACGAGATAATCCTTGTTCCGGCGGTAGAGATACTGCGCGCGCAGCGCCTGTTCAAGGTACCCCAACAAGCGGGCCTGTTCGGGTGTAATATCCTCCGGGCGGTCCGGATCGCGCAGCGGAACTTGCAGCAGATCCTCTACATGCGCTTCGCCAACTTCCGTCAGCGATATGCTGCGGTCTTTCTCGTTGATCTCATAATCTTCAGGGTTTAGCTGGCGCACGACCTGAGCCATCCGCACGTACCACTCCGAATCATCGCTCGAAGGACCGGAAATGATCAACGGCGTGCGCGCCTCATCAATCAGGATGTTATCAACTTCGTCAACAATGGCAAAATAATGCCCGCGCTGAACCCGATCTGACAGGCGGTTGGTCAGGTTATCGCGCAAATAATCAAAGCCGAACTCGCTGTTGGTTCCGTAAGTGATGTCGGCCCGGTAGGCTTCGCTGCGCGGGACCATGCGAAGCTGGTGCTGGTCTTCGTGAGCCGACTCTTTTTCCAGGTCCACCAGAAAGGCATTGCGGCCGTTCTCGGTCCGCGCTGCCATCTGCAGCACGCCAACAGATAGGCCCAGCGCGTTATAGACGGGGGCCATCCAGCGGGCATCGCGGCGAGCCAGGTAATCATTGACAGTGACCAGGTGCACGCCCCTGCCCAGGAGCGCATTCAGGTACAGGGGCAGTGTTGCGACCAGAGTCTTCCCTTCACCTGTGCGCATCTCAGCAATCTTGCCCTGGTGCAGCGTAATGCCGCCGATCAACTGCACGTCATAATGGCGCAAGCCCAACCTGCGCTTCGAAACCTCGCGCACAACGGCAAAAGCATCTGGCAGAATCTCATCCAGCGCTTCCTGCTCGCGCTTTTGCCGCTCTTTTTCGCCTTCTGCATCTGCAACCATCGCGGCAATCTGGTCCTTAAAGGTATCCGTCATTGCCCGGAGCTGCTCATCGCTCATCTGTTCGTATTTCGGTTCAAGCCTATTAATCTGTTCTACGATGGCAGACAGGCGATCAATTTCTCGTTTATGGGGATCACCCCCAAATATTTTTGCAATTTTCTGAAACATAGACCCTTATTCACCTTTCGGGTGAGTACTCTACAAATGATTTAAGGTAGATCATACCATCTAATTGGGGATTTCCCAAACTGAGTTATTATAAGGAAAGATAGAAGGAATGGCAAGAAAGCTTAATTGATAAAACATATGCATATTGGTGGGGATGGTTAGGAAAATTGCCCAAAAATCTGTCCGAAGAATTGGTTCAAGGTTGGGTTCGAGGGTGCTATAATTAACATCAAGCGGGAAATCGCCTGATATTTGGATTTCCCGCGCTTTTGTAAGAATCGACGTTGAACAAACCTGAATCTAATCTGAATATCAAAGAAGCCTTTATAGCCAATGTCCTTCGTACACCTTCACGTCCACTCACAGTACTCACTCCTTGATGGGTTCAGCAACATCAAGAAATTGGTCAGCCGCGCGAAAGAACTGGGTATGCCAGCAGTAGCGTTGACCGATCACGGGACGATGTATGGCGTGATTGAATTTTTTAACGCAGCAAAAGCAGCCGAAATAAAACCAATTATTGGTCTGGAAGCCTATATGGCTTCGCGGCGCATGCAAGATCGAGACCCAAAGCTGGATAAGCAGTCGCATCACCTGCTGCTGCTGGCTCAAAACCAGACAGGCTATCAGAACCTGCTAAAAATCGCCAGCGCCGCCCAACTTGAAGGTTTTTATTATTACCCCCGCATCGATCATGATTTTCTCGAAAAGCACAGCGAAGGAATCATAGCCACATCGGGCTGCATGTCGGCAGAAATACCGCGCGCGTTGCGCGAACGCGGTCCTGAAGAAGCCCGCCGCCTGCTTGACTGGTATTATGAGGTCTTCGGGCCTGATAATTTCTATATTGAGCTGCAGCGGCACGATATCTCCGAACTGGAAAGCATTAACCGCAGTCTGCTGCAGCTTGGCAAGCGCTATAATGCCCGCTACATTGCCACAAACGATGTTCACTATATCAACCGGCAGGATGCCCGCCTCCAGGATATTCTTCTTGCAATTCAGACAGGCGCGCTGATCACCGACCCCAACCGCTTCCGCATGAGCGTCGATACCTTCTATCTTCGCTCGCCTGATGAGATGTCAAAGTTGTTCAGCGAAATTCCGGAAGCGCTGGCAAACACGCTTGAGATCGCAGACCGCTGCACCGTTGACCTTTCCAATAAGGGCTATCATCTGCCGCGTTTCCCCGTCCCAGACGGCTTCACCGCCGAGACTTACCTTCGCAAGCTGTGTGAAGAGGGTATGCGCAGGCGGTATGGTGAACACCGCGTCAATGACCCGGTTCTCCGCGATCGGCTGGAATATGAGCTTAGCGTCATTCACCAGATGGGCTTTGACGCTTACTTCCTGATCGTGTGGGACCTGTGCCGGTACGCGCGTGAAAATGGCATCTGGTATAACGCCCGCGGTTCGGCGGCAGGGTCAATGGTCGCTTATACGCTGGATATTACCCTGGTCGAGCCGGTTGGGTACGGCCTGATCTTTGAGCGCTTCTTGAATCCGGGGCGCATCTCGATGCCCGATATTGACATGGACTTCCAGGACGATCTTCGCCCGCGCCTGATGGAATACTGCGCGCAGAAGTACGGCGATGATAAGGTCGCTCAGATCATCACATTTGGCACATTAGGCGCGAAAGCCGCCATCCGCGACGTTGGGCGCGTGATGGATATCCCGCTGGCTGAGGTCGACCGGGTTGCCAAGCTGATTCCCGGCATTCCTGGGAAATCCGTCTCCATTTCCGAAGCCCTGGAACAGGTTCCTGAGCTAAAGAAACTCTACCAGGAGACAGATTACCTGAGGGACCTGATCGACACCGCCGCGCAAATGGAAGGCGCTGTACGCAACGCGGGCACCCACGCGGCTGGCGTGGTCATCACCGACGAGCCGGTGGTGAATTATGTGCCGCTCAACCGCCCGACCTCCGGCTCTGAAGACAGCCCGATCAAGACGGTAACTCAGTTCGAAATGTCCATTGTGGAATCGCTGGGCCTCTTGAAGGTTGACTTCCTGGGCCTGCGCACCCTGACAATCATGGCGCGGGCTTGCAAATTGATCGAAGAGCGCACAGGAGAAAAATTAGGGCTGCACAACATCCCAATCGACGACCCTGAAACATACGAATTCATCAGCAAGGGACACACGGCAGGCATCTTCCAGCTGGAAGGCACGGGGATGACTCGCTACGTGATGCAGATGCAGCCCAAAAATATCGACAACGTTATCGCCATGGTAGCGCTCTACCGCCCTGGGCCGCTGGAATTCATCCCGACCTACATCAAGCGCATGCACGGCGAAGAGCAGATTCAGTACCGCCATCCGAAACTCGAGCCGATCTTCAAGGAAACATACGGCATCCCGGTTTACCAGGAACAGATCATGCGCGCCGCAGTCGAGCTGGCAGGTTATACCATGTCCGAGTCAGACGAACTGCGCAAGGTGATTGCCAAAAAGCAAAAAGAGAAGCTGGCAAAGCACCGCGAGAAATTTATCAATGGCGCTGTCGAACGCGGCATGAGCAGAGAGATCGCCGAGGCGATTTTCAGCGATTGGGAAGAGTTTGCCCGCTACGGGTTTAACAAATCTCACGCGGCAGATTACGGCATCATCGCTGTTCAAACGGCTTATCTAAAGACTCACTATACGGTCGAATACATGACCGCCCTGCTCTCGGCAGAAAAGAACAACACCGATAAAGTCGCTGAATATGTGGCAGACTGCCGCAGCATGGGCATTGATGTCCTGCCGCCTGATATTAACACCAGCGGTTGGGACTTCACCATCGAAGACCGTCCCGGGCAGAAACCCGCGATCCGCTTTGGCATGGGTGCGATCAAAAACGTAGGCCAGGGGCCGGTCGAGCTCATTATGGAGGCGAGCAAAGACGGCGAATTCAAGAGTCTGAATGACTTTATCCGCCGGGTGGATCTGCGGGCGGTCGGCAAGCGCGCTCTGGAATGCCTGATCAAAGTTGGTGCGTTAGATTCATTGGGCTCGCGTCCTGCCCTGCTCGAAGCGCTTGACCAGATTATCTCGGTCAGCGCCAGCCACTTCAAAGCAGCTCAAAGCGGGCAGTTGAGTTTCTTTGGCGCCTTTGCCGAAACCGTGGACGAGATTGTGCTGCCCTTTGCCGCTTCTCTGGATAAGCGCGAGCAGTTGGAGTGGGAAAAAGAACTGCTGGGCCTCTATGTTTCAGATCACCCGCTTTCGCCTTACCATTCCGTGCTGCGCCGCAAAATCACGCATTTTTCTGGTGACTTAGGCGAAGCGCGTGATAAGGAAAAGGTCATTGTGGCAGGCATGGTTACCCGCTTCCGCAACCACCAGACGAAAAGCGGGAAGGCAATGGGCTTTGTAACCCTGGAAGATATCCGCGGGCCGATTGAGCTGGTGTTGTTCCCGCGCGTATGGGATAAGTTCAGCACGCTGGTCGGTATTGACCGGGTGCTGCTGGCAGAGGGCAAAGTGGATGCAGCAGGCGGAGACCCGAAAATTCTGGTTGATCTATTGAAGGAAGTCAACCTGGATGAGGCCGCCGCTGAAGACGTCCCCTCTGCTTACACGCCGGGCGCGTTTGCGGTTCCGGCATCTCAGCCAGAAGAAGACCTGCATCCTGAGTGGGCATCAGAGCCGCAGTTTGTCCACTCTGAACCGCCGCCTTCCTTTGGCAGTGAGCCTGCAGCAGCAGCGGAACTCAGCCCTGCCGCTGCTGCGCCAGAGGATGATGATAGCGTTCCCTACGGCCCAGACGATTGGCATCTTTTTGAACCACCTGTAGAGGAAGATTTTTGGTTCCCTGAAGTGATGCCTGATCCGCAGGCAGAACCGCCTGCCGCTGAAGAGAACCGGGCAGTTGGTGAACTGCACGAAGAATATACCTCCTCGCCAAAGCCGTTAAAGACAGCCGCTCGCGCGGCAGAAGTAGAGCCTGTTCAAAGCGAAGCGCCTGCTTCGATCCATCCTGGTTCGACCGACCTCGCCGGATCATTAAATCCGGAACCGGCTCCCGGAATCGCCGAAGCGTCATTATCCAGATGGCCTGCCGGCGAAACCGTGGCCCCTCATTTCCTATCAATGCCCTTCTATGTTTCATCAGCCGGGCAGAATGCCGGAGCCAGGGCAGCCGAAAACCAATCCCCCCAAATGGTTTCAGTGATCCTGCGCTCTTGCGGCGATAAACAGCGTGATGCGCGCCGGATAAAACGCATCTACGGTACACTGGTCTCCTATCCAGGTAACGATAAATTTTCTTTTACAGTTTTTGAGGGAGGACGGCGTTTTCTCCTCGAATTCCCAAACGATACGACTGGCATTTGTCCTGAATTGATACGAAAATTAATCAATCTTGCAGGAGAAGGAAATGTCAGTACCGAACCAATTAAGATTCTTTAGTAGTTAGGATGAACTATGCTTAAACCGTCAATTCGCACAATTGGGGTTATGACGTCTGGCGGAGATGCTCCTGGAATGAATCCTGGCATTCGTGCCGTTGTTCGAACGGGATTGGCAAATGGCCTGAGAGTGATTGGAATCGAAAACGGCTATGAAGGACTGCTCCACGGCGCGTTTCGGGTGCTCGGAGCGCGAGACGTCGGTGGAATTCTCCAGCGCGGTGGGACAATTCTGCAAACAGCGCGCAGTATGGAGTTTAAGACACCGCAGGGACAGCGGCAGGCAATTCGACAGCTAAACAACGCTGAAATTGATGCGCTGGTGGTCCTGGGCGGTGACGGCTCGCTGACAGGCGGGAATCTCCTCTACCAGCAGGGGATACCGGTCGTCGGCGTGCCTGCCAGCATTGATAACGATATCTATGGCACCGATATGTGCATCGGCGTAGATACCGCGCTCAATACGATCGTTGATGCCATCGACAAGCTGCGTGATACAGCCTCATCCCATAACCGCGCTTTTCTGGTAGAAGTGATGGGCCGCGATCATGGCTATCTGGCGATTCAAGCCGGCATTATCACCGGTGCAGAACTGGTGCTGGTGCCTGAATATGAAACGCCGTTTGAAGATATCAGCAATACCGTCGAAGAAGCCTATAAACGCGGTAAATCACATGCCATCATCGTCGTCGCTGAGGGCTCTAAGCTGTCGATCACAGAAATCGCCAGGCGTCTCGAAGACCAGGATCTTGGCTTCACGACGCGCATGACCGTCTTAGGACATATTCAGCGCGGCGGGAAACCAACAGCCTTTGACCGCTTCCTGGCGACTCGTTTTGGCGTGAAGGCCGTTGAGTTTCTACTCTCGGGGCAAACCGGCGTCATGACAGGACTTGTAGGGCGCGAGATTGAGCCCATACCCCTCACAACAGTTGTCTCAAAGAAAAAACCGCTCCCCCAGGAATATTCGCATATGGCGCGCATGCTGGCGCGTTAAGTACGGCTGGCATCGGTGAAATAAACACCTGGGGCTGTTTACTACAATGTCGACAGCCCCAGGTGTTTATTTAATGATTGTTTCAAAGAATTAATGCGCCAATAGGGGCAAAAAAATGCTCTTCCGTCTCGGCGAATCGGGCGTGGCGGTTGGGTCCGGCGCATTAAAATGCACGGTAGCGACTCCGACGCCCTGCGCGATTTTAACCACCGCATCTCCATCCTGCCCCACAAAAAACAGCAGCGTATGCTGCTCTTCCTGATCAGGCCGGCTGCGTTTTACAGTAACCGAGAACTGTTTTGCAGACTCGCCCACATCAAATGTAATCTTGCCATCTGCCGGCGAAGGCGCTGCAAACGCCAGGTCATGCTCGATGGCCCAGACCGGTATGATTATTTGCCTGTTCCCCTGGTTATTTAGTGAAACCGTAAATACCACCTCTTTCGATGACGCATCAATGGCCTTAATTACCGGATCCGGATCAACCTGAATTTCGGGCGGAATTTCTTCCCCATTTTCGACATAAACGCCGGTAATATCTACATCCAATTGGTCGCCTTCAAGCGTGACCTCTTGCGGGGCAAAGCTGTAAGATTCATGCGTCACAGCGATTACATATCTTCCGGCGGTCAGTTCATGTTCATCGGAGGAAAATAAATAGCGATATTCCCCTTCCGTGGTAATTTTCCCATTCTTGAGACCAGGATACAGCTTAACTGCCACATATTCTTGCAGCGGCGGTCCGCCGCTTTCGCCCCGAATCGCGCCTGAGAGGATAAAGGCGCCGGGCGGTTCTGTTCCACCAGCCGAATGAACAGGATATGCGATGGGCGAGAGAATCCATATGAAAGCGCAAACTGCCAGGATAAACAACAGACGAAGGATGAAATTTTGAGTTTTGGCCACAATGATGCTCCCATGAGGAAAAAGAATGCAATGGGAAAGAACATCAACCGCACCTTCCCAGCAAAGAAACATAACCCAGGAACACCAGCGTTGGAATATACAGAAATATTATAGATCCTGATTAAGAATTAATGGGGCCGTCCACAAAACATGATGTGGACGGCCCCAACAGGCTCTCTATTTCAACGATTGGTTTATCTGGCGCGGAGCACGCCAGGCAAACCAATAACATTCAACAGCTTAGCCTCGATCAACCTCGCGGAGATGCGGGAAGAGGATCACCTCGCGAATCGATTGGTTATTGGTCAGCAGCATCGTCAGGCGGTCAATGCCCATGCCAAAACCGCCGTTCGGGGGCATGCCGTAAGACATTGCCTGCAGATAATCTTCGTCCATCGGGTGGCGCTCTTCATCGTCCGATTGATAATCGCGGCCCATTTCCAGGAAGCGCGCTTCCTGGTCGAGCGGATCATTCAGCTCGGTAAAGGCATTGCACAGTTCCATGCCACCAATAAAGCCCTCAAAGCGCTCAACCGTCTGCGGATCATCCGGTTTGCTTTTCGCCAGCGGCGAGATATCGCGCGGATAGTCGTAAAGGAACGTCGGCTGAATAAAATTCGGCTCGAGAAAATCGCCGATGATCTGATCAATCAGCTTTCCGCGGGTTGCGCCTGGTTTCGGGTTGAGCCCCTTCTGGCGCATCGCCTCTGCCAGGCTTTCATCGGTGCGGTGCTCGTTAATATCAATTCCGGTCGCATCGATAATTCCCTGGCGCAGCTCGACACGCCGCCAGGGCGGCGACATATCCACTTCCTGCCCTTTGAAAGTGACTTTTCGCGTGCCGAGAACCCGGTCACAAACATAAGCAATCATCTCTTCGGTGAGCTTCATGATCTTTTGATAGTCGGCATAAGCCATATAGAATTCAAGCTGGGTGAATTCCGGGTTGTGCTTAAAGGAAACGCCCTCATTGCGGAAATCGCGCCCGATTTCATAAACCCGGTCTAACATGCCCACCAGCAGCCGTTTAAGATAGAGCTCAAAAGAAATGCGCAGGTAGAGATCCTGCTTCAGTTGATTATGATGCGTGATAAAAGGCCTGGCAGCCGCGCCGCCGTAAATCGGTTGGAGCACAGGGGTTTCTACCTCGATAAAGCCGCGCTCATCGAGGAAATCGCGCAGGGCGCGAACAATCCCGGCGCGAATACGGAAGATCTCGCGCACGTGCGGGTTCACAGCCAGGTCGGCATAACGCTGCCTGAAGCGCGTCTCGGGGTCGGTCAGCGCCGCATGGCGAACCACATTCCCATCGACGACCTCATCCTTCGCCGCCGGAAGTGGGGTAATCGCTTTCGCGAGCATCTGAATCTCATGGACATGCACGCTGATTTCACCGGAGCGCGTGCGCATCATTGAACCGCTGGCCTGAACAAAGTCGCCCAGGTCGAAATCGGTGCGAAGCCGCGCCATCTCTTCTTCGCCCAGCTCATTCACGCGCAGAAACAGCTGCAAGCGGCCGGTGCCGTCCTCGATATGCGCAAACATCACCTTGCCCATCGAACGAACAGAGCGCAGCCGCCCTGCAACGGTGACGCGGACAGGTTCTGCTTCGGTCTCGCCCTCTGGCGCAGCAGCCTCACACGCTTCAAAAGCCTGAATGGCCTCAGCTACCGTATGCGTAATATTTGCGCGAGTCGGGTACGGCTCAATCCCGGCTGCGCGCATCCGCTGTATTTTTTCAACACGAATTTTTTCAAGATCCGAAAATTCCATCTCAACCTACATCCTCTCAAGAATCAATCTGATCGATTATAGCAGTCTCCAAAAAAAATCCCCGCCCGAATTTGAGAAACCCGGCGAGCAGGTTTCTATCCCGGGCGGGGAATGTCAGCTTGACCCCGCGGTTCAATCCACCTTCAATATTTGGACCGTAAATGAACCCGCTGGCGCATCTACCTGAACGGTATCGCCCTCTTTATGGTTCATGAGCGCTCTGCCCAAAGGTGATTCATTGGAAATTTTGCCCTCTACAGGGTTGGCTTCGGCAGCGCCGACAATCGTGTAAACCTCGGGCTCCAGGTCTTCTTCCTTAATGGTGACTTTAGAACCAACATGCACAACGCCGGCTTCCCTCAGATCCGATTCATCGACGATTCGAGCCGTCGCCAGCAGTATTTCCAATTCTTTAATACGCCCCTCGACAAAGGCCTGCTCATTTTTCGCAGCCTCGTACTCGGCGTTTTCAATCAGTTCCCCGCCTTCCATGGCTTCATGAAGGCGGTTGGCAATCTCCTCGCGCTTTTCTTTACGAAGAAACTCTAACTCTTCTTGTAATTTGATAAAGCCTTCACGAGTGAGGAAAGAGACAGGCATAGCTTCTTTTATCCTTTTCCTTGATATTTTATCAAACAAGACCAGGGAGACTGGCTGCGTTCTGAGGCCAGAACACCCTGACTTAAATGACAAAAAGCACTCCTTAAAGGAGCGATTCGTCGTGATACAACACTGTCCTCTTCATCGCGAACCTATCCGATTTCGAGGACAGCGTTATCATAGCACAATTCTTCTAAACATGCAAGAAGCGCGAATCCCCCGTGTGTTTCATTCTGGGGGACCCGCGCGGAATCGCATATTTTATTTTACTTTACTTCCTGATAAACATGCTGCGCGCCGAGATGAAGCGCCTGAATATTTAAAGGAAGCAGGCGTTGATGCCGCGCCGGCAGGTGCTTCTCCAGCGCGCGCTCAACCGATTCCAGGGGGACTGCCGGAAGATTCGCCAGCAGAGCGCCCAGCATCACCATATTCAGCAGCCGCCTGTCGCCCAGGCTTTCGGCAATTTCGTTCCCCGGAACCATCACAGTGCGGATATCCTGCCGCTCTGCCTGCTGGTTGACCATCGACGCATTGATCACCAGGCAGCCGCCCGGCTTTACCACCGGTTCATACTTTAACATCGAGGGAAGGTTCAGCGCAATGACGCCCTGTGGATTGCGAACCATTGGCGACCCAATCTCTTCATCAGCAACAATGACGGTACAGTTTGCCGTGCCGCCGCGCATTTCCGGGCCGTAAGAGGGAATCCAGGTGACCTCTCGACCTTCGTCCATAGCGGCATATGCCAGCAGCTGCCCGGCGAAAAGAACACCCTGCCCGCCAAAACCGGCAATAATCACTTCTGTTTGCATGGCTTTCCTCCGCTGTTATTTTTTGATCGTCGCAGCTGCCTGCTCAACGGCTGCAGAGACTTTAAAGTCGCCAATTGGGAAGTAAGAGATCACCGTCTCAGCCATCCATTTTTGCGCCTGGGCCGGCGTCATGCCCCAGTTCGTTGGGCAGGTCGAGAGCAGCTCAACCATTGAAAATCCCAACCCGCGGACCTGCGCTTCAAAGGCTGTGCGAATGGCCTTCTTTGCCATGCGAATGTTCTTCGGGTCATGCAGGCTGCGGCGCACGATATAGCCCGCGCCGTCCAGCGTCGACAGCATTTCAGCCGCACGCACCGGGTAGCCCATCGTCTCAACATCACGTCCAGCCGGTGATGAGGTGGTCTTCTGCCCCGGAAGTGTGGTTGGGGCCATTTGCCCGCCGGTCATGCCGTAGTTGGTGTTGTTGATGAAAATGACGGTGATGTTCTCGCCGCGCGCCGCAGCGTGGACAATTTCAGCCGCGCCGATCGAGGCCAGGTCGCCGTCGCCCTGATAAGTCAGGACGAAACGATCTGGCAGCACGCGCTTGATCCCGGTTGCCATTGCTGGCGCGCGTCCGTGCGGCGCCTGGACGAAATCAAAGTCGAAGTAGTTATAGGCAAAGACCGAACAGCCTACCGAGGCCACCCCAATAGCGCGCTCTCGCAGCCCCATCTCATCGATGACCTCCGCAATTAACCGGTGTGCAACGCCGTGCGTACAGCCTGGACAGTAGTGTGTTGGAACCTCAACTAGCGCTTCAGGACGAGAATAAACAACCTGTTCATTTATAGGCTCTTTGACAACCATGTGTCTCTCCTCAGTTAACGCTTGCCATGCGCTTCAACCACCGGTCGCGGGGGTTTCCCTCAACCGAGTAACGTCCGGCGGCCAGGCTGCGAATCTCATTCAAAATCTCATCCGGGAAGGGAACCACCCCACCCAACCGGCCGTAGAACTCAACGGGTTTATTGCTGCCCACAGCCAGCCGCACGTCCTCGAGCATCTGGCCCGAGTTCATCTCGACCACCAGCACGGCTTCCGCCTGCTGGCTGCGTTCTGCAATCGCCTTAACAGGGAAGGGACTGAGCGAAACCGGCCGCAGCAGGCCAACCGGTATGCCCTCAGCCCGAGCAGCCCGGACTGCCGAGAGCGCCACGCGCCCGGCGGAACCAAAGCCGACGACCATGAATTTCGCATCATCCATGTAGTATTCTTTGTAGCGAACCTCGTTCGCCTCCACTTCCTGCCAGCGCCGCAGCAGGCGCAGGTTGACGGCTTCTTCATCAGGCGGGTTGAGATAAATCGAACTGAGTATATTCCGCTCGCGTCCCGCGGCGCCGCTCACAGCCCATTCTGGAAAAGTCGTCCGCAGCGGGCGCATTTCGGGCAGCTCAGCCGGCTCCATCATCTGTCCCAGGCTGCCGTCGAGCAGAATAACGACGATTGAGCGGTATTTTTCGGCAAGATCAAAAGACAGCACAGTCAAATCAATTGCCTCTTGCACGCTGGCAGGGGCAAGGACAATCGAGTGAAAATCACCATGACCGCCACCGTGGACGATCTGGTTGTAGTCCGACTGAGCAGGCGCAATGTTCCCCAGCCCTGGGCCGCCTCGCATCACGTCGACCAGCACCATTGGAACCTCAGTTCCGGCGATATAAGAGAGGCCCTCCATCATCAGGCTGATCCCTGGGCTGGATGAAGAGGTCATTACGCGCAAGCCCGTGCAGGCTGCGCCGTAGACCATATTAATTGCCGCCAGCTCACTCTCTGCCTGGACAAAAGCCCTTCCCAATTCAGGCATCCGGCGAGCCATCCACTCGAGCAGTTCGGTCTGAGGCGTGATGGGGTATCCGAAATAGGCATTCAGGCCAGCCCGAATCGCCGCTTCTGCAATTGCTTCATTTCCCTTCATCAATTCGCGAGCCATGCGTCCTGAACCTCCTAGTGAGCCCTTACACCGGCCATTTCTCGATAGACGGTAATGGCTGCTTCCGGACAAACCAGCGCGCAGATACCGCAGCCTGTGCAGCCTTCAGCAACCAGTTCTGCCGGGTGATATCCCTTCGCGGTTATCCGTTCGGCAGATAACGCCATTACCTCTTGCGGGCAGGCTTCGACACACAGTTCGCAGCCTTTACAGTAGGTCTCGTTGACCTCAATTCGTCCCTTAGGGGGCATTGCATCCTCCTGCGACTATTTAGAGAACTTAGACAACATTGACTAAATCTGTTCTGGTCTCGCTTTTTTATTATGAGGAGAAATGGGAGAGGAATATAGTGTCAACCGTCATTGCTGAATATCACTATGCTCCTCTCTCGAATCTTAATAAAATTCACAAATGTTGTCGCAATATGACAGGTCGCAGGTTCAAAAGGTGACCATTATTACTTACGGATTTGGGGGTTTCAAATTAGACTCTTTAGGTTGAAGCAATAGTAGCTTTAAGATGTTTAGACCACTGTGTTAAACATTCAGATAAGAGTTTCGGCTTTTTTCTGACCAAAATTATCATTACTTAAATGGAGTGAGCCTCATGACAACGCGTCAAATGGTAACAATCGATGCGAATGAAGCAGTAGCCAATGTGGCTTACCGGCTGAATGAGGTAATCGCAATCTACCCGATTACCCCCTCCTCCGGTATGGGCGAATTCGCCGATGCCTGGTCTGCTGCCAAAATTCCCAACCTGTGGGGCACTGTCCCCCTGGTTGTGGAAATGCAGTCTGAAGGTGGCGCAGCCGGTGCTGTTCACGGCGCCCTGCAGACAGGGTCGCTGACCACCACCTTTACCGCCTCACAGGGGCTGCTGTTGATGATCCCCAACATGTTTAAGATTGCCGGCGAATTGACTCCTGCAGTAATTCACGTCTCTGCTCGCTCTCTGGCTTATCAGGCTCTATCGATCTTCGGAGACCACTCCGACGTAATGGCGGTTCGCTCGACGGGCTGGGCGCTGCTTGGATCGCGCTCGGTGCAGGAAGCACAGGATATGGCCCTGATCGCCCAGTGCGCCACCCTCGAATCGCGCATTCCTTTCCTGCACTTCTTTGACGGCTTCCGCACTTCTCACGAAGTCAATAAGATCGAGCAGCTGACCGACGATGATCTGCGGGCCATGATTAATGAAGAGGCGATTTCTGCTCACCGCGCCCGCGCGCTCACACCCGACCGCCCGGTTATCCGCGGCACAGCACAGAACCCTGACGTCTACTTCCAGGGCCGCGAGACTGCCAACCCGTTCTATGCCAGGACCCCGGAAATTGTCCAGGCTTGCATGGATAAATTCGCTGCCCTGACCGGACGTTCTTATCACCTGTTTGATTATGCAGGCGCCCCCGATGCTGAGCGTGTCATTATTGTGATGGGCTCTGGCGCTGAGACCGTTGAAGAGACCGTCCATTACCTGAATGCCCGCGGTGAAAAGGTCGGCGTGATCACCGTTCACCTGTATCGCCCCTTCTCGGTAGAACACCTGATGAAGGCGCTGCCCGCCACGACTCAGACCATCGCCGTTCTCGACCGCACCAAGGAAGCTGGCGCTGCTGGCGAACCGCTCTACCAGGATGTGGTTACCGCTATCGCCGAAGGTCTGGCGCACGGCACTGCCCCCTTCAAGACCTCTCCGCGTGTCATCGGCGGTCGCTACGGCCTGTCATCCAAAGAATTCACGCCTGGAATGGTCAAGGGCATTTTCGACGAAATGCTCAAGGCCGAGCCGAAGAACCACTTCACCATCGGCATCAACGACGATGTCTCCTTCACCAGCCTGGATTATGATCCCAACTTTGAGATCCTTGACGCGAGCACCGTTCAGGCCGTCTTCTTCGGTCTGGGTTCCGACGGTACGGTTGGCGCGAACAAAAACTCAATCAAGATCATCGGTGAAGAGACCGATTACGGCGCCCAGGGTTACTTCGTATATGACTCGAAGAAATCAGGTTCGATCACCATCTCGCACCTGCGCTTCGGGCCCAAGCCGATCCGCGCGCCCTATCAGATCAACAAAGCACAGTTCGTCGCCTGCCACCAGTTCTCGTTCCTCGAGCGCATTGATGTGCTCCGCTACGCAGCCCCAGGCGGCGTGTTCCTGCTCAACAGCATCTATGGGCCTGATGAGGTCTGGGACTACCTGCCTGCTGAGGTTCAGCGCGACATCATCGAGAAAAAGCTGCGCTTCTATGTCATTGACGCTTATGAAGTAGCCCAGAAGACCGGCATGGGCGGGCGCATCAACACCATCATGCAGACCTGCTTCTTCGCCATTTCAGGCGTTCTGCCGCGCGAACAGGCGATTGAAGAAATTAAGAAGAGCATCAAGAAGACCTACGGCAAACGCGGTGAAGCTGTTGTTCAGAAGAACTTCGAAGCCGTTGATCACACGCTGGCTCACCTCAGCGAGGTCAAGGTACCGGCTGAGGTCACCAGCAAACTGACCCGCCGCCCCGCCGTCGCCGGAGCCGCGCCTGAATTCGTACGCGACACGCTCGGCCCAATGATGATCTATCAGGGCGACGACGTCCCGGTCAGCGCCATGCCTGTTGACGGCACCTTCCCAACCGGCACCGCGCAGTATGAAAAACGCAACATTGCTCTGGAAATCCCGGTTTGGGAGCCAAGCCTGTGCATCCAGTGCGGCAAATGCGCAATGGTCTGCCCGCATGCGGTCATTCGCACCAAGGTTTACGAGCCCGAGCTGCTCGCAGAAGCGCCGGAGACCTTCAAGTCAATGGATGCCAAGTTCAAGGAACTGCCTGGTAAGAAGTACTCGATCCAGGTTGCTCCTGAAGACTGCACCGGCTGCGCGCTGTGCGTTGAAGTCTGCCCTGCGAAGGACAAGACGAACCCCAGCCGCAAGGCGCTCAATATGGCTGCCCAGCCGCCCATCCGCGAAGCCGAAAGCAAGAACTGGGAATTCTTCCTCACGCTGCCCGACGGCGACCCGCGCGTAACTGCACCGACAACCGTCAAGAACTCGCAGCTCCTCCGCCCGCTCTTTGAGTTCTCAGGCGCGTGCGCCGGCTGCGGTGAGACGCCGTATGTCAAACTGCTCTCGCAGCTCTTCGGCGACCGCACCGTCATCGCCAACGCGACTGGCTGCTCCTCCATTTACAGCGGCAACCTGCCCACAACCCCGTGGACGAAGAACAAGGACGGGAGAGGCCCGGCCTGGTCGAACTCGCTGTTCGAAGACAATGCGGAATTCGGCCTGGGTATGCGCCTGACCCTTGACAAACAGGCTGAGTTCGCCGCCGAACTGGTTCAGGCGCTGTCGGACCAGGTTGGTGAAGAACTGGCTGGCGCGATCCTCAACGCTGATCAGAGCACCGATGCCGGTATTCGCGAACAGCGCGACCGGGTTGAGACGCTGAAGCAGCGCCTTGCTGAAATCAGCGACCCGCGCGCCCGCAAACTTGCTGACATCGCCGACGTTCTGGTCAAGAAGAGCGTCTGGATCATCGGTGGCGATGGTTGGGCTTACGACATCGGCTACGGCGGACTTGACCACGTCCTGGCTTCTGGGCGCAATGTCAACGTCCTGGTCCTTGACACCGAGGTGTATTCGAACACCGGCGGCCAGTCCTCGAAATCGACCCCGCGCGCCGCTGTGGCGAAATTCGCTGCCAACGGTAAGGGCATGCCCAAGAAAGACCTGGGCATGATCGCCATGGCTTACGGTTACATCTACGTGGCGAGAGTCGCGATGGGCGCGAATGATCAGCAGACGTTGAAAGCCTTCCTCGAAGCCGACGCCTATGACGGCCCGTCCCTGATCATTGCCTACAGCCACTGCATCGCTCACGGCATCGATATGCGCCGCGGTCTCGACCAGCAGCGCCTGGCAGTCAACTCGGGCATCTGGCCGCTCTATCGCTACAACCCGATGCTGGCCGCTGAAGGCAAGAACCCGCTGTTGATCGACTCCAAGGATCCGACGGTTCCGGTTCAGGACTACGCCTACAACGAGAACCGCTACCGCATGCTGCTGCGGTCTGACGAAGCCCGCGCCGAAGCCCTCATGGAACAGGCCCGCGAGGATGTTGCAAAGCGCTGGAACCTGTACCGCCAGATGGCTGCAATTCAGTACAATTCAAACGGCGACAAAGAAGCGTAGTTCCCGTTTTACAATAATGTGATAAAAATAAGGTATGGCCGCAATGGTCCATACCTTATTTTTATCTTGCGATATTTATCTATCGCGAGATGCAGATAAAAAAGGAGAAGATCAGTAGAATAGTTGATGGTCGTTATTGATTGCTATCGTTAAAAATCGTGGAAAGAGACTGTCGGAACGAACCAACGGAGGACTGAAATGATCGATATTAGCACGACCTATCTGGGCCTACAGCTGAAAAACCCCATTGTCGCTTCCGCATCACCGCTCTCAAAGAAGTTAGACGGAATCCGCCGCCTGGAAGATGCAGGCGCCAGCGCCGTTGTCATGTATTCACTATTCGAAGAACAAATCATCCATGAGAGCCTGAGCCTTGATCACTATCTGAATCACGGCACAGAATCGTATCCCGAATCGCTGACTTATTTTCCAGATCTGGAGAACTATAACGTCGGACCTGAGGATTATCTCGAATTGATCCAAAAGGCAAAGCGATCTGTCAGCATTCCGATCATTGGCAGCCTGAATGGCGTTTCGACGGGCGGTTGGATCAAATACGCGAAGAAGATCGAGGAGGCAGGCGCGGATGCGCTGGAATTGAACTTCTATAATATCCCCACAGACGTCAATATGACCAGCCAGGAGCTGGAGCAGTCTTACATTGACCTTGTGAGTGATATTCGCAGCCAGATTCACATTCCTCTGGCCGTTAAGTTAAGCCCGTTCTTCACAGCGCTGCCCAATCTGGCCCACCGGCTGGTTCAGGCAGGGACAAATGGCCTGGTTTTATTCAACCGCTTTGTCCAACCCGATCTTGACATCGAGACCCTCGAAGTATCGACAAAAATACCTTTAAGCAGCTCCAGCGAACTGCGCCTCCCGCTGCGCTGGATCGCCATTCTCTATGGGCGCGTTCAGGCCGACTTCGCGCTTACTTCAGGGGTGCACACGGCTCATGATGTCCTGAAGGCGATGATGGCAGGCGCAAATGTCACCATGCTGGCATCTTCACTCCTCCAGAACGGCGTCGACCACATCAACAGCATCCTGGTCGATATGAAGGCCTGGATGGAGATGTTTGAATACCAGTCCATTCAACAGATGCGCGGCAGCATGAGCCAGCAGAATGCGCCAGATCCCACCTCGTTTGAACGGGGCAGCTATATGAAGGCGCTGGCCAGTTTCGACAACCGCTAAGGAAGCATCTCATCCCTTAACGTAAAACACCCCTTGCTAAAAACAAGGGGTGTTAAATTTACGAAAGGATAAATTCAGGATGCCTATTCCTCCAATTCGACTGGAGCTTCGTAGCCTTTCTTCTGGCGATAAACAATTCGGCCTCGCGTCAGGTCATAAGGGGACATTTCTACACGAACACGATCGCCCAACAAAATGCGAATGTAATACTTACGCATCCGGCCAGAGAGATAGGCCAGCACATCGTGGCCATTATCCAGCCGAACGCGAAACTGCGTGCCGGGTAATGCTTCTACGATGGTACCTTCAACCTGAATCTTATCTTCTTCTTTCGCCATTTACACCTCCTGAAAGTCCCATCCGAATCAGGAACAGGCTCAGAGTGCAGTCGCGAGAGCAATCCTTAGTCATTCGACGACTTGCTGAACTGGCGGCGCTTAATGCGTCGGATTGCCTTCTTCTTCTCAACACGTTTCAACTCGCTCTTGCTGATAAACCAGCGTTTTCGGCGCACGGTGCTGAGGACGCCACTCTTCACGACCTTCTTGCGGAAGCGCTTGAGCAGCTGATCCTGTGATTCGTTTGGGCGAATTACGACAGTTGTCACGTTTCTTTCACCTCCTCTCTTTGTAAGAGATAAGAGTCTCATGCATGACTACACAAAAAAATCGGCTGTCAAATGGATGCAGCCGAGTGAAGTGTAGAATTCAATCGCATTTATAGACCCGGTCGCATCTTCTCCATGCTGTTGAAGAAATCCTCCTGGACGGCTTCAATAAAACGCATAGTGCCAGCTTCAGAATTATACCTTAATAAACAGATCACGTCAACGTTCAAGTAAAGTGAAAGCGAAAAGCCAGCCAGACAACCACTGGATGAGACGGCCGGTTGAGAGCAGTGAAGGATGAATTGTGGCTTAAATAGAAAAAGTCTCTTGGCGATGACCGACTCTCCCGGGAGGTTGCCCTCCAAGTACCATAGGCGCTGACAGGCTTAACGACCGGGTTCGAGATGGGACCGGGTGTACCACTGTC
>Ga0134094_1000470_pt1 | contig 48446 bp, 44 predicted proteins | sample 5_1taG_FD_94458 | JGI IMG/M metagenome (GOLD analysis project Ga0134094, IMG submission 94458) | Switchgrass degrading microbial communities from high solid loading bioreactors in New Hampshire, USA - 5_19_20_110_A1 metaG | ecosystem: Engineered > Bioreactor > Semi-continuous > Anaerobic >... | reverse complement strand
CAGTCACCTACCTTCTGAGCCAGAGTCAAATAATATTATAAACATAGTGTAACAATCGACTCACGATATTTTAACACAAATAAAACTAAAAGGTCAAGAGTCTTTAATCTATAGCTCCTCACAAGCCCCTTTTATTGCGTATTTGGGTTTTTTGGCAAAACAATGTCTGGCTTCGATAAATCTCACCGTTCCTGTCTTGCCCCTCATAACCAGGGTATGGGTGACTGCTCCCCCCCTATTAAAGGTTACTCCTTTAAGCAACGGTCCCTCGGTGATACCCGTTGCTGAGAAAAATATATCGTCCGTTTTCACCAAATCGTCCAAGGTAAGAAGTTTATTAATATCCGTCACCCCTAATTTTTTAGCCCTTTCAATATCTTCATCATCCTCAGGCCAAAGCCGGCCTTGCATTTCACCGCCTACACAGCGCAAAGCCGCTGCAGCAAGTACTCCTTCCGGTGCGCCGCCAATACCCATCATTACATCAACACCGCTGCCTTCAAAAGCGCAGGCAATAGCCGGAGCCACGTCTCCATCGGTTATAAGCCTGATTCGTGCTCCACAAGCCCTGACCTGCTTTATTAGTTCATTATGACGAGGTCTGTCCAAAATTACAACGGTAAGATCTTCAACCCGTTTGCCCAGTGCTTGGGCGATATTTTTAAGGTTTTCATCAACGGGAGCGTCCAAATGAATACGTCCGGCAGCCTGAGGTCCGACTGCAATTTTATTCATATACATATCAGGAGCATGTAAAAGGCCATATCTTTCAGTAACAGCCAACACAGCAATGGCCCCGGGCATACCTTTGGCCACTAGATTTGTACCTTCCAGCGGGTCCACGGCTACGTCGAGGACGGGTTTATCACCGCTTCCCAGCTTTTCACCAATATAGAGCATAGGAGCTTCATCCATTTCTCCTTCGCCTATAACCACCGTACCATTCATATGCACAGTATCGAATACCGCTCGCATGGCTTCAACGGCGGCATTATCGGCTGCAATTTTATTGCCCATCCCTACCCAGCGGGCTGAAGCAAGGGCTGCCGCTTCCGTTATCCTGGCAAATTCCATGGTTAATTCTCTTTCCATTCTTACTCCCCCTCTAATAAGGGTTGATTTCTTATCAACCTTAATTATTTTTAAATAATTGAACTAATATCTTCAATTTATTATTTAAGTTTTTTATTTTTTCGTTTTTTCCCAATCAGTTAAAAATTTTTCTATGCCGGCCGTAGTCAAAGGATGAACAAGCAATTGTTTTAAGACCCCGTAAGGTACTGTGGCAAAATCCGCTCCTAATTTGGCAGATTCCAGTACATGAACAGGATTCCTGATGCTGGCGGCAATAATGTTGCAGTTTAGGTCATGAACGGAAAACACCTGGCAAATATCCGCCAGCAGGTTAAGTCCTACTTCCCCAATATCGTCCAGCCTTCCCAGGAAAGGGCTGACATATGTAGCACCGGCCCTGGCCGCCAACAAGGCTTGAATAGCCGTAAATACCAACGTGACATTGGTCTTGATCCCCTCTTGAGCCAAAGTCTTTACAGCTTTAAGTCCCTCGGCCGTCATCGGTATCTTCACTACAATGTTCGGGTGTATACTGGCCAAATCTCTGGCTTCCGCCAGCATGCCGGCATAATCTAAGGCAATTACCTCGGCACTGATAGGCCCGTCAACAATTTTGGCAATTTCACGGATTAGGCTATGAAAATCTCGCCCCTCTTTGGCAACTAGAGACGGATTAGTGGTTACCCCGGAAATGATTCCCATATCCCAGGCCCTGGTTATTTCTTCGATATTTGCTGAGTCAAGAAAAAACCTCATAGCTACTACCCCCTTATTCTAAACTCTTGTTTAGAATACTCCAAAATCGTTGCTCTTATGAATGATTAATAATTTAGTGTATATACCATTTTTCATAGGTATCGCTAATCTTTAAAGTCATATTCTCTTCCAAACATATAGAGCCCAAATTATCCAATATATATAAAATATCCTTTCTGTCGGTCTGAATTACTCCCAGTGCATTACAGCGCTCACAAGCGAGTTCAATCCTGTCCGCCAATATTTCAACAGCCAGATTTTTGTTGCCGCAACGGCATCCCAGCTTGCCTTGGTCCACCATTTTGCTCAGTTTTTCCATAACTGCATAAACTACAAAGAAAACTTCAAACTCGAATTCTTTCTCTTTATCGTTTACCAATTGACAAGCAAATCGCAAAAAGTTTTTTTTAATCTCTTGACAGCAATTATCAATTAATGATTTGGGTCCAATGTAACCTATAGCTAACTTCTTGTCAGAACAACGCAAACGAAGAATGTTGTCGCTCCATAAAACATTGCGTTTTGTTGCCATAAAATGGTGTTTACCGCAATAGATACATGGATATTCTATATTAAAAATTTGCTTGTTAAAATGAGTTATGGTTAATAAAAGCCCTCCGCAGTTACAAAAATAACTTTCTTTGTTAAAATGAGAAAAATTAAACAGCGAAGGAGCTCTGAATTGCAGTTCGCCGCATTTGGAACATTGGATAACAAGGTTTGTCACTGCCGGAATAATCATTTCCCCACCCCTTTCTAATTATTCTCCAAGCCTAAAAGTTTTCCTGCCTCACTAAATTATTTGCATTATTTTCCAAAGGGCAAAATAAAACCAGACTTAGTTTCAGTCTGGTCAGTTATATTAGATTATAAAAGGATGTTTAAAATATTTCTTTTTGGTCTTATCAAAAAAACAATACTAGGCCAATACATTTTTTAGCTCATTTATATCAAAGGGTTTAAACAAGAATTTCTCAACACCCAGGGCTTTGGCACAATCCAAGTAATTGGGATCACTATAAGCAGTCATTAAGACCACTCGGGTTTGATTGCCCTTTTCTCTTAATTTCTTTAAAACATCGAAACCGCTCATCCCAGGCATTTTAACATCCATGATAATCAGATCCGGCTTGAATCTCGGTATAATCTCCAGGGCTGCTTGACCGTTAGCGCATTCTTCAATTTCATTGCTATATTTAGCAAAAACTTCAATTAAAAGTTTTCTAATCCCCTTTTGGTCATCCACAATAAGTAGCTTCACAAAAATCCGCCCTTGCGCATTTTAGTAATTATTCTTGGTTAATAGGCAAAATTCCTTCCCTTATTACTCTTTTGGCACAGATTACCCCATTCTTTTTATATAGGCGAGGTATACGGGAGTTTGCTAAAGTTCTGCGCAAAGGAAGAAAAACCTCTTCCCCCGGATGGCACTCTAAATTGCCCATATCGATCACAGTAAGCTGCATACCGATCTTGCCTGCAACCTTGACCGGCTTGCCTTTAAAAAGCACTTTCTCCCGGCCGAGTTGAAAGCCAAAGAGAGCGGCTATATTTTTTATAATAATCTTAATTAGATCCACAAAGCCTTGAGGTACCAATTTGGGTGCCACACCAAAACCATCGGCATAACCGACGTCAATAACCGCCAGAGTGGTTTCTTTTTTGCATTTATAAAGACTTTGATAACCGACAAAGGTCCCTTTGGGAACCCTTTGCAAGTGGACGATTTTGGCTTTGACCGTCCAGGGGTCTTTCAAATCAATCGTCCCGGAAAAGGCCGGGGAAGGAAAATGTCCGCATAAAAGTGTTCCCGAACGAACCAGCTCATAATGATATTCCGGAAAATCTAACAGACCGGCACTGTTGCAAATGTGTCTGCAAGGAATATTTATCCCATTTTCCTCCAATATATTGATATATTGAACAAACTTCTCATGTTGTTTTCGCGTGTAAGTCTTATCCCTTTGAGCCCCCCGGGCCAAATGAGTATATACCCCTCGCAAATCAAGATAAGGAGCTGCTTTTAAAGCCTCGCACAGGGCGGGAAGCATTTCTCGCGTAAAGCCGGTCCGTCCCAAACCGGTTTCCAGCTTAAGGTGAATTCCTGCTTTAATCTCCAGTTGACGAGCAACTTCGTTTATTTCGGCAATCCATTCCAAGCGGGAAACAGTAAGATTAATTCTCTGAGCCAAGGCTTGCGGCCATTCCTCCGGGCTTGAAGGACCGAGAACCAATATTTCCCCTTCAATACCATGTTCACGCAACAACAATGCCTCTTCCACCCGGGTAACAGCAAAAGCGCGACAGCCTTCTTCTTCCAAGGCTTGCGCTACAGGAACTGCACCCAAGCCATAAGCATCCGCTTTTACAACGGCCATCAAAGTCACGCCTGGTGCAAGCTTACTTATTATCTGCCGGTAATTGTGTTTTACAGCGTCTAGATCAATCTCTATCCAAAGGTTGGGCATGTTAACCATTGAACCTTTCCGTAAGAACTGTATATTGAGGCGTTCTTATTTACGCCGCAAACTGGCAATACTTTTTTTCAATTTACCGGAATACAACCTTTCCACAGTTTTCCATATAAAATACATAATCGGCCTGTAAACCAAGTCCCATTCCCCGATAAACTCCGTGAACTCGCCGTTAAAACCTTTTTTAAATTTGTATAAGCCAAAGAGGGGATTGTCTTCGCTGAGATCCCCGGAAACCCCGCGAAAATCATAAATGGTGCATCCTTGGGCTTTAGCCCAGCGTATCATCTCCCACTGGATAAGATAATTGGGCATGACATTGCGAAATGAATTGGAGGAAGCCCCATAAACGTACCAGACCTTTTTCCCGGTAAGAAAAGCAATCGTACCGGCGATAATTTCCCCTTGATATTCAGCAATAAAAAGTTGTCCATAACCCGCGGGAACCAAAGTATCATATAAATCCTCAAAATAAGAATAAGAGCGAATCAGGAATTTATCTCGAACCGCCGTCTCTTCAAGCACCCGATAAAAGGCGGGCAAATCTTCCCTGGTTCCAATTCTGATGACAACCCCTTTTCTTTTTGCCAACCGTATATTGTAGCGGGTTTTTTGATGCATGTTAGCCAATAATGTATCTTCATCAGGGGTAATATCAAGTCTAAAGACAAACTTGGGCTGAACCCCCTCGAAATTTTTCCCTTTATCAACCAGCTTAAAGCCTGACTTAATTAAAAAATTAGCTAACTCTTGATTACTTTTCGGTATGTCCGGGTCTATTTTCAGTAAAATTGCTTTTTCTTTCTTAGCCCTTTCCTTGATAGCCTGCCAAAGGACAGACAGCTTTTCATAATCAGCCATGTCTACAACCGGTCCCCTGGGGCAATAAAATATGGGACAGCGGAAAAAAGGCAGCTTCCTGGCCAGGATTGTGGCCGCGGCTACAATTTGGCCATTTTCCTCCAAAGCAAGCCTTAAAGGCTTCCAACCCGTCCGTTCTTTGATATCGCCCCATTCCCAAAGTTGCATGGCATGGCCTTTGGGATGGCTGGTAATAAACGAATTATAGCTAGGCTTGTCTTCCTCATTTAACCATTTAACAGTATACTGCATTACAAAAATTCCTCCAGAAGACATTATTGCCATATTCTTGCGGATAAATACTGTCCGATCATGTTCAGGCATTTTTTTAATTCTTTTGCAAGGAAGCCATAATAAACTGTTGAAATAAAGGATGCGGTTTATTGGGCCTGGACTTAAATTCCGGATGAAATTGAGAGGCTACAAACCAAGGGTGATGAATATACTCAATTAGTTCCACCAATCTTTCGTCGGGGGAGGTTCCGGCTATCAGCAATCCATTTTTGCTAATTATCTCTCGATACTCATTATTAACCTCATAGCGATGACGATGTCTTTCATAGACTATTTCTTCTCCGTAGGCCTGACAAACCTTGCTCTCCGGGTTAAGCTTTACCGGCGATGAGCCCAGGCGCATGGTCCCTCCCATATCTTCAATTCCTTTTTGTTCGGGCAAAAGATCGATCACAGGATGTTCCGTCTCCGGATTGAACTCCGTACTGTTGGCATTGCGCAGTCCACAAACATTGCGGGCGAATTCTATAAGAGCGCACTGCATGCCCAAGCAAATTCCCAGATAAGGCACCTTATTCTCTCTGGCATATTGAATGGCTTTTATTTTCCCTTCAATTCCCCTGTTACCGAAACCTCCCGGTACAAGAATACCTTTAACGCCTTTAAATACATCGTTTAGGTCGATGGCGGGGTTCTCCAGCTCTTCGGAATTTACCCAACGAATTTGAACTTCAGCCCCCTGTTCAATGCCGGCATGGCGCAAGGCCTCGGCAACGCTCAAATAAGCATCGGGCAAGGTGACATATTTGCCCACAATAGCAATTTCAGTGCTGCGGGAAGGAGACTTGATTTTTTCCACCATTTTCTTCCAATCAGACATATCCGCAGGAGGGGCATCAATACCCAGACAGTTCAGGACAATATCATCCATACCTTCTTTCTGAAGAAGAAGCGGTACTTCGTAAATGGTCTGTGCAGTAATGGCGGTGATAATTGCCTCTTTTTGAATATCACAAAGAAGAGCTAACTTTTCTTTTAATTCATTGCTTATTTCTTCATCCGCCCGGCATACTAAAATATTGGGCTGAATCCCAATTCCCCGTAATTCTTTAACTGAATGCTGGCTCGGTTTGGTCTTTACTTCCCCTGAAGCCGACAAATAAGGCAACAGGGTAACATGGACATAACAGACGTTTTCTTTACCGATATCTCCTCTTACCTGGCGTATAGCTTCCAGAAAAGGCAAAGACTCCATATCGCCAACGGTTCCGCCAATTTCAGTTATAACTATATCCGGATTGCTCTCTGTAGCTACACGGTAAATCCTGTCTTTTATTTCATTGGTTATATGGGGAATAACCTGAACCGTTGCGCCAAGATAATCACCTCTGCGCTCTTTGCTTATAACAGACCAATAAATTTTACCCGCTGTAACATTGCTGTATTTAGAAAGAGGTACATCAATAAACCTTTCATAATGGCCCAAATCAAGATCGGTTTCCGCCCCGTCATCGGTAACAAAAACTTCTCCGTGCTGATAAGGGCTCATTGTTCCGGGGTCTACATTTATATAGGGATCAAATTTCTGAATAGCGATTTTCAATCCCCTCTTTTTAAGGAGACAACCTAAAGAAGCTGCTGTTATACCTTTTCCCAGAGAACTTACTACTCCTCCGGTAACAAAAACGAATTTAGCCATCCTTTTCTACCCTTTCCTTGATCAATTAATTATTGGATTAGTTAAATAACATTACATTTTTTCAGGGGCTGAGACACCTAAAATCCTTATGGCATTTGCTAAAACTTGTTTTACAGAGATAATCAGACTTAAGCGCGCAGTTCGCAGTTGCTCATCGTCTACCAAAACTCTATGACTGTTATAAAAGGTGTGAAAGAGCGAGGCAAAATCCAGTGCATATCTGGCAATACGGTGAGGTTCGGCCATTTTAGCGGCCACGGCAATTTCCCCCGGAAAATCAGCCATTTTTTTCAATAAGTCTCTCTCTTCCTGGGAAGTCAAGAGTCTAAGCTGTTCTAAAGAGGGTTCAACGTTCAGTTCATAGCCCATTTCTTTGGCTTGTCTCATTATGCTGCACAGTCTGGCATGAGCATATTGGATATAATAAACGGGGTTATCGGCCGATTGCGATTTGGCCAAATCCAAATCAAATTCTACAGTAGAATCTGGGTCGCGCTGAATAAAGAAAAATCTGGCCGCGTCTTTGCCCACCTCATCTATTAGGTCCTCAAGGGTTATATACTGGCCTGACCGCTTGGACATCCGAACAACTTCCCCGTTCTGAATAAGCCTTACCATTTGCATTAAAATGACCTGCAAAGAGTCGGGATTAATCCCCAAAGCCTGCATAGCGCCTTTCATTCTGGCTACATGACCGTGATGGTCCGCTCCCCAAATATTTATAACCCGCTGAAAACCCCGGGAAAATTTATGGCGATGATAGGCAATGTCTGCAGCAAAATAGGTTGGAACCCCATTTTTACGAACTACCACTTCATCCTTCTCATCTCCAAACAAAGTGGATTTAAACCATAAAGCGCCTTCTTTTTCATAAATATAGCCCTTCTTTTCCAACTCCTTGATGGTGTCTTGCACATACCCGGAATCATGCAAAGATTGTTCACTAAACCATACATCGTAAACTACACCGAATTTCTCCAAAGTTTCTTTAATTCCAGCTATCTTTTCTTCCAAGGCAAAGCGCACAAGATAATCTCGTCGGGCATCTTCTTCCATGGAAACATATTTGTCTCCGTCTCTGTCTATTATTCTTTTCACAGTTGCGATTAAATCTTCTCCATGATATCCTGCCTCCGGAAAAGGCACATCGTATCCCAGCTGCTGCAGGTAGCGGGCTTCCAGGGATAAAGCAAAGTTATATATCTGATTACCCGCATCATTGATATAAAATTCACGGCATACCTCATATCCTGCCATTGCAAGAAGAGATGCCAAACTGTCGCCTAAAGCGGCCCCTCTGGCATTACCCATATGTAAAAGGCCGGTGGGATTGGCACTGACGAACTCCACCTGCACTTTTTCTCCCTGCCCAATATTTACAGCGCCATATCTTTCTTTCTGCTTCATGACTTCAGGTATAACCTCCAGCAGCCAGCCGGGATTAAGGCGAAAGTTAATAAAACCCGGTCCTGCAATTTCAGAAGAGGCAATCCAAGTGTCATCAGTGTTCAAATGTGCTATTAAGACTTTGGCAATGTCTCTGGGAGCTTTCTTTGCCTGTTTTGCTAAAACCATGGCCAAATTGGTGGCCAGATCGCCGTGTTGTCGCTCCCGAGGTTCCTCAAGCACATATTCGGGAACCTCCTTAAAATCCAGTTCGCCTGTTTCCTTTGCTTTTTTTAATGCTTCCTCCAGCCTGAAATAGATTTTTTGCTTTATGTTTTCATAAAGGCTCATTATAAAATCCTCCTTTATGTCTTAAGCACGGTTTCAATGTTTAACAACAACTTATAAAATTTTAATACATCTCTAACTAAAATACCAGGTATCTCAATTATCCCAATTGAATTAAAGTTTATAATTGGACTAAATTAAACAAGTTAAGCAGAGAAAATGTCCTTTTCTCTGCTCACTTTTTATACCGTTTCCTATTTTACGTTTCTTTACACATTAATTCAAGCCTATTGAATTAATTTGCCTCTTGGTGTATTAACGACGCGACTAATTTTAACTTCCGCACCTTCTATGGCGTCAATGTAAATCAGATACTCTTCCCCGTAAGCCGTTCCCCTGAATTCATAACAAAATGCTTCTTCATTGCCAATTTTGGAGATAACAGCCAATCTTTCTTCAATTACCTGAAAATTTTTGTCCAATTTGTTTCTGGCTTCGGTCATGGTTATTTTACTGTTTAACCGCCGATCATGATGAAAAGCATAATAGGCGTTGGCATCAAAACCGATTAACTCTCCATTGTCCATGGCAATAGTCAACCTTACTTTATCGGTATATATCCTGATGCCGTTGTCCTGGGCCACAGCTTCGACCAAAACATAGGAATCAAGATCTTCCGTAGAAGTCACAACCATATTTTTCCAGCCCAGCTTCTCCAAGGCAGCATAACCTTTCTCAACTGCCCTGGGCACATCCAGGCGACGCTCATCGATATCCCGTTGATTGCGATAGTAAGTTACTACCCCGCCTTTTTTACTGATCTCCAGGTAGACGTCTTGATAAGTAAGGTTAAAGCCTCCCAGGGGTCTATCCGAGAGTCCTGTTACTTGAGGCTGAGTATCTTTGTAACCCAGTTTAGCCAAAAAATTTCGGGCAATGTCAATTGCTTTGTTTTCATCGATTTCTCCCTCGGGCAATCCTAAAGGTTTTTCGACAAAGTGTTTGTCCAAGTCGCCTTTATAGCTTATTGGCGGGAATTTTTGCAAACTGGAATCTAATTGCTTCAATCCTCCACGGACGGAGCTTGGTGTCTGCTCCGACGCCTGTTGAGCTGCTTGCGGATCCCCTTGCTTAGAATCACCGTCTTTTTCACCGCCTTGAGCAACGGTTTGAATCAACTTGCCAATCCCCAATCTTTGTAAGAGATTGGGAGGAGCATCGACCCATTCCAAGTTTTCGGCATAATACAGATTGAAAAGATTTTGCAAGGATCTATTGACTTCAATTACTCTTTGATGCATATCATCAAAGATTTGAACTTCATTGTCATTCATATTTCTCGCGGATGCTACCTTTTGGGTCATGGATTTGCTAAATTCAGCTATTTGATTAACCAGTTTATCGACGTAACTAATACCCATCTCGTCCGCCGGTATTTGACTGAACCTGTTAACTGCAGCATCACTGCTTTTCCATATTTCCCCAAGATAAAGTACTTTTAAGGAAGGATCATTGGCAACCTTGGCTTTGGCCATACTTGTTTCCATCTCATTAATATCCGCAACCAAATCGTTTAGAGCGCGCTTATACTGGTTGTCCAAAGCAGTTTTCTGTTCCTTAAGCAAGTTGTATTCGTAAATCCCCCAACCCAATGATATGCCAAAAGCTAAGAATAGGGTAATTGATAACCAGGTTAAAATCTTAATCTTGCTATGCTCTTTCATCTTCATTCCACCTAGCGTGTGAAAATATGATTGCCGATTTTCTTAATTTGAGGGCGAGACCAGATAAACTTGTTTTTGGTCTTGGCCGGGTTAAAATAAAACAATGCACCTCCGGTGGGGTCTGAACCGCTCATGGCCTCCTTGGCGGCCTTAACAGCCGTATCATCCGGAGGCATGTTTATTTGACCGTCGTCAACGGCGCTGAAAGCTTTGGGTTGATAAATAATGGCAGCTATACTGTTTGGAAACTCGGAACTCTTTAATCTGTTCATAATACAGGCCCCAATTGCCACTTGACCGATATAAGGCTCGCCGCGCCCCTCAGCATGAATACAGCGGGCAAGCAATTGAACATCGGAATTTTTAAAACCAACTTTTGTCCCTGCCGAGGTCGTGCTTTCACCGGTTAATTTTTTAAGTTCAGCAATTGTTTTCTCTCCCGCAATCCCGTCAGCTTTGAGCCCTCTGCTTTTTTGAAATCTTTTTACAGCGGCGGTTGTTGACTTTCCATATACTCCGTCAACTTTGCCGACTTGATATCCGACTTGAATCAGTTTTTTTTGCAATTCCTTGACCTCAGCTCCTTTTGAACCAGGTGATAATGAGCGATCACCTAAAGCAGCCTGGCCTGTTGTCGTTAAAGCCAGCCCCAGAAATAAACTTATGCTTAAAAGAATAACTATAAGTTTATTTCGATTCCTGTCCTTTAGGTCAAATTTCATAGTTTCACCTCACCTTAGTTTTTGTCTGTTTTATTGTGGCTTTTTGCCGCTTCCTTTATCCAACAAAAAAACCGGAAAATGAATTCCGGTTAAATATTTTCAAAATTGCAATAATAAAATTACCTAAACTGGTATCAAATAACCAAATAAAACAACCAAAATGGATCAAAACTCTGCCGAATTAAAGGTTCTGGGGAAGGGAATGACATCCCTAATATTGGCAATTCCGCTCAAATACATAAGCAAGCGCTCAAATCCCAAACCAAATCCGGCATGCTTAACTCCGCCGTATTTCCTAAGATCCAAGTACCACCAGTAGTTTTCTTCCTTCATATTGAGTTCTTTTATCCTGGCAGCCAGCACATCATAGTTATCTTCTCTTTGACTTCCCCCGATTAGCTCTCCTATCCCCGGCACAAGCAGATCCATAGCGGCAACAGTTTTTCCGTCGCTGTTCAATTTCATATAAAAAGCTTTGATATCCTTGGGATAATCAATTATAAATAAAGGTTTGCCAAACACCTTCTCTGTCAAATAACGTTCATGTTCCGTCTGGAGATCCAATCCCCATTGCACCGGATACTCAAAACTTTGATCAGCCTTTTGCAAAATCTTTATGGCTTCAGTATATGTCAAATGTTCAAAGTCGGAGGTTAGAACATTATCCAAGCGCTTTAGCAAACCTTCTTCCAAATATTTCTGGAAGAAAGCCATTTCCTGGGGGCATTGTTCCAAAGCATAATTGATCAGATATTTGATCATTTCTTCGGCCAAATTTTGATTATCTTGTAAATCGGCGAAAGCCATTTCCGGCTCCAGCATCCAAAATTCGGCTGCATGTCTGGCTGTGTTAGACTTCTCCGCTCGGAAAGTCGGTCCGAAGGTGTAAACATTTTTGAAAGCCAAACAAAAGCTTTCGACATTTAATTGCCCACTTACTGTCAAATTGGTTTCACGGCCAAAGAAATCTTGACTAAAATCCACTTCTCCCAAACTATTTATTGGCAAACTATCAAGCTTAAGGGTGGATACCCGGAACATTTCTCCGGCTCCCTCGGCGTCACTTGAAGTGATTATAGGAGTATGGACATAAATAAAACCGCGTTCTTGAAAAAATTTGTGTATCGCATAAGCCATGACCGACCTAAGACGAAATATCGCGGAAAACGTATTGGTGCGGGGACGAAGGTGAGCAATAGTCCTTAAGAATTCCAGACTGTGTCTTTTTTTCTGCAAAGGATAATCGTTGGGGCAAGCATTTTCAATAATAACCTCTTCGGCTTTTAACTCTATGGCTTGCTTTGTTCCGGGCGAAGGGACTAAGATTCCTCTTACAGTTAATGCAGATCCTACCCCCAGCTTGGCAAGATCAAAAAAGTTCTCCAAATCTTTATCAAAAACAATTTGTAAATTATTAAGCTGGCTTCCATCGTTAAATTCAATAAAACCAAAATCCTTGGAAACTCGGACCGTCCTCACCCAACCATTGAGTTCAACTTTCCGGCCAAGCATTTGTTCCGCAGAAGCAAATATATCCTTTACGGTTAATTGGTTCATATATCCTAACCCCTTTAGCCACAGCAGACAAAATCAAAAAAATAATATTTCTCTTTTCATTTTCTTTTTTTTGAGCCTATTCGAAATTAATCAGAAACATCGGAAACTTCGGATAGATTAGAACGATATTCTTCAGCCGTTAGCTTCCATTGTTTGCGGGCTAAATTCACATATTTAGGGTAACGGAGTTTATCCGGATGGTTAATGACGGCTGAAAAAAAACGAACTGCTTCTTGGTGTAAACCCAGCCTTCGCTTTAGCTCGCCAATCATATAAAGAATATAAATTTCCGAGGTTTTTGCAGGATCAAATTGACTGTTAATATAAGCCTGTTCAAATTCTTGAGCGGCGAATTTTATAAACCGTAATTCTTCTTCTTTGTTGGTGACATTTCTATAAAGCCATCCTAAATGCAGGCATAATTTAGCCATAGAAATAGACTTTTCTTCAATCAATTGTCCGCAATAGATTGCCAATTTATAGGCTCTTTCAGCAGTAGCAAAATCCCTGTTGGAAGAATAATCGATTATATCGTTCATTTTGCTGGAAATGTTGTCCACTATTATTTTTTTGGCGACCGGACTTATGGACTTACTAAAATCCTCAGTATAGGAGTAGCTGCATTTTGGGCAAACCACTACATAATAAAATAACGGATTGTTTTTTTCATCAGGTGCAAATATCGGGCCAAAGTCACTATCTATTTGCTTCGGCTTTACAAATCTGGATCTAACTTTTTTTGTTGTAAAAGAATGATTGCATAAAATGCATTGTTCTTTTTTATCGTAGAGCGGGTCGAGTATTAAATCGCTTTTCCTATTCATAATCTAACCTCAATTTCAAAATTCTATAAACAGCTATATATAATATTTTATTATACTTAAAATTTACCAAAAATCTCTATATCAAAAATTTATATTTTTATTTTATCCTAAAAATCTTTTTTATTATTTTATTATACAATATGTCTCAGAGTTTCTACTTTCTTCTGGCCTGACAGAATAGATCTTATTTTGACCTCAAATCCAATTATATTATGTTGGGCTTATTATCAGGCTTTCAAATCATAAATTAATTTTTATTAGTTGACAAGCATCAACAATTTTCTTGCTTACAATATTGTATACTAAGAAAGGTTGTGAAACCGAAACATTTTTTTAGGAGGAGAAATTCATTGGGACCAATCATCATGGTAATTGATGATGATAAAGAAATTCGTAATCTTTTATCACTCATGTTAAAAAATGCCGGGTATAACTTAATAACTGCTACCAACGGATCAGATGCTTTGGAGTATTTGAAAAAAAGCCCGCTCCCGGCACTTATCTTAACGGACTACTCCATGCCCCAGCTCAACGGTTATGAATTTACAGAAAAAATCGCTGCCCATAGCCAGTATAAGGATATCCCTGTTGTTATCCTGACCGGCTCGGAAATCGATGATCTCGAATTGCCGTCATCCAGTAACTTTAAAGGTATCATTCACAAACCATTCAGGCTGAATACTGTCTTGGAGATTGTCAAGTTACTTACTTCAGAACCGAAAAAGTGCCCTGCTGCTTACCGGATTTAGTATGTCGCATCTCGATCCAAGTTAGCTCATCTTTAATTTGTCAGAATATTTGCTAACCATTAGCAAGAATTCTGGCTTTTTATTTTATTAAAAAGTCAAAGCTCATTGCTCATTTTTAGGACTAATACTAGTCTTAACTCATAAACATACAATAAGCAAGTTTAAATTCAATTGCAGGTGATCTAAGATGGCTGGCAGAATATTGCAGACGGCTTTCTTCATTGTCGTAGCTCTTTTAATTCAATATTGTTATTTGGAAGGCTCGGTGAAAACCATATCCAGGCCAGCTCAATCCTATCTATACAATTGCGGGGATTATGTAATAAACGCTCAATTTCCATCAACAACTGAAGTCCACCTTACCCCGGACAGAGGGGAGGATTTGCTTCTAAATATTTATTTCACAGACAGTGAAATCGAATATCGAGGATACATCCAGTTTTGGCTGCTCGATAATTTAGAACGATTTCTAAAAGACAGCAAGACAAAAAGTACATATGATTTTGTTTCTTTTTCCGAGGTAAAACTGGAACTTAACAAGTATACGGGTTTTCATGAAGAATGGACTGCCGATTTCAACGGCAATTTAATTAGCGCCAAAGAATATTGGCTACTAATCAAAGAACCGGGGGAAGCGGTCCGTCTCTCCTTTTTTACCGATGGGGCAGAGTTTTCGGAGCAACAAAAGAAAATCATAAACCATATTCTTAACTCTCTGTCAGTGACAAGAAAAGGATAAAAGAAATCCTATCTCTCTTCCCGGAAATAGGGTTCGCTTAAAGCCTTGGGAGGAGCATTCTTTTTGCTTTTTCTCAGAGAAACTAAAACCAGAATCACAATTGTCGCCACATACGGCGCCATATCAAAAATATACTGGGAAATGGCTATTGCAGTTCCCTGCAATCTGAATCCAATAATATCAAGTCCACCGAACAAGAATGCCCCCGCAATTGCCTTATATGGATTCCAGCCGGAGAAAATTACCAAGGCTACTGCTATCCAACCACGCCCGGCAGTGATGTTTTCTTGCCAAACGGGAACATAAACCAAAGATAAATAGGCGCCTCCGAGGCCGCATAAGGCCCCGCCTAAAAGAATATGCAAGTATTTGTATTTTGTAATTGGAATACTGGCCGCATCGGCAGCAGCCGGATTTTCGCCTATGGCTCTCAAATTGAGTCCTTTTCCGGTATTATACAAATAAAGCCCTAAAACAATAGCTGTAACATAGCCGAGATAAACGAAAATATCATGATTAAAGAATATTTCTCCCAGGTAAGGGATATCACCCAAACCAGGTATTTTTAAATCGCGGAAAAAATAATTAAATTGGTCCGTCATTTTCATACCCATCAGGCTTTTACCGACAAAGCCTGCGAAACCTGTACCGAATATTGTCAGAGCCAAGCCGGACACAACTTGATTAGCCCGCAAGCTAACAGTTAAAAATGCATAAATCAAGGCTCCTAAAGCACCTGCGATCGCAGCAAAAAGCAAGGCCAAGAGAGGGCTGTTGGTAGTATATCCTACCTGAAAACCAATTACAGCGCCCATAAGCATCATACCTTCGACACCTAAGTTTAGGTGTCCGGATTTTTCAGTAATTATTTCACCAAGGGTCGCAAATAAAAGTGGGATTCCCGCTATAATTGCAGCCTTAAAAAAAGCTACTGTGATCATTTCCCATTCTCCTTAGTTCTTCTTAATAAGCTTGGCCAATCGATTATCAACTTATAACGCGTAAAAAAATCACTTCCCAATACAAAGAAAAGCACTATCGCCTCCAGCAGTTGAGCGGAATAAGCTGAAATGCCAAAGGCCGACTGAATATAGGAACTACCCTGAATCAAAATGGCAAACAGTAATGAAGCCAGGACCATCCACTGGGGTTTCAAAGCTCCCAGCCAAGCTATGATAATCGCCGTATAACCGACACCGCCGGTAATATCTTTAGTAAGTGTTTGTTCTACCCCTGAAGCCTCAATAAAACCAACAATACCGCAAATCCCGCCGCTTAGCACCATAGCAAAAATTATGGTACGAAATATATTAATTCCGGCATAGCGCGCGGTATTGACACTTTCTCCCAAAACGGCAATCTCAAAGCCTTTTTTGCTGCGGTTAAGGAAGAAATAGACAAAAATCGTTAACAACACAGCTATAATCCAACCGATATGAACCCCGAACAATTCCGGGAGAACGGCATTCTTGGCAAAATTGGCTATTTTGGGGAAACCAAAGGCATTGGGGTCCTTCCAAGGGCCGTATTGAAGATAAACCACCCACTTTAAAGCTACATAATTCATCATTAAAGTGATGATAGTTTCATTTGTACCCCATTTTGCCCTAAAAAAAGCCGGAATAATTCCCCAAACCGCACCGCCGATAAAACCGGCGAAAAACATTATTAATAAAAGAATGAATCGTGGCAGAAAAGAGTAATTCAAAGCGAAATAACTGGCCATGAAGGCTCCCATCAAGATTTGGCCTTCGGCACCGATATTCCAAAATTTCATCTTAAAGGCAATAGCCACACCCAAGGAAGTAATAATCAAAGGAATAGCATAAATAATAGTCTGTTCAATGCGGTAAACACTTCCTACAGAACCCTGAAGCATGGCAATATAGACTTGAAACGGATTAAGGTTTAAGAAAGCCAAAAATAAACCGGATACAATCAGGGCTGCAATAATTGAGCCTAAAAAAATTAACACGCGCTTCTTTTTTCCGATTTCTGATTTTATTACAATTCTAAACTGCATGGTGCACCTCTTTGTTGCCAAGCATCATTAATCCCAGTTGTTCCTTGGTTGCCTTGCGAGCATCAACAATCCCTGTAATTTCACCGTTGGAAATAACCATAATTCGATCACACAAACCCATCAATGAATCAAGGTCTTCGGCAATGTAAAGAATTGCCACTCCTCTTTTCTTTTCTTCATTCAAAATATCATATATTTTCAAACAGGTATTGATATCCAAACCACGTACCGGGTAAGCGGTAATCAACAATTCAGGGTGAGAATCCAACTCCCTGCCCAGCAATACTTTTTGAATATTTCCCCCAGAAAGGTTCTTAATAGGTTCTTTAATTCCCGGGGTCTGTATTTCCAATTTTTTTACAATTTCTTCAGCTTTTGCGGCGGCAGGTTTCCTTTGAACCATAATTCCTTTACTGTGGTGATATTGTTTCAAAAGAATATTGTCAACTATATCCATATTGGCCACCAGGCCCATTCCCAAACGGTCTTCAGGAATAAAACTCATACTTATGCCTCTGGTAATAAATTCCTTGGGAGATTTACCGGCAAGATTCTCCCCTTTAAAAATAATCTCGCCCTGTTTAATGGGATATAAGCCGGCCAAAGCTTCACATAACTCCTTTTGTCCGCTGCCGGCTATACCTGCAACTCCCAAGATTTCGCCCTCGTACATATCAAAACTAATATTTTTTAATACTTCTACCTTTTCCTCATTTACAGCCGAAAGATTTCTAACTTGAAAAACAATGTTATCAGATAAAGCCGGAATGCGTTTTATAGAAAGATCCACAGGTCTACCCACCATAAGTTCGGTCAGCTCCTGGGGATTCGTACTTTCTTTTTCCAAAGTAGCTATGGTTTTCCCTTTGCGCAGGACAGTAATTCGGTCTGCAATTTCCATTACTTCGTTCATTTTATGGCTAATAAAAATAACCGAGCAACTTTGCTCTTTCATCCTACGCATTATCTTAAAGAGTTTATTAGTCTCTTGAGGAGTCAACACTGCCGTAGGTTCATCGAGAATTAAAATCCTGGCACCTCTATAGATCGTTTTCAGAATTTCCAAAGTCTGTTTTTCTCCCACAGACATTTCATAAACGTATTTATCCAAATCAACATCAAGTTGGAACTTTTCCATTAATTGTTGCAGCTTGATTTTTTGCTCTTTTTTTCTAACAAAGAGACCTGTTTTATAACCTAACAAAATATTTTCCAAAGAAGTTAAAACATCTACCAACTTAAAATGCTGGTGGATCATTCCTACCCCAGCTTTAAGAGCGTCTCTCGGTGAGGTTATTCTGACTTCCTTTCCGTCAATAAAAATATGACCGCTGTCAGGAATATAAATTCCTGACAGCATATTCATCAAAGTACTTTTGCCGGCTCCGTTCTCTCCCAAAAGGGCATGTATCTCCCCTTTGGCAACCTCAAAATTCATATGATCAGTAGCAATAACTGATCCAAATCTTTTTGTAATATCTTTCATCTCAACGTAAATAGAACGGTCCGCCATAAAAATCACCTAAAATCTTATTGTTCGAAATCTTATTACTCGATTTTTCCTTCTACGCCTTCAACAAACCATTTCATAGACAATTGTTCTTCCAGAGGTATAGTAGATCCTTCAGGAACTACAACTTTTCCGCTTTGATCTTTAATAGGCCCGGCAAAAACATCAAAGGTACCGGCCTTCATCTGTTCCTTAATCTTGTCAACGGCTTCCTGAGCACCTTCGGGCGCAACATCAGTCAGCGGGGCCAAGTCAATTAAACCGTCTTTCATTGTACCCCAATAGGGCTCATTCGTCCAAGTTCCGTCCAAGATGGATTGTACGGCTTTAACATAGTAGGCGCCCCAATTCCAAAGCGGAGCGGTCATATAAGCTTTGGGAGCGGCATGAGACATATCGGCATTATAACCTATGGACCAACAACCTCTTTCTTCTGCAGCAACCTGAGGACCTGTTGTATCCTGATGTTGAGCAATTACATCTGCCCCGGCATCGAGAAGGGCTATAGCAGCATCTTTTTCTTTTGCAGCATCCAGCCAAGTATTGGTCCACTTAACCATAACCACAGCATCAGGATTAACGGAACGAACTCCCAGAGTAAAGGCATTAATACCTCTTATAACTTCAGGAATATTATAGGCAGCAACATAGCCGATTTTGTTTGTTTTAGTTTTCATCCCGGCAACAATACCGGAAAGATATCTCGCTTCTTCAATGCTTCCAAAATAATTGGAATAATTCGGACCCTGGATACTACCGGAACAATGCAAGAAAATAACATCCGGATGGGCTTCCGCCACTCTTACAACGTAATCTTGGAAACCAAAACTGTTGGCAAATATTACTTTGCACCCCTGGTCAATCATATCGGTCATTACTTTTTCGCATTCCTGAGTTTCCGGAACATTCTCTTTAATAATTGTCTCCACTCGGTCACCAAGCTCTCTTTCCAGCATTAAACGTCCTTGATCATGGGCGTAAGTATATCCCGCGTCAGTAGCCGAGCCGATGTACACAAAGCCAACTTTCAACTTTTCCTCTTTATTTTGGCCCTGGTCATTTTGGCCTTGGTCAGGAGCTTGGGAACAACCTACTGCCATTACCAAAACAAGTGTGATTGATAATAGAATGGAAAAAAGTTTTTTCATATAAGTTTATCCTCCTATATAAGTAAATATTTATAAATATTTATTAATAACACAGAGATTATTGTAACTTCTAACATATATCGGCCTTAATCCGTAAAAACAATTTGGCCCCCTTCCAAGGACCGGATTCTGGCCAAAGATTCCAACCTGACATTTTCTTTCAGAATTTTTTCCCTTCCTGTCTGAAAGCTTTTTTCGATAACAATACCTACGCCAGCAATATTCGCCCCGGCCTGTTTGGCGATATCCAGCAAACCTAAAACGGCATTCCCATTAGCCAAAAAATCATCAATTATCAGGATATTATCTTTACGGGAAAGATATTTTTTATCAACCCTTATTTGATAGTATTCGTTTTTAGTATAGGAAAAGACTTTACTCTCATATACTTCTGAGGCTAAGTTATTGGCTGAAAATTTTTTGGCAAAAACAACAGGAACATTGCCAAAATACTGGGCGGTTATACAAGCCAAACCTATGCCGGATGCTTCAATAGTCAGAATTTTACTAATCGGCTCCTTAGCAAATCTTTTTTTGAATTCCCGACCTATTTCTTGATACAAGCCAATATCCAGCTGATGATTGAGAAAACTATCCACTTTTAGAACATTACCTGGCAAAACCTTGCCTTTTTCAACTATGTATTTCTTAAGCAATTCCATATCATTATTCCTTTACTGCCAGCCTAAAAATCACTAATACATTATAACGACTCTCCGTACATTTTTCAATTTATAATTCGAACAAAACCGACAATTTTTTATAAAACATTCGGGGTTTTTCCCTTTCCCGGTTATAATTTGCACAACAAGCCTACGGCCATAAGCAGCCCATAAAAGGTATTGGTTTGAGCTACTGCTACCATTCCGGCCATCATTTCTTCCGGCTTTGTCTTGCCGCGGTAAGAAGAGACTGCCTTATAAGCGTAGGGCAGGCTCAACAGGACCAGCAAGCTTGTAAGCGGCAAGATCCCTGTTATAACTAGCATTATGGTCCAAAGATAAGTTGCAATAAACATAGCGGTCAAAAATCTTAAGGCTTTAGCGTGTCCCAGTAAGACTGCCAGTGTTTTACGACCGTTGATTTGATCTCCCAAACGATCCCTTATGTTGTTGGCCATTAAGATAGCTCCGATCAAAATTAAGCTGGGAATGGAAAAGAAAAATGTTTGCACTGTAATCGAGCCTGTTTGAATAAAGAATGATATCAGGATAATGCCGCTTCCCATGAAACTCCCGGCTATTAATTCGCCAAAAGGTGTGTAAGCAATGGGAAAAGGACCGCCGGTATAAATATACCCGACTGCCATGCAAAGAAAACCGACCGGGATTAACCACCAACTGCTGTACCGGCAAATATAAAGCCCAAGGATGGCTGCAATTACCAAGCATCCCCAGGCATATTTTTTTACCGTAGAAGCTTTAATCCCGTCTCTGGTTATAACCCCGGCAATTCCAACGGAATTCTCATTATCTAAACCTCGCTTAAAATCAAAATACTCGTTAAACATGTTAGTTGCTGCCTGGATAAGTACGGATGCAGCCATCATGGCCAAAAACAGACCCCAATGAAAAATATTGGACGACCGCCAAGCGAAAATTGTACCAAGCAGTACGGGAATAAAAGAGGCGGTTAAAGTATGGGGACGGAATAACCGCCATAATATTTCGCTTTGTTTTGGCAATAGTTATCTCTCCTCTTTTCAACACATGCTCATTATTCTTTTGTTCTTCATTACTTTATTTGCATTTATTCCTTATTTGTATTTGATTCCTCATATATTAAATGACTTATCTCTTGATAGATTTGTGGCAAAGCAATCCCTTTCTGGCGAGCAATTTTCTTCAAGTCTTCATATTCCGGCTTTGCTTTTAAAAGTTGGCCCTTATGATATGAGTATTTTACCTTCACCGGTCCGTATTTGGTTTCTAAAACCTTGCTGGTTCGGGGAATCATGCTTTTTTCTACAGGATATTTTCTAAGTCCGATAGTGGTGGTCTCTTGATAAATAATTTCCTCAAGGGTCGCAACCCGTTCTTTTGGCGTCAGAATACTGAGTATTATTCCAGGCCTACTTTTTTTCATAATAATTGGAATCTTGAAAACATCTACGGCTCCCGCCTCATACAACCTCTCTTCAACAAAATCAAAATATTCCGGGTTCATATCATCCAGATTTGTTTCCAACAGATAATACTCATTCCGGTCTGTTTTTTCAATCCTCGAATTGCTCTCATCTTCGGACGACCCCAGATAGACCCGCAAGACATTAGGGATCTCCAAATCCCTTTTCCCTATACCATAACCGACTTTTTCAATCATAAATTGGGGACAATCTGTAAATTCTTGAACATTGGCCGCCAGAATAACCGCCCCGGTAGGAGTTGTGGTTTCAAACTTTACAATTCCGCTTTTTACCGGAACTCCCTGCAGCAATTGAACTACCGCCGGCGCCGGTACAGGAAGTATACCGTGAGCGCAAGAAACAAAACCGCCTCCTAGCTCTACACTAGAAGATAAAATTTTATCTACCTGCAAATATTCGAGACAGACAGCAGCCCCAACAATATCCAAAATGGCATCGAAAGCTCCCACTTCGTGGAAATGAACCTCATCCTTGCTTATTCCGTGGACCCTTCCCTCCGCTTGAGCTAACATCTCAAACATACTTAAACTCCTGCTCTTGACTGCTGGACTTAAATCGCTTTCGCTAATTATCTTTTTAATGGACGGCAAATTGCGAGCAAACCTATGCATTAATTCATGCGAATTATCATGTATTTTGTCATGTAAAAAATCTTTATTAAACTCATGCTTGTGATGATATAAATTGTCATTATTTTTATTATGAATATCGTCATGAATATTTACATTACTAATTTCATTATTTTCTTTCTTATTTTTCTCGTCAATTTTAATCTCTACGCGTGTTCCGGTTATACCTTTTCTCGTTTCCCGGCGAAAACAAAGTTCAAAATCGACATCTATGTTAAGTTTATTTAATTGATCCTGCAGGTATTTCCGATCAACTCCCAGATCAACCAAAGCTCCCAAGTTCATATCACCGCTAATTCCACTGAAACAATCATAATAAAGAATCTTCATAATTCACCTCTCGAAGTTTCGATATTTTTATATTCTTTGTAATTATTTCTTCCGTTGTTCTTAACCCAGTACATAGCCAAGTCCGCTTTTTTAAGCAAATCGTCAAGTTCTTGCGAATCACTGGGAAAATAGCTTAAGCCTATGCTAAGAGTTATAGATAAATTTGTTCCTTTTACTCTAACAGGCTCTCTGATTAAGGCCAAAATCTTTTCGGTATGCGAAATAGCGTCTTTTTCCGCATTCAACCCCCTGAGAAGAATAATAAATTCGTCTCCCCCGATTCTTGCTGCAATATCGTCATCTTTAATTGCTTTTTGAAGCTTGCGGGCAGTATCCTGTAATAAAATATCACCTACTTCATGGCCATAACGATCATTTATACTTTTAAAATTGTCTAAATCAATATAGAGTAGAGCGATAATTTGGGCAGAATTCCTGGCCCCTTCCAAAATTATCTCCGCCAATGATTTGAAATATTGCCTGTTTACCAAGCCGGTTAGAGAATCATGATTTGCTGTATAAGCCAGAATTTCCTCGGAACGCTTTCGTTCTGTAATATCATAAAGGACTGCCAACCTTCCGATAAGGTTATTTTTACGGTCCGTCAAATTTGAAACATCGAGTTCGTAGCAGTAATCCTCCCCTTCTTTTTCAATATTCAGTTCCCATTTCAACCGTTCTTCTTGTTCCTTCAAATATAATTTTTCTCGCCAATCATCGATTATACATCTTATGGGAAAACGGAATACACTTTTCAAATCGGCAAGATCAAAAATGTCAAGGGCAGCTTTATTCATGTCAACAATCCGGTCTAACTCATCCAATACAATAACGCCGGTATTCATCCTATCAAAAAGCTCATCCCTGGCCAAAGGTGCCAAGCTAAAAAGCTTGTCCTTGAAAATACTGACTCCTACAATTATTGCTGATAAACCAAAAATAAAAGGCACATAGTTAAAATCAATTGAGTTTGGATGCAATATGTAACCTAGCTCGGCTGCCCAAATAAGGACAAAACCCAGGAGCAAAAAAAAGGTTTGCCTTGAATTTGCTTTTTCTCCTTTAAAGTAGTGCCAAACTATAAGCGACAGAGTAATAAAATGCAATATGTTGGAATAAACAGACTGAACCCAAAACCAGTAGCCAAAGGTTTTAGCAATACAACCATAAGAACCGAATTGAACAAAAAAAACTTTTGTATGCATCAAATGATGATAATCGTTAGTCCAAACCAAAACATTAGTCACTAAAGGTATTATAAATAACAGTATAACAACAATTAATTTCAGCGGATTATTTCTTACAAATGTTAGAATTAGTAACAGCCAAAACACAGGCAAAAAAGCAGAACTTAAAAACTGAAAGTTATCCCAAATAAGTTTAAAATAAATGCTTGCTGTTAAGAATTCCTGTACACAAGCTATAGCCCAAAAAGCACCGAGGAAAAAAATGAAGGTTAAGAGAAAAGCGCCCTTTATTCTGCTGTTTTTCAAAGCATAGAGAGCTAAAAAAGTAGTAATTAATCCCGAGGCTGCTAATACCGATAAAAATATAATACTTGGCATGATTATAACCTTCTCTAAAAATTGTATAAAATTTATTATATTAGTATGGTTTTAAAAAAACTTCGACGCAGCAAATCCAAATCCTGCATTTAAACCGAGTGTTCAAATTTTCATTTCATTTATGAATTGTTATCTCATTTATGATAAGTCTCACCTTGATTTATTTTACAGGCCCTATATATTTGTTCCAACAGCATTAACCTGAAAAGTTGATGAGGAAAAGTCAACTTAGAAAAACTCCAACAAAAATCCGCCCTCTTTAAGACTTGATCCGAAACTCCCATTGAACCGCCGACAATTAAAGCTATTCTGCTTTGTCCTTTAAGGGATCTTTCGGCCAAAATATCGGCAAATTCTTGCGAAGATAGCTCCTTTCCTCTTACATCCAATAAAATCAGGTAGTCCTGTTCTCCCACATATCTTAGCAGTCTTTCCCCCTCTTTTTGTTTGGCTTTCTCAATTTCCGCTCGGGAATATCTTTCAGGACAAGGCTCATCATCAACTTCAATTATTTGTAATTTTACATATCCTTCTAATCTCTTGCTGTATTCTTTAATCCCTTCTTTTATGTATTTTTCTTTAATCTTGCCAACCGTAAGAAGTTTAATCTGCATCATTTGAAAAAATCTCCATAAATTATTTAGAATACGATCAATCAGAATGGGCAATTTTATTTAAAAAATTGATTAAAAAGCGGTTATATTATCTATTTAAATATTGGCATTGAACTTAAGTAAATATTGCTATGAAACATATTTATTTTCAAGTTAATAATATTATCGGAGGTGAAAAACAAATGGGCAGAACAAGCAATGAAAAAAAGAAATTATTGCAACAATTAAAAATGGAAGCTGCTGCGGAAATTGGCCGCCTTGATTTTGTCCGGGAAAATAACGACCATTATAAAGGTAATGTTACAGCTCGGCAAAACGGTTTGGAAGGCGGACCAATAGGCGGCCGAATGGTCCAAAAAATGGTTGCCTATGCCCAACAGCAAATGATGCAAAAAGGCGGCCTTATATAATATACTATACAGATATAATATTTGGTTATTTATCCAAAACAATTGGCGTGACAATTCATCACGCCAATTGTTTACTCGGTCTTAAATCTGATTTTCTGCTTAAATCATTTGTAAATACTAAATTATTTGCAACAAATCTATTTGGCGATAATTTGATCTGACTTACTATAGCTTCCTTCAACCACATTATTTTGCTCTCTATTTAATGGTTGTTCCATATTTTTAAAAGCTACAGAAAGCATAAGTTTAATTCTATTAACCTGATTGACTTGGCTGGCTCCGGGGTCATAATCGATGGGTACAATATTAGCCTGGGGATAATGCTTTCTGATTTCCCGTACCATCCCTTTACCGGTAATATGGTTTGGTAAGCAAGCAAAGGGTTGGAGACAAGCAATATTATTAACTCCGCTCTCAATTAATTCCAGCATTTCCGCCGTTAAAAACCAACCTTCTCCGGTCTGATGTCCCAAATACATTATTTTTTTGGCTAAAGCAGCTAAATGATAGATAGATGCCGGAGGATCAAACCTTTTACTTTTACGCAGTCTCTTCTTCATATAACGCCTATAACTTTCTATGCGCCATATTACATATCGAGCAATCAGATTGGCCTTAAAGCTTCCCGACAGCTTTTCCCAGGCATAAATAGAGTTATAGGCGCAGTAAAGAAAGAAATCTATTAAATCGGGCATTACAGCCTCGGCACCTTCTTTTTCCAAGATGTCGACAATATAGTTGTTGGCGAAAGGATGGAACTTAACAAGGATTTCCCCAACAACCCCTACTTTTGGTTTCTTAATTGGCAAAAGCTCCATGTTGTCAAAATCTTCAATAATCAAACGGATATTACGACGAAATTCACGTTTGTTCATGTTCGCAAGATTCGGTTTTACATTTTGAAGCCATTTGTTTAATAGAGCATTGGTTTCTCCTTTGTTCTTCTCATAGGGTCTGCATGTATTGGTCAGCCTCATAAGCAAATCGCCATAAACCATTGCCATAAGGGCACGTTTTACCATGCGCAATGTCAATTTAAACCCCGGATTTTTTTCCAAACCCACAGTATTAAGGGAAACAACAGGGATATGTGCCATCCCGGCATCCTTAAGGGCTTTGCGAATAAAACCAATATAATTGCTGGCCCGACAACCTCCTCCCGTTTGAGTCATGATCACAGCTGTTCGGTTAAGATCATAACGACCTGATTTAAGGGCTGTCATGATTTGTCCCACAACAATAATTGACGGGTAACAAGCATCATTGTGAACATGCTTTAACCCTTCTTCAATAACTTTCGGCTCCACATCCGGCAAAATTTCAATTTTGTAACCTTCCAAACGGGCGGCCTCTTCAACCAATTCAAATTGGATAGGTGCCATTTGAGGCGATAAAAGAGTATATTCTTCTCTCATTTTTTCCGTAAAAACTACTCGTTGTGGACGATCATAAAGTTTCTGAGGAACAATATTTTTCTTTTCTCTTTCCAGCATGGCAGCCAGAAGTGAACGAATACGAATACGGGCAGCGCCCAAATTATTAATCTCATCTATCTTAATCAAGGTATAGGTCTTCCTATACTGCTGTAAAATTTCGTGTACTTGGTCCGTTGTGACTGCGTCCAACCCGCAACCGAAAGAATTAAGCTGTACCAGTTCCAGATCTTTTCTGGTTGCCACAAAACTGGCCGCAGCATAAAGTCTGGAATGATATACCCACTGATCCAAGACCCTTAAAGGTCTTTCTACTTTTCCAAGGTGAGCAATTGAATCCTCCGTTAATACGGCCAATCCCAATCCGGCCACCATTTCCGGAATACCATGATTGATTTCCGGGTCTAAGTGATAAGGCCTTCCGGCTAACACAATACCTTTACGGCCTGTTTTTTCCAGATAGGCTAATACTTCCTCTCCTTTAGCCCGGATTTCGCGGCGCACTTTTTCTCTTTCAGCAGAGGCTTTATCAACTGCTCGGGAAATCTCTTGCTTCGATATTTTAAAATCGGCCAATTCCTCATGCAACCTGGTTTTTAAACGTTCCAGATTATCCATGGGTAGAAAAGGGAAAATAAACTTAATGTTCTTTTTTCCGAGATCCTCCACGTTGGCATGAATGGCCTCAGGATAAGAGGTAACAATTGGGCAGTTATAATTATTGGTTGCCCCCGGCTGTTCTTTTTTATCCCTGGGCAAACAAGGATAAAATATCACCTTAATTCCTCTGTTTATTAAATCCTGAATATGACCGTTAGCAAGCTTGGCAGGATAGCAAAGGGACTCTGAGGGCACGGTCTCCATCCCAAGTTCAAAAATTTTTTTAGAAGAGCGGCTTGACAAAACCACCCGAAAACTTAGTTCAGTAAAGAAAGTAAACCAAAAGGGATAATGTTCATACATGTTTAAAGCTCTGGGAATCCCAATTTCTCCGCGTTTGGCTTCCTTTTTGCTTAAAGGTTTATAATTAAACAGGAGCTTATATTTATAGTCAAAAAGGTTTGGGATATCGCTTTTTGTTTTCTCGATTCCTGCCCCTCTTTCGCAACGGTTACCGGTAAGAAATTCCCGGCCATCAGAGAATCTATTGACAGTCAGCAGGCAATTGTTACCGCATAGTCCACAATGACGCGTACTTATCTCAGATTTAAAGTCTTCGAGATCTTGCTCCCCAAGCAAAGTGGATCTTCTGGCGGGGTTATATTTGTCTCGGGCAATCAAAGCAGCTCCGAAAGCACCCATTATCCCGGCAATATCAGGCCGGATTACTTCCCTTCCTGTTACCAGCTCAAAACTGCGCAAAACGGCATCATTGTTGAAAGTCCCTCCCTGGACAACAACTTTTTCTCCAACTTCAGAAGAATTATGCAACCTTATTACTTTATATAAAGCATTCTTAACCACTGAATAGGCAATACCGGCGGCTATACTGCCAATGTCTGCCCCTTCTTTCTGTACTTGCTTGATTTTGGAATTCATAAACACTGTACAACGGGTTCCTAAATCAACCGGGGTTTTGGATAATAAACCTCTCTGCACAAATTCGTCTAGCGATAGTCCTAGGGATTGGGCTAAAGTCTCAATAAATGATCCGCAACCGGAGGAACAAGCCTCATTAAGCATAATATTATTGATAACTCCGTCTCGGATCATCATACATTTCATATCCTGGCCGCCAATATCTAAAATAAAATCCACTCCCGGCAAAAAATATTCCGCACCTTTATGATGGGCCACTGTTTCAATTTCACCATAATCCACTTTAAGAGCAGCCTTTAACAGTGCTTCCCCATAACCTGTTACCACGGAGCAACCTATCCAAGCCTTCTCAGGTAAAGCACGATATAGTTGCCGCAATGCTTTTATGGTTGAATTTAAAGGACTACCTCCATTACTACCATAGTGGGAATATAGAAGATTACCCTCTTGGTCAATTAATGCCAGCTTAGTTGTAGTTGAACCGGCGTCAATCCCCAAAAAACAAGGACCTTCCATCTTGCTAAGCGGTCTGCGAGGCACAGACTTAAGACTATGTCTTTTTCGAAATTGCTGATACTCTTCTTCACTGTTGAATAAAGGCTGCAAGATTGTAGTGGCCGAGGTAGAATTGTGTAAATTAGGAATTTTATCATAAATCTTTTGAAAATTTATTGCTTCATCACTTTTAGAAGCCAAAGCAGCACCAATAGCCACAAAGAATTGACCATTCTCGGGTGCAATTACCGAATCTGACCCTAATTGCAAAGTTTCAATAAAGCGCTGGCGGAGCTCGGATAAGAAGGAAAGAGGTCCTCCTAAAAAGGCAACTTTGCCCCGAATTGGTTTACCACAAGCCAGCCCGGCAATAGTCTGGTTAACTACTGCCTGAAAAATGGAAGCAGCAATATCCTCTTTTGCCGCGCCTTCGTTCAGTAAAGGCTGAATATCGGTTTTGGCAAACACACCACAACGGGAAGCTATAGGATAAATCACCCGATAATTTTTAGCCAATTCGTTAAGCCCGGCGGCATCGGTTTTTAATAAAATTGCCATTTGATCAATAAAGGCACCTGTTCCTCCTGCACAAGTTCCATTCATTCTTAATTCGGGCGAATCCCCAAAATAGGTGATTTTGGCATCTTCGCCTCCCAGCTCAATTGCAACATCCGTTTCCGGAATAAAACGTTGCACAGCTTGGCTTGAAGCAATTACTTCTTGAATAAATTTAACACCAAGCTGTTCCGAGGTTGCCATACCACTGGATCCAGTAACATTCATAGTTACTTTGGCATTTCTAAACTGAACAAATAGTTTTTGTAGGAGATTGCTAACAGTATGCTGAACATCAGAATAATGCCTTTGGTAATGACTGAAAACGAGATTGTCATTGTCATCCAATATGGCAATTTTTACTGTTGTAGAACCAACATCCAATCCAATATGCAAGATTTTTTCCATTTATTTTTCTCCTTTGTTAGAGAAATAAGTTCTCTCTTATAAATTAAATATAAGCGACAGGTTGTCTCTGTCCTAATTATTATTATATACTTCAACAGAAAGTCTGACTCTTATTTGCAACAACAAAGCAATCATCTTTTAAATCTTTAATAGTTTATAATTTTATATTTATTTTAAACTAAAATGCAATTTTAGTTAATAGCTCCAATATAATTATATAGTATAACATTTTACTAATTATTTGTTTGATGTTAAAAAATCCCATTAAAATTGATTTAATAGGATTTTTTTAAGCTATCCAATAAATTATTTAACTATTTACTTCTTACTGCGACCTAATCTCTCCCAGTTTTACATTCACCGTTTTTGTGTCGCCATCGCGATAAAAAGTTACTTTAACCGTATCCCCGGGTTTATATTTAAAAAGCTGGTGTGTTAATTCCAAAGAATTGGTGATAACAACATCATTAATAGCAGTTATAATATCTCCCGGACGCAATCCGGCTTTATGAGCAGCCCCACCCGGCACAACCTCCGAAATATAAGTGCCTGCAGGCAATCCTCGGTAAGTAGCATACTCAGATGTATAACGAGTATTAATTTTAACTTCAAGAGCAGGATGACTGACATATCCTTTTTCAATAATTTGTTGAATAACAGGCAAAGCATCACTAATAGGGATCGCAAATCCCATACCTTCAAAACCAGGAAAGTTATATTTTGCCGAGTTAATTCCTATAACCTGTCCGCTGTAATTAACCAAGGGGCCGCCGCTATTGCCGGGGTTAATAGCAGCATCTGTTTGAATAAGACTGAAACTGGCCTCACCTTCAATACTTAAAAACCTATCGGTAGCTGATACTACTCCGGCTGTCACCGTACGGGCAAAAGCCTCGCCACCCGGATTGCCAATAGCCACCACAGGTTGACCAACTTCTAAAACATCTGAATCTCCTAGTTGGACTTCAGTCAAATTATGCGTATCTTCAATTTTTATCACAGCCAAATCTGTTCTCGGATCTCCTCCTACTAATGTTGCCGGTACATTTCGGCCATCGGCTAAAGAAACCATAATTTTTTCCGCGCCCGCTATAACATGATTATTCGTTACTATATAACCGTGCTGAGCAGAAATAATAAAACCAGAACCACTGCTAACTTCCGCCAGTCCAGTAGAAGTACCGAAAAAATTCCCCCGGTATTGGAAGTTGGCCACCCCTACAACTGCAGGCCCAACTGTTTTGGCAATATCGACTACCGGAGATTTTTCGCTGCTGGGGGCTGAAGTCAACGGAGGTGTCTCTCCCTGACGAATGATTACTTTATCTCCACCATCCGAATTATCGGCTTGGGTATATAATTGTGGATAAACTTTAGGAGCAAGAGCAACAGCAATCAATCCTCCCAATAGAGCACAAAAAACGGCCAGGATTACAGTTGATATAATCCTAGGTTTGCGTTCATATGAACGGTTATAATCATTATAATAATCACGATCAAAATCCATGTTCAATCATGCCTCCCATGGAATGTTATTCACCTCTTATCTATCGAGGATAATAAGTTCGTGGGGTAAATGCCTGGGAGCAACTCTGACCTTAAGCTTCGGACATCTATGTTTGACTTCTGAATCTCTTAAAATATTTATTACAGTGTTAAGCGCTAATTCCGGAGTATTATTTTCTGCGCTTAAATGAGCCAAAACCACATTCTTTGCGTTCTCTGTCAACCATTCACACAAGGCTTTCCCAAGTTGAATATTGCTAAGATGTCCATATTGACTGTTAATTCTTTTTTTTAGATACCATGGATATTTACCATTTATTAGCATTTCCAAATCATGATTTGCTTCCACAACATAAGCATTACAGCCTAGTAGGTTTTTACTCATCTCCCTAGTAACAATTCCGCTGTCTGTTGCAATAGCCAGAGTATGTCTCTTGCTTGTGACTTTTAAAGCATAACTCTCTCTGCTGTCATGAGAGGTCGGGATTAGCTGAATATGCATCCCCGCCAGATAAATTTCTTCCGAAATTATAACTTTCTGCTCAGGTTTAAGTACCCCTAAGGATTCCTCCATTTCATCCCATATACCATATGTAGCGTAAACCGGAATTTTTAGCCGTCGGGCTAAAGCCCCCACACCTTGAATATGATCGGAATGCTCATGGGTTACAATAATGCCTTCTATCTGTGCAGCGGATAAATTAATCATATCTACATTGGCCAGCAATCTTTTTACCGTTATGCCACAGTCCACGAGAAAATTCCTGTTATCTTCCCCGACAATAATAGAATTTCCAGAACTGCCACTCGCTAGAGTAGCAAAATACATTTCTTTTCACCTTCTCGATCGCTAATATGCCAAGTTTTTCAGCAAAAGTTTTGTTTGTTTTTACTTGGCGTTTTTTCCTATTTCTTCTGCCTGGCTAATCATATCCTGTAAATTTTGCCGAAAATCTTCGTCTTCAACCAATGGCAGTGCCTTACGCCAATACATCAAAGCTTGCTCATAGTCATCTTTAAAATATAAAAGGTACATTCCATACCCAAATAAAACCTCAGGATTTTCAGGTTCTTTTTGTAATAAATCCTCATAGGCTTCTTCAGCCAGACCGGTATCTCCTAAAAGGAAAGCTGCATTGGCCATTTTAAGCTGAATATCACTATCCTCTTTTGTTTGCAAGATATCTTGATAAATTTCTATTGCCTTTTTTAAATCTTCTCGATATTCATTGATATTTAATTGCGCAGTAACCCTGGATTTTAGATAATAAGCATTCCCCAAATCGATCTTGGTTTGCAGATCATCGGGATTCTCAGCCGATTTCTGCTTTAATATATCAACTGTTTGTTTCCACTGGTTATATTCATTAGTTAAAGCTCTTTGACCGTCATCTTCCGACGTATCCATACCGGGGTGAAAAATAGCTACAAAAGATGAACCAATAAGCGCTACACATAATAAAGCAATAATAATCACAACAATAATTTTTTGATTCTTATTACGCATTGCGACAATCCCTGCTTTCGCCATAATTACCCGGCCAAAAATCCATTGCGAACTAAACGATAATTAGACTGTTTCTTTAAGCTGAGCTTCTTTTATTTTTAGATAATAAGCCACTTCCAACCTTTTCTTTTGCAATTCACAGCCTAAAGGATATACTTTTGTCAATTCTCCGCTATAAGCGACATTTGCTGCATGGCATCCTCCACTGCATGAATATCTAGCCCAGCACATACGGCAATCATTTTTATTATATACATGGGCTGAACGGAATTTTTTAATTAGCTCTTCCTTTAAAGGATTATCCTGGTAAACGGTTCCCAACTTATAATCCTCCTGCCCCACAAACTGGTGGCAAGGATATATACTGCCATCCGGAGAAATCGCCACATATTCGTGGCCTGCTCCGCAACCAGATAAGCGTTTAGGAAGACAGGGCCCCTCGTCCAAGCCGGCATTAAAGTGGAAAAAGGAGAAACCCCGACCTTTCAGTTTATATTCCAATACCTTTTCTCCTAAGATATCATAACTCTGTTTTATTTTATCTATATCTTCTTCCCGGAAAGCATAGTCATCGTTGGGAGATGCAATTACCGGTTCCACAGATATCCTCTTTATACCTAGGTCTGCCATATGAAGAACATCTTTGTAAAAATCAGTATTATATCGAGTATAGGTGCCCCTGACATAATAATATTGGCCAACGGCATAAGGGGATGACCCGGGCCTTAATTGGGAAAAATGCAAAATATGTGGCATGATGATATCATAACTGCCTTTGCCGTTTGGGAAAGAGCGCATTCTGTCATTAACCTCTTTTCGCCCGTCCAAGCTTAAGACAACGCTAACCCCTTCATTATCCAAATATTCGGCTGTAATCTTGTCCAGTAAAACAGCATTGGTAGTCAAAGTAAACTTTATTTTTTTCCCGGCTTGCTGGGCAACAGTTTTGCCATAGTTTATCAGCTCTTTAATTACAGGCATATTCAACAAGGGTTCACCGCCGAAAAAGTCAACTTCACAACTTTGACGATTGCCATTATGTTTAAACAAAAAATCGATTGCTCGTTTGCCTGTTTCCGATGTCATTAATTCTCTTTTGCCTTTAAAAGAGCCGGTTCCGGCAAAACAGTATTGGCATCGCAAGTTGCAATCATGAGAGACATGCAGACAAATAGCTTTAATAAGAGGTTGATTAGGATAATGGGGCTCTTTTTCTTCAACCTCCTGTGAAAAAAGAAGATTCTGATTTTGTAATTGTTCCAGTTCCAGCAAAATCTCTCTCTTCACTGCTGTTTCTATATTTTTTCCGGCTTCAAACAATAACTTTTCCTCATCCAAAAGATTATTATTTTCATCCTGCAATCTAATCATATCTTCAATAAGACTGTAAGTATATTCATCAATTACATGAAGAGAACCGGAATTAACATCATAAGCTATATTTAGATCTCCTTGCCGGTAAATATGAACATTCTTTTTTATATTGTAATTACTAATGTTAAGCATTTATTACCCCTATTATTTTAATATTTATTTATATTTTGACTTTGCATTAAGTCGGCATATATACATTATATCATTGCGAAGGCCTGGAAAATAGCATTGTTAAACAACAAAAAAGACCTTGATTATTTCACAAGGTCCTTATGTTTTTAAATACACACTCACTTTTCACAGACCTGGTTGCCAACTGTGCAAGATGTCTTACAAGCAGACTGACAAGATGTCTGACATTGGCCGCACCCTCCGGTCTTAACCGTAGTCGCTAAATTGCCTTTAATAATGGTCTTAACATGAGTAGTCATAAATACAATCCTCCTATTCTTTGGGCTGACTAAACAGATAAATGACTTTATTATTTTTAGAATAGCCAACAATATCTGCATTCACAGAAGGAATCTGCGGTTTATCAACAAAAGCATACCAGAGTCTGAGCTGATCTGTGTCCACAATTTTTCCTTCAATAGTTTGGCCTTGGATTGTTGTAACAGTAATCCTTTGTATATCATTATTAATTACTTTGCCATAATATAACGATAATTCTTTTTTATCTTTTGTAACTAAATCTGCATAGCGCCAATGAAGGCCTTCAGGGTAGGTAACCAGCTTACCACTTCCGCTTCCTACCCAATCCCAGCCAAAACCATTTTTCACAAAAATCCCAACACTGAGTTCGTTTTCGTAGGTATAAAAAATGGCAGCCGAGTTATTGCTTACTTGTTCAATATGAACCACGGTATACCCTTTTGGGATATATGGTTTTGCTTTTTCGGCCGCATCTTCCAGAGAATTGCAACCGTTAAAAAACAGCAACACTCCCAAAAGGACTAAAGACAAAAAAGCTTTTTTCACAATTTTTTTATTTAAACGGTTAACAAACCAATAATTAGCAAACATACTTCGGGAGAAACCCCTTTCAGCCAAAAGCCTTAAAAACCCGGAAAATAAAAAATATTATTATAAAGAAAAAAATGGAGCGGAAGACGGGATTCGAACCCGCGACCCTCGGCTTGGGAAGCCAATGCTCTACCGCTGAGCCACTTCCGCACGGTTAACTTTAATAATCTAAATATAAATTTATAAACATGTAGGATCAAATATTACAGATTGGCAAAAACAATTATATATCAATTATTATTTGTAGGCAAGTTTACTCTCAAAATTTTTCTCAAAAGTTCAAATCAATAAACAAACCCCTGTTAATCACAGGAGTTCTTTACAATGGTGCCTCAGGACGGAATCGAACCGCCGACACGAGGATTTTCAGTCCTCTGCTCTACCAACTGAGCTACCGAGGCATGTTTTGGTGACCCGTACGGGATTCGAACCCGTGTTACCGCCGTGAAAGGGCGGTGTCTTAGACCACTTGACCAACGGGCCAATTTGGTGAGCCATCCGCGACTCGAACGCGGGACACCCTGATTAAAAGTCAGGTGCTCTACCGTCTGAGCTAATGGCCCATACCACGATACTGAATTTTACACGATTGCTTAAATCATGTCAAGAAAATTCTTTTTAAAACTTTTAATTGACGGTTACTTGTTAATTTTGTTTTTATTAAATCTAGAATATTTTTTGGCGAATTATGGTCTTTGTTCTCTCGGGTCCAACAGCCAATATAGAAACCGGCACTTTCAACAGTTCTTCAACACGGCTAATATAATTGCGGGCAGCAGTCGGAAGTTCTTCAAATTTTGTAATGCCAGTCAGATCTTCCTGCCAGCCGGGCATTTCCTCGTAGACTGCTTCGCACTCAGCCAGAACACTTAAGCTCATGGGAAACTCAGTCAACATCTTTCCCCGGTAAGAATAGCCCGTGCAAATTTTAAGCGGACTGATTCCCGTCAAGACGTCAAGCTTGGTAAAGGCAATATCGGAGATGCCGTTTATCCTAACAGCATATTTTAAAATCACCGTATCAAGCCAACCACAACGGCGAGGACGCCCAGTCGTAGTTCCAAATTCTCCGCCACGGTTGCGAATAAGTTCCCCCATACTTTCGGTTAGTTCAGTAGGAAAGGGGCCTTCTCCAACTCGAGTAGTATAGGATTTGACTACTCCTAAAATTTTATTGATTTTTGTCGGTCCAACACCGGACCCTACACATGCTCCGCCGGCAATAGGATTAGAAGAGGTAACATAGGGATAAGTTCCATGATCAAGATCCAGCAGGGTTCCTTGTGCCCCTTCAAAAAGTACTTTTTTACCTTCTTCCAAATATTGATTGACAATCAGAGAAGTATCGGCAACATATTTCTTGATTTTTTCCGCATATTCAAGATATTCCTGCAATAATTCAGAGTAATTTAATTCTTCATGACCGTAAATTTTAGTTAATATTAAATTTTTTTCCTTCAGATTGTAAGCAAGTTTTCTGGAAAATTCGTTTTTGTCCAATAAGTCCATGATTCTAATCCCGCTACGAGAAGCTTTATCCTTATAAGCTGGCCCAATTCCTCTTTTGGTTGTGCCTAATTTTTGCTCCCCTTTGAATTCTTCTTCCAAAGCATCGAGCATCCTATGATAAGGCATAATGACATGAGCATTTCCGCTGATTCGTAAATTACCCGTAAATATTCCTTTGCTTTGCAAATAATCGAGTTCATCAAGCAATACTTTTGGATCGATAACCAAGCCGTTGCCAATAATGCATAATTTATCAGGATAAAATATTCCAGAAGGAATTAAATGAAGCTTGAAAATCTGATTATTTATTACCACCGTATGTCCGGCATTGTTTCCCCCTTGGTATCGTACGACCATATCTGCTTTTTCTGCTAGATAATCCGTAATTTTTCCTTTACCCTCATCGCCCCATTGAGCCCCGATAAGTACGACAGCTGCCATTATTATCCTCCTGTTCCCTGTCCATATGGACCATGTGTTAATCTTATAATTCCTCGTTCGATTTGTCAATAAAAAATCCGAACATTAAAATTATATTTAAAAAGAATGTTCGCCTTTTTAGTTTTAATGTCTGCGATCCAGGTTTACAAACTTGGTAAATTCTTTCAGATACCCGAGTTCAACTGTTCCTACCGGTCCATTGCGGTGTTTGGCTATAATAATTTCTGCAATTCCTTTTTTGTCTGAATCGGGGTGATAATATTCATCTCGGTAAATAAAGGCTATAACATCTGCATCGGCTTCAATGGCTCCGGATTCCAAAAGATCGGACATAATAGGTCTTTTATCCTGTCGTTGCTCAACCCCGCGATTAAGCTGAGATAAGGCGATCACCGGTACGGAAAGTTCTCTGGCAATGCTCTTTAATCCTCTGGATATTTGGGCTACTTCTTGTTGCCGGCTTTCCATCCTCTTTCCAACAGTCATAAGTTGTAGATAATCAATAATTATAAGATCCAATGCACCTCTTTCCAGCTTTAGCCTCCGAACCTTTGAACGCAAATCGCTCAAAGATAGGCCTACTGTATCATCAATAAAAATTGGCGCTTCCGCTAAAGGCCCTATGGCCCTAGTTAACTTTGGCCAATCGGAATCTAAAAGTTCACCTGTTCTGACTCTTTGTTGGTCAACCATTGCTTCTGAACAAAGCATTCTTTGCACCAATTGTTCTTTGGACATTTCTAAACTGAACAACGCAACAGTGGCACCTGACTTTACTGCTGCATTTTGAGCCATGTTTAACACCAAAGCCGTTTTGCCCATCGACGGTCTGGCGGCAATAATTATGAGATCCGAGGGTTGCCAGCCGGACGTAATTCTATCCAAATCCCTGAAATGAGAGGGAACACCTGTCAAATTGCCTTTGTTAGCAAACAGATATTCTATTTTTTCAAAAGTACGCAGCAAAATTGAACGAATGGAAACGAAGCCGTCTCTGGTCTGACGTTGAGAAATATCCAAGATTAGTTGCTCAGCTTCTTCCAATAAACTAGCAGCTTCTTCATTGGCCTCATATCCTTTTTCTTCCAGATAAGTGGCCATTTTTATTAACTGTCTAAATAGAGATTTCTCGGCTACTATACGGGCATAATGGTCAACATTGGCTGCCGAGGGCACGGAATTGGCTATTTGGGATATGGTTCCAATACCTCCAATGCTTTCCAACTTGCCTGCCTGACTTAAACTTTCAGCCACAGTAACTAAATCGACTGGGTCTCCTCTTTCGTAAATGTCCTTGATAACCTGGTAAATACTTTTATGAATATCGCGATAAAAATCCTCCGGCCGGAGAAACTCAAAAACAATGCTACTTTTTTGTGTATCAAGCATAAGCGCGCCCAACACAGCCTGTTCTGCCTCTAGATTGTGGGGAGGAACTTTGGCAAGTTCCATATCTCTTTTCTCCTTTTTTCTTATTCTTATTCCTATTTAATAAGCGGCATGTTTTTATTTAACAATAACATCAATATAAATAAATACTTTATAAATTATTTTGCTTGGGCTAATTCTAGGGCATCTTTAATATCATTAACGGCTATAACCTCGATTCCTTTAAGTCCCGTTGGTACCTCAGCCAAGTTTTCCCCAGGAATTAATACTGTTTTTACCCCGGCTTGTTTGGCACCAAATATTTTTTCATATATACCGCCAACGGGCTTGACTTTGCCTTGAATAGAAATTTCTCCTGTTACAGCAATATCGTTTTTTAAAGGTTTATTTTTTAGGGCGCTATAAATGGCCATTGTAGTTGCTAACCCTGCCGAAGGGCCATCAATTCGGCCTCCGCCAACGACATTAACATGAATATCAAAATTTCTTAAATCTTCCCCAGTAAGGCTACGTATGACGGCAGCGGCATTAAATACAGCATCTCTGGCCATACTTCCCGCAGTTTCATTAAATCGAATGTTTCCTTTGCCAGCCAATCCCGGAAATACCTTTACTTCAATTTCCAGAACCGACCCCAGAAAACCAGAAACTCCCAGTCCTAAAATCCTTCCTATGTCTTGACCGGCTTTAGCTTTTTGCTGAACATAAGGAGTTAAACGTGCCGAACGCAATACTTCCCGAACCTCTTCTTTGGTAATTACTATATTCTTGTTCCCGGGATTTTTGAACTTAGCTAAACCATAGGCATCCAATAGAATATTATTGGCCTTTCTCCCTTCAATTACATATTCGCTGATGATATTAGGAATATCCTCTTCCAGCTGAACATTAAGTTTTTTGGCAGACTGTCTGACAATTTCAGCGATATGCATTGGTTCTAAAGGCATAAAATATACTTCGGCACATCGAGAGCGCAGAGCCGGATTAAGTTCACTCGGATCCCTGGTCGTTGCCCCGATTAAAACAAAATCGGCAGGAACACCTTCTTCAAAGATCTTTTTAATATACAACGGTATTTGATTATTATAAGGATCGTAATAGGAAGATTCAAAAAAAACTCTTTTATCTTCCATAACTTTTAATAGTTTATTTAATAAAATTGGGTCCATCTCACCGATTTCATCAATAAAAAGAATACCAGTATGAGCATCACTAACCAAACCCAATTTGGGTTCAGGAATACCGGTGTCGGCCAAATCCCTTTTAGCGCCTTGGTAAATAGGGTCGTGCACCGATCCTAAAAGAGGATTGGTTATATCTCTAGGGTCCCAGCGTAAAGTTGTTCCGTCTACTTCAATAAAAGGCGCATCGGGAGGAAACGGTGAATCAGGAATCTTTTTGACCGTTTCCAGTGCTACCCGGGCGGCTGATGTTTTACCAACACCCGGCGGACCATATATTATAATATGTTGAGGGAAAGGGGTAGCAAGTTTGGCTAACAATGCTCTCATCGCGCTGCTTTGACCGACAATCTCTTCAGGGGTTTTGGGCCTTAGAACATTAAGGGCAGAAGATAAAGGTTTAGCGGCATTCATTTTTTCCCAAAGCGCTAACTTTTTCAAAGTCTGGGCATTCTCAGGACCACCAAGTTCTTTTAAAACCTGGGTTTTTATTTCCTTAATATATTCTTCATGCCTTTCCTGCATTTTTTCTGCCACTGCCTGATTAAGTCTCTCTTCTACAGATCTTTTGGCAACTATTTCTGCAATATGCTCCTCAAGGTTTCTTAAAATCTTCGGAATTTCTTCAATCTGAGGAACATCTTTATGCGTAGGATCATCATTAACCAGTTTCTGAAGTCCGAGAACCCTTTTCCCTAGATCTCCAGAGTGCATTAACTCCAAAGCTTCCAATTTGCTGGCTTTAAGTATAAGTTTATCTGTTCCGTAAAAATTAGAAAGTACTACATACAGGGCATCAACTTCATGTTTTAGTTGGTCTGGTGAAGGTTCCTCATAATCATTTTCTTTGGATGTAAGAAATTTTTTTAAAAAGCTCTGCACTTGGAGTCACTTCCTTTATAGTCTGTTTGACCGTCAGACCGCCTCAACTTTAATTTTCATATTGGCAGTAACTTCCGGATGAAGTTTAACGGTTGCTTCATATTCGCCCAAGGATTTAAATGGTTCCTTTATTTCAATTTTTCTTTTATCTAGTTTGAGTTGGTATTCTTTTTCTAATACATCTGCAATTTCCTTATTGGTAACCGAACCGAACAACCGCCCTTTTTCCCCGACTTTAACTTTGATTACAACCTCTAAGGTTTCAATTTTGGCTGCCAATTTCATAGCCTCTTCTTTTTCTTTTTGCCGGCGCAGTTCCTCCTGCTTTTGTTTATGTGCTAAATCCTGGACATTGCCTTCGGTGGCTTCTATGGCTAAACCCCGCGGAATAAGATAATTTCGGGCATAACCATCTGAAACTTCACAAATTTTTCCCTTTTTACCGAGTCCTTTTACATCTTGCTTCAAAATTACTTTCACTATTCTCCCTCCTTGTTTATTCCGGGAATTTTTCTAAAGTTAAATAACAAGTCAAACAGTCCTATTAGCATAGCCGCTATCATCCATACTAAAATCGAAAAATATAATAAGCCCATAAGGAAAGGGTTACCCGTAAAAAGTGAAAACATAAAGATAAAAAAGAATATGCCAAACAAAACAATTAAAGCGCTTTTACTTAGTATCCGTTTATATAAATAGTAAAGGCAAGAAAATCCCAGAATTACACAAATCGCAGCCATTATAAACATTAAATTAAGACCGGTATAGGTTATTATCGTATGATTAAAATGATCTCCACCCAAATAAGCTATAAGTCCAAAAATCATAACCCAGACGGCATACCATGGAAATGACCAAAGAGAAAAGTTTTTTACTTTCTGCTTGGTCAAAAACCTAAAAACCAAATATCCTAATGAAAACTCAAACATTCCCATAACAGCAACAAATCCGGGCATTAATCTGTATTTCAAAGTAAGCATCATACGGACATACTTTTCAATTTCCTCCAAAGCAATGCCTTGAGACGTCAGAAGTTGAACTATACCCTGCTGCTCATATAACTGTACTATACCGGCTAATTCTCTTTCAAGATTTCCCGGTTGAAGAGCCTGCCTCACCGAAGGTATTACAGGCAGTGCACTCGAAAGGGCAGCCAGCATTAAACACCAAAAAGCACTCTCGCTGGTACGCATACCTTTTTGTTTAAGAACAAGCATCAGAATTGCAACCCAAGGAACAAACCCTATCTGCCAAATATTATCCCCCCCGCCGGCTACAACCGCTGCTAGATAGCCAGCTGCAAGCAAAGCTGCTGTCAGTTTAATACCGGAAATCCTACCATGAAAAAAAACGATCAAGAGAAGAAAAAGTTCCGCCAACCAGCTCCAAATATTATAAATAGACCAAATCAAAGGTAAAAAAACAAGAAAAAACTTGCAGGCATAATTAAGGACATCCTTATCATGAATATACATGGCCTTCTCCCATCAATCCTCTTCGGGAACCAAATAGGAAAGTAAAAGACTTAAGTCTCCCCATTCTGATTCCAGATTATATAAATCTTCTTTTTGCCATTGCGCCAATTGTTTATATAGTACCCTGTCTAGCCTGGAAAAATCAAAACCCAAGCGACGTGTAAGTAAATAACTTAAACCAACTATTCTGGCCACACTTTCAAGCACCTGGTTTTCCGATGCATTTAATGTACTTTGTTGGACCATCCATTGGGCCTTAAGGAGTTCCACCTTGAGCTCTTCAATAGCCTTAGAGCATTTAACGACATCAACAGCCATGGATTCCACGGTATCTAACCCCCTAAGTTATATTACAAGTATGTGTTCGCGAAAATACATGGAAACTCCTTCTTAAGATAATTATCTTCTAAGCTTTGGCAAATTCTTAAAAATACTTAATAAAAAAGGGAGCTAAGCTCCCTCTTTTCTTATTCAATAATAAATGGCAATAGCGCAATGCAGCGCGCCCTTTTAATAGCAGTTGTCACTTGCCTTTGATGTTTGGCGCAATTACCGGAAATACGGCGAGGTAGGATTTTTCCTCTTTCTGTTATAAACTTCCGTAATTTTTGTGTATCTTTATAATCAATAGTTTCAACTTTATCAACACAAAAACTGCATACTCTTTTACGCGGACGACGTCCTTTCTCTTTCTTAACGGTAGCGTTGACCATAAAACGCCCCTCCCTTCAAACTAAAATGGTATATCATCATCCAAGCTAACTTCATGAGCAAAGGAATCGAAATCATCCGAATCCGTTGGAGAAGAAAGCGCACTGCTGGAATCCTTCGGACTTAAAAATCTAACGTCATCTCCGACTACTTCCGTCACATATTTCCGCTGACCGTCTTGAGTCTCATATGAGCGGACCTGTAGCCGGCCTTCAAGTGCCGCCAACTTCCCTTTGGACAAATAATTGGCACATAGTTCTGCTAGCTGACGGAAGACAACACAGGGTATAAAATCTGTTTCTTTCTCACCCTGAGCATTTTTATAGTTTCTATTAACGGCCAGTGTGAATGTTGTTACTGCAATACCGTTCGTGGTATAACGAAGCTCAGGGTCTCTGGTTAAGCGTCCTATTAAAATAACGCGGTTATACACCCTATTCCCCTCCGTCATATTATTCAGTCCTGGTTGTTAGGAATCTGATAACGACGTCTGAAATCTTCATCAGTCTCTCCAGTTCCTCAACCGTACGACCTTCACTTTTGAAATTCATCAAAACATAATATCCTTCATTGAATTTCTTGATTTCGTAGGCCAGGCGTCGTTTTCCCCAAAAATCGACCTTAAGTTCTGTGCCGCCATTTGCATTGACAACTTCTGCAAATTTATCGACATAGGATTTGACTGCCTCTTCCTCAAGGTCCGGCCTGATAATGTACATAACTTCATACGCTCTCATCTTAGCACCTCCCCTCGGACTAAATGGCCCTGCAGCATATGCAGAGCAGGGAATTGTCATACTACAGAAGAACATTATAGCATTAAACTTTAGTCATTGCAATTTCAAGTTTATTAAATCTGATATAAGGTTTATTTAATAATTTTTCCATTATTCTCCATTTCTTCAGCACGGCTAATAATTTCCTTGATATTTTTTTCTAACTTGATACGGGTTATCCAGGTTTGATGGCCACATTTTAGACACTCAATTCTAAAATCCATGCCGGTCCTCGTTATTTTAAAATTGGAATTGCCACAGGGATGATTTTTGCGCAGCTGAACAATATCACCGACATTTAGTTTCAAACTTCTCAGTCCTTTATTAAAAATATTCAAGTATTAATCAAAAAGGAGTTTTGGGAATAAGAGGCATAGAATAAAGGGAATTTGTTAAAATGTCGTCAGAAAAACCGGATAACAATGATAGTTGTAAATCATAGCCCTGCAATAGTAAAGGAAAAAGTAAGGAATCGCCAATGCCCAATGCTCCGTTACTCCATGTGGTAAGAAAAGGTGCGGTTAATCCTATAAGTAAACAAAGGACAACATAAGAACCTAACAAACCAAAGGCCAAACCTCCTCCTCTATTTATTAAACCTAGATTCTTGGCAACGGGCGTGATTATTAGACTTATAAGCAAATTTATAATAGTTGAAACAACAATAAACAATATTACAATGGAAAAAATTATGAGAAGGTAGTCCGTAATCACTGAAGTCAACTGACCTGCGGCGGACTGAAGTAAATTGTCCGCCGTTGTTATTCTATTGTTGATTACTTTGGCTAAAACAGCACTTAATGAAGAATCGATTATTTCCCTTATTTTAAACAGGTCCTCAAACAAGCTAATAAATTGGCCATGAAAAATAAAAGCCAGCCCAATAGATATTATTTTGCCCACAAATCTGGTAAAACCTGTGATTAAACCTTTATTAAAACCAAGTATTCCTCCAAAAGCAAGAAGGATAAGAATAATAATGTCAAATGTATTCACAATATCCCCCTAATAAAATGGCGGGAATGTGTGCGAATCGAACACACCTCGGAACGTTCCACGCCCCGACACTCGGATTTGAAGTCCGGGGGCGGCACCAGCCGCCTAACATTCCCATTGATATCCAACAAAAACATAATTTTCTTCTCATATTATAACCAAGACAAAAGTCTAGGAGCAAGATAACTGCATTTTTTTGCCAATTAATGCAATAATGAACAAAAAAGTTTGATCAAAGAATCTCAGTAGTTTCATTGGGGATTCACTCTGGTTTCAAACACTTTCTTACCATCCTCAAATTTAATAACAGCCGCACTCTTGCGCGGATTATGGGTTTCGGGATCAATGATAAATGTCCCGCTAATGCCTTCAAAATCTGTTAAACTTTCCAAAGCCGCTTTAATTTTATCACTTTCTGTGCTTTGGGCTTTTTCTATAGCTGTTAGTAAAAGCAAAGCCGCATCGTATCCGAGTATGGAAAAACTGTCGGCATCCTGGTTATACTCTTCTTTATAAGCCACTATAAAATCCGCAATAGCTGGATCACTAACTGCGCAATGTTCCAAATAATAAGTATTGTTTAAGGCTTCCTGACCGGCCACTTCAACAATCGGACCGGTACCCCAGCCATCTCCTCCAAGAATGGGCACAATAATACCTGCATTGCGAGCTTGATTAATAAAAAGACCTGCTTCTCCATAAAAACCAGGCAAAAAAATTATATCCGGATTTTTTTGCTCTATACTGTTAATAATTGATGTGAAATCTTTATCCTGTCCGCCTGTGTAATACTCTGAAATGACCATGCTGCCACCGAGCGAACTAAATTTGGTCTGAAATGCTTCCGCCAGTCTCTTGGAATATTCGGAGGATTGGTCAATTACCACTGCTGCAGTTTTGGATTCCAAATTATGATAAGAAAAAAGCGCTGCAAGTTCTCCCTGATAAGCGTCTATGAAACAAGCTCTAAATAGCCACTCATTCAGTCCATTTTCTCCTACTGTGATTAATGTGCTTGTTCCAGTAGGCGTTATTAAAACAACCTCTTTTTGGGTGGCCACAGTGGCGGCTGCCAATGTATTTAAATTGGTCATGGGCCCAATAATCCCGATTACATTATCCTGGTCTACAAGTTTTTCTACAACTGCTGCCGATTCTTGATCATTTGATTTGTTATCAGCTTCAAAATATTCTACTTTAGCCCCAAGAATCCCGCCTTTTTCATTAACTTGTTTAATAGCCAGTTTTACACCATTTTGGCCTTTAAGACCAAATTCGCTGAGCTGCCCAGATAGTTCAAAATTGCCGCCAATCTTAATAGGCCCTATCAATTGAGGTGCATCACTATTGTTGTTATTATTTTCTGTTTGGGATTCGCAACCAATTAAAATTATGAATAGAAAAACCATACATAAAAAAACTAAAAACTTTTTACTCTTCATAGGAAATCCCCCTATTCCAAACCCATGGGTTACATATATTCTAAATTTATATTTAATATTATTAAAAATTTAATTTAATTTTTTTGTCTTTAATTTTCTTTATATAAACGCCTAACCGGTCCTATTCTTTTTGTAAAGTTTATTGAGTCAAAGTATTCCAAAAGAAAAATTGTGTACTTTCTGGACGTCTGCCACCTTTCCCTGGCTTCAGAAGCTGTTATCTCCTTTCTTTCTTTCAACATTTCGCTCAATTCCTTTTTAGCGCGATTTAAAGCGGAAGTTGAAAAATAATAATCCTGGATTTTAACCAACTTTCCCACTCTACATAAATAGTCTAAGTATTCTTGTTCTTGACCGCTAGGTATCGCACAAAGGCCGGCGCTTTCCATCGTTTGGGGTGGACTTAAGCCGGCAGCTTCATAAGCTGCAAGTAGACAATTTAGTTTTTCTTCAATTTCAGCAGGAAGTTTTGGTTTAGGGTAAGGCTCTATTCTATTTCCAGAAATCTTTAACAAACCTTTTGCTGAAATCCATTCCAGGATTAACTGCCAACGCTTAAGTGACAAATCCGTTTCCATTGCTTTTTTCAGTTCCTCCCGACCCATTCCGGGACTCAAGGGGTGTTGACGCTGATATCTTAAAACATCGGCACAGATTTTTTGTTGCCATTTTTCGGCTATTTGGCGGTTCCAATATAACTCGCGCCCATCCTCATATAGTACTATTAACTCAGACCCCTTTAAACTATCTTTAATTATTTTTTTTGTTTCTTCTTTACTATAGTTAAGCAAGTGACAAATCTCATCAAGAGAAATAGGTAAAACAGTAACTTGTCCAATTAGCTGTTTCCAATTACCTTTTGCCTTTACTTCCAACTCCTTGATAATTTCTGTTTTAAACCTTTTCTTTTTATAAGCTGAAAAGCCCAGTACCTTTCCTCCGCCAATAGTTATTACCGGTGAAAAAAATCTTATAACAAAACGATCTCCGGGTGCTGCCAAAATTGGTTCTTCCAATATTATTTGAGCATGCTGAGTTGCTCCGGGTTTTAAAGCCTCACTTTCTAAAAGATGAATACGACCTAACTTTTCTGTTGTTCCAAGATGGAAATGAACTAGCTGCCGGTGTTTAATACTTCTTTTTTCACTGGGCAGATTGGTGAGTTCAACATCAATAATATGGCCTGTATGATAATACCCCGGGATTACCAGAGTGCTACCTTTTTTTATCTCATTTACAGTAATACCGCTTAAATTCAAAGCTCCTCTTTGTCCGGCTTCAACTTCATTAACAGGATCACCGTGAACTTGAATATTTCTGATTCTTGCTGTTTTACCACCAGGTTCGATTATTACTTCCTGCCCTTTATAAAACACCCCGCATTTAATTGTTCCCGTAACCACGGTTCCAAACCCTTTCATTGAGAAAACCCTATCAATAGGCATCCTGGCAGGTAGATCTTCTTTCTTTTTATCCAAATGACTTAAAAGGGTTAGAATTTCCTTCTTTAATTCTGGAATTCCCTCCATGGTAAGAGATGATACTTTGCACAGCGGAGCATCTTTTAAAAAACCTGCTTTCAACTGCTTCCTAATATCTTCTTCCACCAAATCAAGCCAATCTTTATCGACTATGTCTATTTTGGTGACTACGATTATTCCTTTCTTTATTTCTAATAGATTTAGAATATCAAAATGTTCTCTTGTTTGAGGCATTATTCCCTCATCCGCAGCAATAACGAACAGAACGGCATCTATCCCACCAACTCCTGCCAGCATTTGCTTGACAAACTTTTCATGACCCGGAACATCAACAATGCCCACTTTTTTCCCATCTGGCAAAGTAAGATATGCAAAACCTAATTCAATAGAAATTCCTCTTTTTTGTTCCTCTATCAATCTGTCCGTATTTATTCCTGTTAAAGCTTTAATTAATTGGGTTTTTCCATGGTCAACATGACCTGCTGTGCCAATAGTGGCGTATTTCTCCATTGTATTGTTCACCAAAACGTAATGTTATTAATATATATCTTTCATAACGTTGTGTTTATGCGCATAAAAATAACTAAATATGGAAATAAAACAAATAAGTGATTGTTCTCCTGGAGGTATTTAGGTGAAACCTTTATCCATATTTAGTGAAAACAATCATATTCGAGCTCATTATAAAGATAAATTGGGAATTTCATATCTACAAACTTCGTTAAAAAATTGTTTACTTCAAGCGCAAAACAGGCAAGTTATACTTTTATGTATCGGAACTGACCGTTCAACAGGAGACTCACTCGGCCCTTTAACCGGAACAAAAATTAAAGAAAAATGTTTTCCCGGTCTCAAAGTAGT
>Ga0134094_1000443_pt1 | contig 50828 bp, 42 predicted proteins | sample 5_1taG_FD_94458 | JGI IMG/M metagenome (GOLD analysis project Ga0134094, IMG submission 94458) | Switchgrass degrading microbial communities from high solid loading bioreactors in New Hampshire, USA - 5_19_20_110_A1 metaG | ecosystem: Engineered > Bioreactor > Semi-continuous > Anaerobic >... | reverse complement strand
TCTGCTGGATCCTCAACTGTGTTTTAACCTTTACCGGTTGGGCCGCATTGGTTCATTTGGAAGGTAACAACTACTCTATCTTTATGCTGGTCTTCAGCCTGGTGTTTGGAATTATCCTTACTGCTATCGATAAGAAGGCCAAACCCGGTATCCTCAAACGTTTCAGAGCACAAAAAATGGAGTTTGACCGCCAGCGCGGCATAAGCACGGGCGGCGTCACTGCGAAATAAGACAAGGAGGTTGTTAAGTTATGGGACCGTTTTGTTCTCTTCCTTGGGGATTTACTATATTCACTGTAATTGTGTGTCTTATTGAGTGCCTAATAGCGGCAATTCTTTGGAAAACTATGTATCATGATGAGGAAGACAGCCTAAGCTTCGATGAAAGACCGTACTTTGAGTTTAAAAATGATTAACGCTTAGGGAGGAAGTACTATGCTTTTGTGGCAGATTATGGTTATGATTGTTATGGCCGGTGTAGCCGCCATTGCCCTTTGGGGCACTGCGAAAAATAGAAGAGAAGACGCTCAGAAAAAAGATCAATAACAATAGCAAGATCAATAACTATATGAAAGGGAGGCTGCAAATAAATGCAACCTCCTATATATTTTTTATAGGGAGGAGTGATATACTGCCTTTAATAATACGGTAATTATCTAGGGTTAATGCTTTTTTACCTTAAGTATGAATTTCATAATTTTTATTTGTTAATTTAAGAATTTTTTGGGGATATATGTAGAACAATAGAAATATATTAAACAGAATTTGAATAAAACTTTGATGTTCAAGAAATAAGGGGAGAACAAATTTTGAACAGGAAACTAGTTTTTGCGGTCCTGTCTTTACCTGCTTATTTTACCTTCAAAGCGTTGGTTAGAAAATCTGTTAAGAAAAATGTCAATCATTATTTAAAAAGACTTTTAAGGGATCCATATAAAGAAAACCTAGCCGAGCTGGTTAACGCCGGTAAACGTACCAGCATCCAAAACATTATTGAAATCGACTTAAAAGCAGCTCACGGTAATTTGATGACCAGACCCTTAGGTACATCTAAACGTTTTAACCATTTTGACAATTTAATGTTTTTGCCCCAACCACTAGCGAAAGGCTATCCCCTACCTGTAAATACCCCAATTGATTTAAGAGTTGTTATTGGCCCGAAAGCTCAAAAACCTCTGCAAATTAACATTCCGCTTATGATTTCAGCCATGGCTTTCGGGCTCGCGTTAAATCAAGGTGCAAAAATTGCTTTGGCTCGAGGCGCCAAATTGGCCGGGACAGCTATCTCTTCGGGGGAAGGACCTTTATTGCCTGAGGAGCGCAAACATGCCGGAAAATATATCCTTCAGATTTCACGATGGCCTTGGGGCTTACGAACCGATAAACAAATCGCTCAAGCCGATATGTTAGAGGTACAGATGGGCCAAGGTGCCGATATGGGTCCTTCAGTTGTTTCTCCACTGGAGATCAAAGGAAAAGCCCGTCGTTTAATGAAATTGGGCTATAAACAACAGGTTTATTCTTTGCCTGCGCCCCCGGGAATAAATGAGCCCAAAGACTGGCCGCAGTTTCTTGATCAACTGCGCAAACGATCTCAAGGAATACCCATTGCTCTTAAAATTATGGCCGGAAGAGTGGAAGAAGATTTGGATTTTGCCATTGAACACGGTTTTGACGCTGTTATTCTTGATGGAGCACAAGGAGGAAGTCATGCTTCTCCACCGATTGTACAGGATGATTTCGGCATTCCAAGTATTTATGCTTTAATGAAAGCTGTTAATTATCTAAAAAAATGGGAATGAAAGATAGAATAAGTTTGATTGTTTCTGGAGGATATAATACTGCCGGGGATTGTCTTAAGGCTCTAGCTTTAGGGGCAGATGCTATCTATTTGGGGACATCTGTTCTTTATGCTTCCGCCAGTAAACAACTTAACAAAACTTCCCCTTGGGAACCACCAACAGAATTGGTTTTTTACCGAGGGCAAGCCCAACGAAAGTACAACTATAATCTTGGAGCTGAAAGCGTAGCAAATATGTTAAAAAGCATGGTAATGGAGATGGAGTATGCTATGCGCATAATGGGTAAAAAATCGCTTAAAGAATTAGGGCCTGATGACCTTATCGCTTTAGATGATTTTTCCGCAGAATTAACCGGGGTCAAGAAAGCATAAACATCATCTCTCTAATCTAAGACCCTTGCAGATAATAATGCAAATATTTATTTATTTACAAAAAAACCACTTGCCAAATTCTATAAAAACAACTATAATATTCAATGAATAAATTATAATATTTACTAATTAAATTTTATTTTAAATTATCTATTATTTCCAAAGTGCTTTAATCAAAGATCAATTATAATTAAACGGGAGGAAAGAAAAAATGGATAATCAAAAAACTTTAAAAAACCTGATGGCGGCTTTTACCGGAGAATCGGAAGCTAACAGAAAGTATACAGCTTATGCCAAAAAAGCTGAAGCTGAAGGAAAGATCAATGCGGCTAAACTTTTTAGAGCGGCCGCTGATGCCGAAACACTACATGCACTTCGCCATTTTGAGGTCGCCGGTAAAATAAAATCCACGGCGGAAAACCTAAATGATGCCATAAATGGTGAAACCTATGAGTTTCAGGAAATGTACCCTCAATTTTTGAAGGATGCTGAAGAAGAAGGCAATAAAGCTGCAGTTGCCTCCATTACTTTTGCTATGAAAGCTGAAAAAGTTCATGCTGAATTATATAAGGAAGCCTTGGCAAACCTTGATCAGACTGAGGAAGTATTTTATTATTTATGCCCGGTATGCGGCAATATCGAAAAATCCATACCTGAAAAGTGCAGTATCTGCGGTGTTCCAGGATCAAAATTTATAAAATATTAAAGTAAAAAGTAAATAACAAGTTGTTATATGGATTAATTCCAGATCAATCATTTAATTTGCTACCATTAATAATTTTATTTTTATAACAATGGACAAAAGGCCGGCACTAATTTATGCCGCCCTTTTGTCCATTGTTATTTTTATTTTTATCGGTTAACTCCTAAGCAAAAATTATTTTTGGGTTTGCATAGCCACTAATTTTGCTACTCCATATTTTTCCCGTAAGCGTGGTTTTTCAATTTTTCCGGTGGGATTACGCGGTACTTCATCGAATATTACACGGCGAGGACGCTTATAACGCGGTAAAGGTTTACAAAAATCATTGATTTCTTCTTCAGTACAGACATAACCTGGTTTAAGTTCGATAATCGCAGCAGCAATCTCCCCTACCCGTTCATCGGGCAAGCCTATAACCGCTACATCTTTTATAGCCTCATGAGCCCGTAAAAAATCTTCTATTTGAACCGGATAAATGTTTTCGCCTCCACTGATAATAACGTCTTTTTTGCGGTCAACCAGATAAATGAAACCATCTTCGTCCATTTGGGCCATATCGCCGGTTAACAACCAGCCATTCTTTATAGTTTTGGCTGTAGCTTCTGGATCTTTATAATAACATTTCATTACCCCTGGCCCCTTGACAGCCAGCTCTCCGACTTCTCCTTTGGCTACAGGAGATCCGGATTCATCTACAATTTTTACTTCCCATTGATAACCGGGAACGCCAATGGCACCAACTTTATGAATGTTCTCCACCCCTAAATGCACACAACCTGGGCCGGTAGACTCGGTTAAACCATAATTAGTATCATACAGGTGATTGGGGAAATATTTTTTCCAGCGGCGGATTAAACTGGGCGGAACCGGTTGGGCACCGATATGCATCAATCTCCACTGAGATAAATCGTAATCGGCCAGATTGATATCTCCTCTTTCAATTGCATCCAAAATATCCTGGGCCCAGGGAACCAGCAGCCAAACAATTGTTATTTTTTCTTCAGAAACTGTTTTTAGGATCCACTCGGGCTTGACTCCACGCAGCAACACTGCTTTGCTTCCGGATAACAAACTGCCAAACCAATGCATTTTAGCGCCGGTATGATATAATGGCGGAATACACAAGAAATTATCCGTACGCGTTTGGCCGTGGTGTTTCTGCTCCGTATAACAGGCAGAAACAAGACTGCGATGAGTATGCAAAATCGCTTTTGGGAACCCTGTTGTTCCGGAAGAAAAATAAATGGCGGCGTCATCGTTATCTGAGATTTCGACTTTTGGGGCCTCGGAAGAACAATTGGCTGTTAAGCGGTCATAGTTTTCGGCAAAAAGAGGACGATTTTCACCGGCAAAAAACAGCATTTTTACTTTTGGTATCTGTCCGACAATCGCTTCCATCCGGCTGATAAACTCCGGCCCGAATATTAAAGCAACCGCATCTGATAAATCCAAGCAATACTTTATCTCTTCTGCGGTATAGCGAAAATTTAAAGGTACAGCAACCGCCCCGGCTTTTAGGATTCCAAAATAAATAGGAAGCCACTCCAGGCAGTTCATCAAAAGAATGGCAACTTTGTCTCCCTTTTTAATTCCTCTTTTGATCAATAAATTGGCCAGGCGGTTGGCCTTTTCGTCAAATACCCGCCAGGTCATGGACCGTCTGTATTCACCGGCCGGGCTGTTTTCTATAAGCTCATATTCCAGCCAAGTGACATTGTGTCTTTCCTGCAGGTCCATATTAATCTCCGTTAAAGCTAATTCTTCACCGTAAAGATTGGCATTGCGAGATAAAAAATCAGTTATTGGCATTTTTCATGTCTCCTTCCGTCCTACCATACAACTTTATTAAAGTAGTTGGTAAAAATAAAAAGCCGTATTTGAATCGGCTAAAAAATATTATATTACATATTATAAGTAGTTGTTAATTGTAAATCAATATAAACAAAAAATTAAAATTATTAAAAAGCAATACTTAATAATGAGCAATACCGCTGAAAGCAATATATCAGCGGTATTGCAGTATTTTTTGGAGGATTCTCTCAATTTAGAAGCGACCTATATCCATAGCTATTTGGTGGGCTACGGAAACCGCCTCATAAATATTTCTGGGAGTTACACAGTCCCCAATCTGATAGAATTCAGGAGCACAGTCAGACAAGGCTTGGGCTTCTTGTTGCAGCGGTTTTTGCCCGATAGCGTATATTACTGTGTCAGCTTCAATTGTCCTGATACCGGTCGGGTCTTCTACAACCAACCCTTTGTCTGTTATTTCAATGGCCTTGGTTGAGACACATATTTTCATATTGGGCAGCTTTTTCAATTCTTCTCTCAAAGCCACCCCTTGTACAAGCGGGTAACCATTTGGAATATTAAAGAAGCCACTCATTCGTTCAGAAGTATCACCTTGGGGCGGAGAAGCAATTGTCGAATCCATCATCTCCACAACTGTAATGTTATGACCTCTTTGGGCCAGGAAGACCCCGAGCTCAAGACCAACAAGCCCGCCTCCCATAATAACGGCATTTTTACCGACTAATTCAGGCTGATAGTATACTTCCTCCGCTCCTACCACATTCTTACCGTCTATGCCTTTAATTTTCGGAACCAGAGGACGTGCTCCCAGGGCAGCAATAATTACATCAGGTTTAAAGGATTTTGCCACCTCCGGTGTTACCTCTGTATTAAGGTGAAGTTCAATGGGTGCTTTGGCTACCTTTGAGGCTTGGCGTTTCAAATAAAGGGAAAGATTGGACTTAAACGGAACTTTTTCTTCACATAATAATGTCCCACCTAAGCGGTCGGTTTTTTCACAAAGAATTACTTTATGCCCGCGTTTAGCAGCAGTAAGGGCTGCCTGCATGCCGCCTACTCCCCCGCCAACTACCAAAACCGTCTTTTTATGCGAGGGCATAGCGGCATTCATGCTGATTTGTTCACGACCGATTTCCGGATTAACCGAGCAATAGAATACTCCTCCCACTGTACTGGTTGAAAAGCAATTAAAACAACGCAGGCAGGGTGTTATTTCCTCCTCCAGGCCGAGTCGAGCTTTAAGAGGCAGGTCCGGATCTGCTAAAGTTTGGCGGCCTAGCACAACAATATCGGCTTGGCCCGAGGCAATAATTTCTTCCATCATCTCAGGATTTGTTAAAGCTCCAACTGTAGAAACCGTGGTTTTAACGTGTTTCTTTATTTCTGCCGCGTATTTAACATTGCATCCGTCTTCCAGGAACATAGTAGGATGAGTACGCATAGATGCAGAATCCTCTTCATGGTGGCCAACGGAAACATGAATGATATCAACTTTGCCGTCTAAGGCTTTAGCTATTTCAATCCCCTCGTCAATGTCATAACCGTCAGGCAAAAATTCGGTTGCACTAAATCGAAAGTCAATAGGTGTGGCATAACCGATTTTCTTGCGAATTGCTTCTATGACAGCCAAGGGGAATCGCAGGCGGTTTTCCAGGGAACCTCCCCATTTATCTTTACGCTTGTTATCGCGGGGGGATATAAACTGAGCTATTTGCCAACCATGCCCTCCATGGATTGTTATCATGTCGAAACCGCATTGCCTGGCGAAAGAAGCGGCATTGGCATAAGCCATGATCAATTGCTCGATTTGTTCTTCGCTCATAGCCCTAATTTCTATTCCATCAGGCCGTATGCCATCTGAGGGACCATAAACATATCCGGGGAAAGTAGGTATAAGTTGGGGAGTGGCATTTTGGCCGGCGTGACAAAGCTCAATCGCCGCTACGGCACCATGGCGGGTTATGCCGGTACTTACCCTGGTCAAGTTTACTTTGGCTAACAAATCCAAGCCTCGCATTTGAAAAGGATGACTGCGGCCTGAATCAGGATCAACCATCATGTCGCCTACACAAACGGAAGCAAAACCCCCTAAAGCTTTTCTTTCATAAAAATAAGCTGCTTCTTCCGTTAAAAATCTTTTGCTTGTAAGACCGGGATAGTCTTGGGGTGAGGCGAAAATTCTGTTACGGAATAAAACTTTGCCTAATTGAATAGGTTCAAACAGATGTTTGTACTTAGAAGCACACATTGCATACTCTCCTCTATTATGTTTAGTGTTGAAATAAACCATTTTTGCCATATAACTTAATTGATACATTCTACGTTTCCCCATTATTTCCTTTAAAAGTTAATTAATTATTTATTGCAACAAAAAGCCTTCAGCCTTAATAGCTGAAGGTATAAAAAAGAATTTATATAAAGGAAAAGAGAGAATGACATTAAATATACATGTATATACTATATGTTTTTTTAAAAAAAGTCAACATTTTTGATTATGATACTTTAATAAAATCAATTTTTTACTATTATTTTGTCTGAATGTTAACTAATCTTCCTTTGTTGATGCTGGTTAAATAGAGCAAGGGTGTTAAAGAAAGCATCCACATTTTCAAGAGGGGTTCCAGGAGGTATGTCACAACCTGAAGAAATAAAGAAATTTGGATATTCTTTGCTTTTTTCCAATAAAGACATGGTTTCTTTAATCACGGAATAAACGGAGCCATTTTTAAAAACATCTACAGGAGCAATATTTCCGCCTACAAGTTTATCTTGCGGAATTTGAGGGAGAATATCGGCCATGTCTACAGCATTACCAAAATGGTATCCTTCTGCTCCGGTACTAAGCATTGAATTTACCAAGTGTTTGGTCTGACCGCAATTATGAAGTATAACTAAATAGTTTTCATCTTGAACAGCATCAACTATTTTTTTCACATAATCTGAAGAGAACTTTTGACAAAAACTTTCAGATAATAGACCGGCAGCCGGTTCTGCCATGATCACACCTTGGACGCCTGTTTTTTTAATTGCTTTGTTATATTCCAGAATTAATGTAGTGCATTTTTCCAGTAAGAGATGAATCATGTCCGGTTTTCGGCGCATAGCTGTCATGATTTCAGTCATACCAAAAAGCCTTCCAGCCAATGAGAAGGGTCCGATACAACCTCCAAAAACCGGGCGTTTTATATTTTTAGCACTCAACTTGCATGCCTTAAGATATTCGGGTATACGTCCTTTGGTCAGATCCGGGACTTGAAGCTCGTCGATAGATTTTTCATCAACTACCAACCTGCCGACTACATTGGGTACTTCATTATCGCTATATTTTATTTCGCTGCCAAATGCTTCTGCTTCAACAGATAAATCCATAATACTAACTGCGCCTGCGGTGGGATATCGGTCAGAAACAGCTTTAATCAATTCATATTGAGCACTACCGTCTGTCACCACATCCTTAATGGTTTTTCCAGTAATCTGTAAACCGGGATAAGTAAGTATCGGAAGCGCTTGCCTCTCACTATTTTTAAAAGCTTCTTTCCATTTTTTCATATTCATAATTTAGCCCCCTTTGCATGATCAAAAGATCTAATATACATGTATATACAATAGTATATATTATTAAACTAAAAAGTCAACCAAATTTGCCTAATTATTTCATTATATTGCAAAATTATTTACCTAATATCGTTATAAGAAAATATTATATTGTTAAATTTATAACTAGTAGATTGTTATCTTTCTAAAAATATAAATATCTTTAATAAATCTTTAAGCTTTCAATAATAAGATCAATACATATTAAAAACAAACTCATTATTAAGGACAAATGCCGCTCATTTTTGCGATCTGGAGGTTATGTATAATGGACGAAAAAAATAATTTCTCCCAACTGGATCCAATACATACATCTGCCGATACCAACGAAAATTCAAACCAGCAGGAGAATCAAGTTCAAATGCAATCGGAATATTCCCCAATAGAGGAGTCTTCAAAAAGTCAAGAAAATTCTTCCTCTCAAGTACTTCCAGATGACCAAGGGTTTCCAAGAAAACAATCTCTGAGATACAAAGTAATGCTAATTGCAGGACTTGCCATTTTAAGTTTGGTTTGTGCAGTAATTGGAAGCTTGGTAACTTACGCCCTTATGCCCCATCCGAGTAAAGGTAATTTTACACCAATAATTAATCAACCTATTAAGGAAACAGCATTTCCTGTGGAACAAATAGCCGAAAACGTCGGCCCGGCGGTTGTTGTGGTGGAAAACTATCGTTCGGGCAATATGTTTTTCCAAAACACCAATCTGCAATTGGCAGGCACCGGTTCCGGATTTATTATTGATTCTGTTAACGGTTATATAGTTACTAACAACCACGTGATACAGGGCGCTGAAAAGATTGTAGTGGGGTTAGAAGATGGACGCAATATTGAAGCAAAATTGGTAGGAGCCGACCCTCCCACTGATCTTGCCGTCCTAAAAATTGATGATACCACTAATCTTATTGCCGCCAGCTTGGGGGACTCCACAAAGCTTGCGGTAGGTGAACCGGTAGTGGCAATAGGAAATCCCGGTGGAAACAGATTTGCCCGTTCAGTAACTACCGGTGTTGTATCGGCGATCAATAGGACACTTCCCATGAATAATGGGCCAGCTACCGATTTAATTCAAACCGATGCCGCTATTAACCCCGGTAACAGCGGTGGTCCCCTTGTTAATTATCAAGGGTTAGTAATTGGTATAAATACGGTAAAATATGCTGACTATGGTTTTGAAGGCATGGGCTTTGCCATTCCCATATCCTCAGCAATACCGACCATTGAGCAATTGATAAAATACGGAAAGGCAAAACATCCGGCCTTGTTAGTTACAGTCAATGACCAGTACAATGCTTACGCCCAATATAACAATTTGCCCCAGGGGGCATACATCCAGGAGGTTGTACCTGACGGGCCCGCAGCAAAGGCCGGGCTGAAAAAAGGAGATGTTATTATTAAAGTCAACGACAAGACCGTAAAAAACTCTGGAGACTTGATCCGGGAACTATACAGGTATCAAGTCGGGGATCAAGTTACAGTTACTTATCTGCGTGAAAACAAAACAGCAGAAGTACAAGTAACTTTGGGAGAGTTAACGACCCAGGACTAATGTTTATACGTGTTCGCATCTAAAAAGCCGGCCTCAAACAATTTTGAGACCGGCTTTAATGTTTTGTTTTGAACAAGCCCTTTATGTGTTTTACCTGATGGCGAATTGATTAATTGATCAGACCAGTTTTTTCAAGCGGGCCAAATATTCTCTGGTTTCCTTGGCGACTACCCCGCTTAAGGCAATAAGGGCAATGAGGTTGGGAAAAGCCATGAGCCCGTTAAAGATGTCGGAAATGGTCCAAACGGCGGACACCGTCATATAAGGTCCGATAAAGACCGCCAGAATATAAAGCCAGCGGAATGCTTGGGTGGATCTTTGATTGCCGTTGGTTAAATATTCCAAACAGCGTTCGCTGTAGTAGCTCCAGCCGATAATGGTGGTAAAGGCAAAGAACATCAAACACATCATCAGCAGGAAGGAAGACAATTCAGGAGCAAATGGCAGCCCGGACTGAAAAGCTTTGTTGGTTACGTCAACTCCTTGCAGCCCGGTATTCCAAGCACCGGTAATGACGATGGACAAACCGGTCATGGTACAAATAATAATAGTATCGATAAAGGTACCGGTCATATTCACTAAACCTTGTCTGGCAGGCTCGTTGGTCTGAGCTGCAGCTGCCGCTATCGGTGCACTACCGAGACCGGCTTCGTTGGAAAAGATCCCCCTGGCCACTCCTTTTTGCATAGCTACAATCATGGCCCCTAATGCCCCACCGGCAGCAGCTCGCAGGCCGAAAGCCGAGGCCAAGATTTCTACCACGGCAGCAGGAATCTTTTCATAGTTTATAATCAAGACTAACAAACATACGACGACATAAACGATGGCCATAAAAGGTACGACAAAAGAGGATACGGTTGCGATCCGTTTCAAACCGCCAATAATAATTAGTCCGACTAAGATTGTGATGATCAATCCGGTGATCACAACGGAAATGGAATACTCTCTTCCTAGGATGGTGATCAAATGTTCATTGTTGGCGTCGAAGAAATTTCTGGCAGCGGAGGTAATTCCATTGACTTGGGTAAATGTACCAATTCCTAACAGACCGGCCAGGGTGCCGAAAAGAGCAAACAATTTAGCCAGCCACTTCCAGTTTTTCCCCATTCCGTTTTCAATATAGTAAAAAGGGCCGCCCAGAACATGCCCATTCGCATCGATCTTTCGGAATTTCACTGCCAAGAGACACTCGGCATATTTGGTAGCCATGCCGAAGAAGGCGGCCAGCCACATCCAAAACAAGGCTCCCGGTCCCCCGGCAACTACCGCTGTTGCCACCCCGACGATATTGCCTGTACCGATTGTAGCCGACATTGCGGTGCAAAGGGCTTTAAAACTGGTAACTTCCCCTTTGCCGTCCCCCTCATTTTTGACCATGAACTTTAAAGCTTTAGGAAGATAAAAAATTTGAACAAGGCGGGTCCGGGTGGTCAGAAGAATTCCCACTCCAATTACCAAGATAATTAAAGGAAGTCCCCAAACCAAATCATCAATATAAACAATAAAGTCATTAAAACTGGCAAACAATTTTGTGTACCTCCATTAGTATTTTGTGTTTTTTGCTTGGTTATTTGTTAAAATAATCAAAAAAATTACGCTTTGAAATCATAGCATATGTTTTTTTTGTGTTCAATTGTAAATACTAATGTATACAATATATCTGGAAAATAACCAAAATATACAACAAAATAAAGACAGCCAAAACCTAAGACAAAACTCAAGGGACAAGGCAATCGCCTTGTCCCTTGAGTTTTGTGGATTAAAAACTGATTTAATTCGAACAACAATTTATTATGTCCTCCAGAGTTCTAAAGCTGTACCGCCAGTCGGGCAGCCTCTTCCACCGCATCGACAATGCGCCGTGGTTTCTTGGCATCGCCGATGACATGCAATGATTTTACTTTTGATTTAAGCTTTTCCTCCAGAGGATTGTAGGCTTTGGCTCCTACGGCCAAAACAACCATATCATACCCGGAATACCTCGTTTCTCCTTGCGGTGTAGAGCAAATGGCACCATCCTTGGTAAATTTAACCACTTTTGTATTGGTGTCAATTTTTACTCCGCCTTCTTTTAATGTCTTAAATACAAAATATTGGATATTGGGATTGAGTCCCTCTCCTGCCTTTTCCAACATTTCAACTACAGTGGCTTGTCTCATCTGGGTCAATAGATATTCCGCAGTTTCAAGACCCACAAGCCCTCCGCCTACGATTAGGACTTTTTGGCCCGCCATGACCTTGCCGTTTAAGATGTCAACCGCTTGTACAACCGGAATTCCATCATTGGGGATATCTGGAGTTAAGGGAACTCCACCGGTGGCCAGAATTACAATCTCAGGATTGGCAGCCAGAATATTTGCAGCATCAGCTTCGCTGTTTAACCTAATCTCAACACCGTATTTGTAACACATACGAATATAATATTTTAGCGCTCTGGCCAGCTCATGTTTATAAGGAGGGATACTGGCAGGTATCATTTGGCCGCCCAGTTTTCCGTCTTTTTCCCAAAGAGTTACTTGATGTCCCCTGGCTGCGGCTACCCAGGCAGCTTCAAGTCCGGCAGGTCCACCGCCAATAACAGCTATTTTTTTCGGTTCTTTTGTTGGAGTGATTTTCATAAAATGTTCATGTCCGCAAAACGGATTTATCATACAAGATACCCCATGATCATTTGGATCAATTCCGGGCATACCGTTGCACCTGGTTAGGCAGCCTACACAGGGTGATATGTCTTCCGGTCTGTTTTCTTTAACTTTGTTGGGGAACTCCGGATCGGCAAGAGAAGCTCTACCAAGGGCTACGAAATCGGCAATACCACTGGCTACAACTTCTTCTGCCATGAGCGGGTCATTAATTCGGCCTACGGCAATAACCGGAATATTTACCGCTTTTTTTACCGCCGCAGCGGCATCCAAATTAAATCCGTTGGGGACATTGGCTGGGGCAACCATGTAGGGCATACTGGCGTACACCCCGGTGGAAACGTGAATAGCATCGGCTCCGGCTTTTTCCAAAATTTTGGCGATGATAACCGTTTCTTGGATGGTACGGCCGCTTTCCACCCGTTCCTCACCGCTGATCCGGAAAATTAACGGGTAATTCCGGCCGCATTTCTTTTTGATTTCCTGAATCAATTCCACGGCAAAGCGGGTTCTGCCGATGATATCCCCGCCATATTCATCCGCGCGCTTGTTGCTGTAGCTGGAAAGGAATTGGGCAGGCAAGTAGCCGTGGGCACCGTGAATTTCCACTCCGTCGAAACCTGCTTTTTGTGCTCTCAGCGCGGCTTCGCCGAATTTGGCGATAATGTCTCGAATTTCTTCCACGGTTAATTCTTTAGGCAGGTCCCGGTTTACCGGGCACGGCACCGGCGATGGGGCAACCGGCTGGCCGCCGGTAAAATGGGAAATCGTCTGCCGACCGGAATGCTGCAGTTGAAGAAAGATTTTGCCGCCTTCCTGATGAATCCGTTCGGTAAGCTTTTTGAATTCTGGGATAAATTCGTCACTGTGGATCATTAATTGGCTCGGCATGGCTTTTCCCGCCAAATCAACGCAGGTAAACTCCGTGATAATGAGTCCAAAACCACCGCGCGCCCGGGCAGCATAATATTCCAGTAGTTCATTACCGATTTTACCGCCTTCTTCCCCGTGACTGGAACCCATGGCCGGCATAATAAAGCGATTTTTCAACTCCAGGTTGCCGATTTTGCCTTTTTTCAGAACATTGGTAAACATCATGCGACCCCCTTTGTTTTATTGAAAATTTATTTATGAATAACCGTTAATAAAATATCAATATAATCATTGAATTTGTTATTTAGCCTTTCAACTTAAACATTTAATTACCCAAAACAGACAGCACCATTTTTAGACTGTGATGAAATGCGATTATTTATTCCCGTCAGTCGACATTGCTTTTTGAACAGTCAGCAACCGGTTGCCTACGAAAATTAATAAAGCTGCAAGCAATAAAAAGATCGCTGGCCATAAAACATTGTGGCCTGTGAATGCGGGGATAGAGTTTATCTTCTCCAGCATGGCCGGATAGAATAAGGAAATTGACGCCAGAGCGTTATTGGCAAAATGCATGATCATGGGAACGAGGATCGAGCCGCTGCGGTAAAGGGCCAAGGTAAACAAAACCCCAAGGATAAAAGTCGGGGCAAGCCTGATGAAATCCAAATGGTAAAAAGCAAACAGCAAACCTGTTATGCCAATAGCCGGAATTGTCTTAACCGAACCCTGCAAAGAGGAAAAGATAAATCCTCGAAAAAACAATTCCTCGCAAATGGCAGGCAGCAAGGCCACCACAAGCAGGGTTGCCCAAAGGGAATCCCCTTTGAGAACCAGCCCTAGTTGTTCAACCACTTCTTCATTTTGCGGAAAGAGGTAAAGCAAAAGGCTTGCCGAAAGGTTGGCCAGAATAAAGGCTCCTGCCCAAAGAAGCAATCCTCCGACGATATCTCGTATTGCAGGCAGCTTCAGCCAAAAGGTTTGTTTGAAATCCGCCTTCAAATAAACCGCAGCCAGGAGAGGAAGAATCAGAATCACCGCTTGAGTTAAAGCGATGCCGTAGAAGCCGAACTTCCGGGTGAACAAAGGACTGATATAAAAGAGCAAAACCAAACCCGCAAAGTAAACCAATAAGCAATCCCCGCAACTGATTTTGCTTCCCGTAATGATATTTCTTCTGCTTTCTAAGAGATTCAACTCCCCTCCCGTGCCGAAGAGGATGTTCTCGGAATTGTAGATTTTGGATAATATCAGAACGGCCATTATGGTATAGACCAGATTGCTGAGCAGCACAATGGCCATGTTGACGGCGCTGTAATTCAAGGCCAAAGCATCCCGGATCAAGAGGCAGATATTGACAATCGGGATGGCGGCCGTTTTGGTGTTTAGCGTAATTCCGGGAATCATGGTGGCCATGGCGGGCAGCATAAACAGAATCATGACCGGTGTCAAATAATTGTTCGCTTCTTTAAAACTTCTGGCAAAACAAGTGATGCAAAGTATCAAGGCACTGACAAAGAGCGCAAAAATTAAGATACAAATAAGAATCAGACCAAAAGGCAAGATCAGAGTACCGAGATCAAGCTGAAGCGGGATTTGCCCGCCCCCTGCCTGCACGGCAAGACTTCTCAGGAGAAATATTCCGACGAGCACCAGCGAGAAAAAATTAATCAGGGCGGAAATCACGGCAACCAATGCCACTGCCAGAAATTTTCCCCCCATCAGTTCCAGGCCGCTTAAGGGCAGGGTTAAGAGCGTTTCCAGGGTGCCTCTTTCTTTTTCGCCGGAGGTTACGTCAATGGCCGGGTACATGGCACCCGTCACCAGGGCGATAATCATCAGAAAAGGCAAGATGGTACCGAGGAAAAAGCCGGTTTTTTCATTGTCCCCGGCGGTATCAATTTCTTGGTAAGCAATCGGTTCCAGTACGCTTTCCGCAGCCAATCCGGCTTTAAGCAAAAGGTCTTCGGTCAGCAAACGTTTATAATCTTCCAGCACCATGCTGATCCGGTCGGAGGCGGTTCGTGAATCTCCATCGGACGAATTGTAATAGATTTTAAAAGAATCTCTGCCGTCTGTTTTTTCCAGCGTCACATAGGACAAGATTTCTTTTTGGGCTAAGGCTTGGGCTGGGTCGCCGGGATCTCTAAGATTAAGTTTATATATACTCTCTTGTTCCTTAAGAAGGGTTTCCAGCCTTGGCTCTAGCGGAAAGGCAAAAGCCACATCCAAAACTTTTTCTTCCCTGGATTGCATCATCATGATACTGAATTGGGAGGCTACCACCAGAATAACCGGGTATAGGATAAGGGGTAAGAGAATCATTATCGCCAGGGTTCTTTTATCGCGAAAAATATCCAGTATTTCTTTTTTAAATATTGCCAGTAAAGCTTGAAAACGGAAATTACTCAAGAAGCTCCCCCCTTTCCTTGATTAAGGTAAGAAATGCGTCACGAATATTCGTTGTGTTGGTTGCCGCCTTTAAAGACTCAGGGCTCCCTTCGGCAATAGCGACACCTTTATGAATAAAGAGAATTTTATTGCAAATGGTTTCCGCTTCTTCCATATAATGAGTGGAATAAACCACTGCTTTGCCCTTTTGACGTTCTTTGAGCATAAAATCGATAATGGCATGACTGCTTAGAACATCAAGGCCGAGGGTCGGTTCATCAAAAATATATAAAGCCGGGGAATGAATCAGGCAACGAGCAATAGAAACCCGTTGGGTCTGGCCGGTGGATAGTTTTTCGATACGGTTGTCGGCAAAATCCTCCAGCTTGAGCATGGTTATAATCTCCTGGATCCGGCTTTTGGTAACCGCCTCCGGAATCGAGTAAAGTTTGCCGAATATGGTTAGCAACTCCCTCGGGGTCATCCTGCCGTATAATTTTGTATTTCCCGATAAATAGCCGATAGCGCGTTTATAAGCATTGGGGTTATCTTTAACCTTAAGCCCCAGTAATGAAACCGTTCCTGAAGTGGGGGTCATAATCCCGCCCAACATGCGCAGTAAGGTGGTCTTGCCCGCACCATTGGGTCCTAAAACTCCAAAGATATCCCCTGCTTCTACTTGAAAGCTCAAACGATTGACGGCATAAAACTCTTCCCGCTCTCTTTTTCTTCTGTCGGTCTTGACCGAGCGCACAAACTTTTTGCTAATCTCTTGAACAGTCAGCACCATCCATTCCCCCAAATCATATGTAAAGTAAACCCCCGTAAATTTCGGGGGAATGTCAAAACTTTTTCTAATTCTAAGATACCATACTTGCTGTGGATTTCGGGAAATTATTCAATGCGTACCGCTGTTCCTGATGCGCTTACCATAAGCATGCTTCCGCTGTTTCCTACAACTTCATAGTCCAGATCTATTCCCACAACGGCATTGGCACCTATTCTTGCAGCCCGTTCCTGTAATTCTCTTAAGGCCATGTCACGAGCCTCCTGAAGCTTGTCTTCATAAGCCCCTGAGCGTCCACCGATGACATCTGTTACTGCTGCAAAAAGATCTCGTACAATATTTGCACCCATAATTACTTCTCCGGTAACTATTCCGTAATACTCCAAAATTCTATGTCCCTCCACCGAGGGGGTTGTAGTTAGTATCATAAATTGTTCTCCCTTCTTTTGAAATATTGATAGTAATCACTGTTTTAGAACAAAGGATTAAGGTTGACCGGCTGATTCATAGTATTGAATTATTCCATGGAAGATTGCTGTTGCTACATTTTTTTGAAAGATAGGATTTTTCAAACGTGCCTCTTCATAAGGGTTGGAGATATAAGCCACTTCGATTAATGCCGCCGGAACTTTTGTATGTTTAAGGACATAAAAGTTCGCCGTTTTTACCCCTCTGTCGTTAGTATTTAGAGTGGTTGTAAGCTTTGTCTGCAACGCCTGGGCTAAAAGAGCGCTTTGGTTTTTTTGAACATTTTCCAATGAGTAGTAAGTCGATGTGCCTTTAATTTCTCTATTATTAGGCATAGAATCGTTGTGAATGGAAATAAACAGGTCCGGCTTGATACTGTTTGCCAGGGCCACTCTGGCCTGTAAATCTGCAGCTTCTGAATAGACGGGAGCTACAGCAGTATCGGAATCCCTGGTCATATAAACCGCTGCTCCGGCTTCAGTCAGTATATCACGCAGAAATAAAGCAATAGCTAAATTGTTAAATTTTTCATAAGAATATTTTGCTCCGATAGCTCCGGAGTCGGGTCCGCCATGGCCGGGATCGATAAGAATTCTTTTGTTTTTTAAAACACCCGGGTTAATTCCTGCAAAAGGATCAAGCAGTATTTCACTGTTTGGATCATATGGTGATTCGGAATCCGGTCCGGTCAAAGAAGACGGCAATGGAGGAAAGGCTTTAAGGTTTTCTTTGATTTGAGAAGATACTTTTCCTTCCACAATTTTTTGAGTGTTCTCACTGATAACCGATGTTCCTCCAATAATAAATACTTTGCCGTTTGGGCTTAAATCAATAGTTGCAGCGGTTGAATCCGAGCTGTTAATCGCTACATATTCTGCAGAAACCCAACCAGTTGTTCCCTGATAGATCGTCTTGTACCAACCGCTTTTTTCTTCGATGATTGGTATTTTGGCCCCATTGGGCAAGGTCATCAGAATTTTGGCATTTATGGATGGACTCTGCCTTAAATTCAAACCGACCGAGGCCCTAATTTCGCCCTGCTTATATTCTTGAATAATTTTTACATAATTCCCATATATCCAGCCTGTTTTATTTTGGTATGTTGTTTGATACCACTGGCCTTGTTGCGCTGTAATATCAACAGTCGCTCCTTGAGGAATAGACAGTATCACTTTGCCGGCAGTGGAGGGAATATCGCGGAGGTTGAGCGCCCCCGAAGCGGTAATAATTCCTTTGCCGCTAATGCTTTTGGCTGGTGGTTCTACCTTCATATGTAGGCGCATCAAGCTATAAACGGCAGGAGGAATATCTTCTTTGGTGGTCAATAAAAGAGGGGCTTTAACTTTAGCTGCCAGAACAGTTCCGGCAATAGCATCGGGAAAGTCTTGTCCTGAGACCAGAAATAGATCATCGGACTCAATAACACTTTTCATATATTCGACTATCAGAGCATTTGTTTCATATCTGTTGCTGCCTCCTAATCGGGTTGTTATATTAATATTATTGGCCGCAAGAGATTTGGTAGGTACGACTTGTTCCCCGCCTATAACAATAATCTCTGAGGGCTGAATTTTTTGACAATAATCAACTACCGATTTTGGCATATTTTTAGATGTCAAGACGATTGGAATTTGCTTTATTCCCGCATAGCTGGATGCCGACAGAGCATCGGGAAAATTATCTCCGTTAGCTATGATCAAAGAGCTACTGCTAATTCTTTCAGCAAGTAAAACTGAAGTTTCATAGCGATTAGAACCACCAATTCTTTCCCAACTTAAAGAAAGATTATTTAAGTCCGTTTCCATTTGTGAAGTCAAACGGCCCAGACCGCCCAACAAAATAACCTTTTGCGGTTGCAAACGTCTTAATTCACTAACAACACGGGGATCTAAACTATTCCCTCCGGTAAGCAATATCGGAGCATCTAATTTGGCGGCTAAAGGCGCCACCGCTATTGAATCCGGATAATCGGTTTTCTCACATAAAATAACGGTATGGGCGGAAGTCCACCCTTTTTGAGAAATAGCAATGGCAGTTTCAATTCGATCTTGACCAAATATCCGCTCGGTGCTATAAGCTAATGGACTGGCTTGGCCTAATATAGGCAGGAGTAAGAGAATAGCTAATCCTAGACTGAAAGCAAGTAAAATCTTTTTCATGAACAACCTCACTCCATTATGTCGTTATATGTCGATTATACAATAAAATACCATTATTCGGGTAATGAATTAGTAAAATATTCAATTGCCAACCGATAAGCATTATAGTATTGTTCAGCACTAGCGACGATATCTGCTTTATTTTTTGAAACTTGGATAGAATATTTTTGTTTCATGATCTCTTGGACTTTATTTTCTAAGATTTGCCCGTACTTATTTTTCCATCTTTGCAATGAACTATCCAGTAGCTTCCTTGTATCCTTCAAAGCCGATTTTAATTCTTCATAATTGGTTATTTGTCTTTTTAGTTTTTCCAGTTTGTTCTCTAATTCCGGATCAGCCGGGACCGATCTAATCCGACGGAGATTTTGTTCGGTAGCTTTGAGTTGAGCGGTTTTTTCCTCTAATTTTTTCCTCATGGTATTAAGTTCCTTTTCCCGCTCGCTATCGGTTATTAGAGCTTCACGCTCCAAATCCGACAATGGTTCCAAATCAAGAGCCAGCTGATCAATATCCCTTGAACCCAACTTCAATTTGTAAACTTCCTGCAAAGAGGTTCGTTCCTTTTCAATTTCCTCTTTAGCGCGGATAAGAATTGCAACTTTTCTAATAACGGCTAAGGCATCATCCAAATTTGTTGCAGCTAGGGACCAGTGTTTTAACTTCTCTTTAACCTGGTCGCTATACACTGTTAATTTTTTTTCTATATATTTTAAGTACTCTTTCTTCAAATCCAAATCCACTAGCATTTTTAATAAGTTGCTTTTTTTATCCAGGTAATCATTCCAGCCGGCGAGCCAAGGAAGAAATTCATCGGGCTGTATTGGTGTATTAAATTGATGAAGCATTTGCTTCTGATCGGGAAAATCGCTTTCAGTCATATCATACTTATGTAAATAAAGCTTTAGGCGGAAAAAGTGTACTAATTTAGCAATCCGGCGTTTAAATGGCCCAATTGTTCTTGAAGGTCTTCCCATCTTAGCTTGTTTGTCAATATATATTGGATTTTTGCTCCGAACCTCAATAGCCCGATGCAGCTGCCGTCTACTGTTTTGCGGGAGGCTTTCATATCCTGAGGTTTGCAGAAAAAGTTGAGTTTGGTTTATTTCCTTTTCCAACTGCTTAATCTGGGTTTCCAAACAGTCTTTTTTCTCCCAAAGTTCAGCCCATATCAGGCATTCTTGGCGCAGGTCATCAATAACAGACCAATCAATAAAAGGATCATTTGTATAGACGTTTAATTCTTCTACTTTCTGATGGCAGATTTCATCTAATCTGTCCAGTTCGGCCCGCATTTGCCGCAATTCTCTATAATCCGGATTTTGATAATAAACAGTAAGACGTTTTTGAGTGTGCAGCAAATGAGCTATATTTTCTTTTAGATAATCAATCTCCGCCCTTAATTTTTTAATCTCAATTTGCAGAAATCGATCTTCTTCCAATCTATGCTGTTGTTCTACCAATTTTTGGCGCAAGGCATCATATTCGGCTTTTGCCATTTCCATCTCTTGTGAACGGCCTTCTAGTTTATTAAAGGCTATTTTTAAAGAATTCCATACACGGCTGATAAAAAGCCTTTCATCACCGGTTTGTTGAATATTCAAAATAAGAGAGTAGAATTCATGGTTATTCTTTTTATCGGTATCAATTTGCTCCTGTTCAGGTTGTTCGAGGATAAGTTTCCGCCCATGATTTAAAGCTGATTTTCCGATTCTTTCCACCAATTCCCAATGTTTTTGAAGATCGGAGTTATCAGCGTCTGCAATACGTTTAGCAATTTCAGTATTGAAAACATGCTCAAGAGTCGGGAAAATATGTTCTGTATTGTCATTTATTGGAGGAAGTTCTTTCTCGGTTATTATTTCAACATATTTTATTTCAGAGCTAAGATTTTGCTTTAGGGTCAAGGCGATATTTGGGGCTTCTGTTAAGTCTGTGTCCTTAATTTTTATACGAAATAAATCTTGTTGTCTGTCAGCCTTGAGGGCTATGATTTCCGCTTTTATTTCTTCAAGATTGCCCCATTTCGTTGAGAGTGTGATATAGCGCCTTTGATCGAGCCTGAGAAACTCTATGTTCGTAAATTCTTCGCTGATTTCTCCAACCATGACTCCGTGAGACCAATTCTCCCTGAAGCTTCGGGCCAGAATTGTTCCGCAGTTGGCCCAAATGGTATCCCCTATCTGTTTAGGTCCCTGCCACCTCCGGGAATCTCCCAAAGCCAAGTATGTCAGACCACTGGATTTAACTTGTTCCTCATGGAGAAAAATACTGTTTTCGCTGACTAATCTCTCCCGGTCAGCCTTCTTCTTGGGAACTACACCCCCGGGAAGTAACATAAAAGAAATAGGCAAATCTTTATCTTTATTCTTAATCTTAATAAAGTTATTCCAAATAACTTTGGGTGGACGGTAAGAAGTCCACGCCACTCCATAAACAACTGCTCTTAAAGAAGGAAAAGCTATTCGGTTAATATTAGTTGTAATAATATGAACATTTTCGGGCCAATTCGTTAGCCGATAGACGGAAGATATTACCAAAGGATCCTTTTCTCCCGGAGCGATAATAATTGTGATTCCTTCCAATCCGGAGAGAGCTTTGGCGACTCGTTCCACGGTATTTTTGCTGGTATATTCCTGTTCAAATAAGTTTCCGGTTATAAAGAGAAAATGAACCTTTTCATTTTGGCAAATAGAAAGCACTTGTTCAAAGGTCTGCCATAAGTCTTGATTGCGAATTTCAGTCCAGGAATGCGGCCCTTCCCATTCGGGGCTATCAAAACGGAACCCTGCACAATGTACAAAACGAATAGGTTGAGCCATTATTTCACCTCAAAAAATAATGTTCTTGTTTCTTTATCGTAAAAAGTCTATAAAAAATAAAATATTTAAGGAATTACAAGTATAAAAGAAAAAAGCCTTGATAGGCTTTATTGGCTGTTTGCTTGGCATTAGCTATTTTACTCTGCGCAAAGGATTATCGGCTCTTTTAACTTTATTCAAAGTTTGAGTTTTAATTTTATTTGCCTCTTTTTTATAGCTTTTGCTGCGTTTTTTCCGCGACCAAAGACCAAATAGAATAACGATAGCTAAAGCTATTAAAAAAGATACAAATTGCATTTTATTCCACCCTTAAAGTTATAATCATGCCAAGAATCCCTGAAGTATTTTTTCTTCTGCTTCTTTTTCCGTCAGTCCTAATGTCATAAGTTTTGTTAATTGTTCGGATGCTATTCTCCCAATTGCCGCTTCATGTACTAATTGGGCTTCGGAATGATAAGCGGTTATTTCTGGAATAGACGATACCTTGGCTTTATCCATAATGATTGAATCACATTGTATGTGCCCCCGGCAAGGAGCATATCCTCTCATGTTTAAATGGAATACTTGAACTGAATCACCCTGGGCAACTGAACGGGACAAGATTTGAGCTGTGGAGCCATCTCCCTTTAATTCCACTGTTATATTGGATTCAGCATTTTGGCCTTCTGTAGTCAAGAGCCTCTCAGTCACGATGAGGCGAGCATTTTTATGTAAACGTACTTCAGTATCCCTTATTGTGCGGTCAACTCCTTTGATTTGGATCATTTCCAACTCCGCCCAACCACCTTCTTCTATTTCAATGATAGTTTTGGGGTTAAGCACTCTTTGGCCGTTTCCCTCTCCCTCGCCGTAATGTTTTTCCACATATTTCATCCGGGCGCCTTTGCGTATATAAAATTCATGAATTCCGTCATGCTGAGCTGTATGGCTACCGGAATTATGAATTCCACAGCCGGCAACAACGAGAACATCAGAACCTTCACCAATTTCGAAAGTATTGTATACCATATCGTTCATACCCTGGGAAAGTATTACCGGTATATGTACACTTTCCTTCTTGGTCCCGGGCTTAACGATAATATCAATTCCAGGCTTGTCCTTTTTGGTTACAATATCTATGTTAGCGGTGGTATTACGAATAATACCTTGGCCGTTTTTCCGGATATTAAAAGCTCCTTGCGGGATTTCATGCAAATCGGCAACTGCTGCCAGTATCTTTTTATCTATCACATTGAGCATCGATTTTACCTCCTATAAATGTGCAGTTGTTTTTGCATAGACAGTCAGATTCCATTTTTTCTATTTCTCCTAAAAATTTGTGTGGAGTCGTTATCTCCTTAACCATGCCATCGGCGATAACAATAACTTGGTGGGCCAGTCTTAAAATTCTTTCTTGATGGGAAATAATGACTATTGTAGTATTATATTTTCTATTTAAGTTTTCAAAAGTTTCCGTTAAGCTTTGAAAACTCCACAAATCAATTCCTGCTTCAGGCTCGTCGAAAAGGGCCACTTTGAGTTTACGGGCTAAAATGCTGGCAATTTCCACTCTTTTTAATTCCCCGCCGGAAAAACTGGCATCAATTTCCCGCTCGAGATAATCTTGAGAGCATAGCCCGACATCATAGAGCAGATCGCATATATTAAGGTTTGAGTCTTCCCCGGCCGCCAGCTTCAACATATCTTTAACCTTTATGCCTTTAAAGCGTGGCGGCTGCTGAAAAGCATAACCAATACCCAAACGGGCTCTTTCAGTTACTCCCAGGGCGGAAATATCTTCTCCATTTAATATTATCTGCCCGCTTGTGGGAGGATAAATACCCATTATGGTTTTGGCAATAGATGATTTTCCGCCGCCATTGGGACCGGTCATGACATAAATTCTTTTATCCTCAAGGGTTAGGTTAATATCTTTGAGAATTTGCTTTTTTCCTTGTTCCCCTTCCAAAATTAGGTTAACATTTTTTAACTGCAGCATGTTTCAACCACCTTAGTTTGTTTTATAATATTATTTCCTTAAATAAGTTAATTTTGCTGTTTTATAGCTTCAGCAATTACTGAAGCATAAGCTTTAATCCCTTCCGGATTGAGATGAACGCCGTCTTGATAAAAGTACTCATCGTGGCCGCTGCTCGCCGAATACCAATCTACAAGTTTTGCGTTTGGGTAGTCAGCGGCAACTTTGGCCAAAGTTTGGTTGACCTGGGCTTCCCAAGGCCGAGGGACACGAGTGTTGACCAGAATAATACGTCTATCCGAGCCCAGTAAATCAAGTACCTTCTTTAACTGCTCTTCCGTAAAGGGACCATTGGTGCCTAATTCCAAAACCACGTATTGGCGCAACTTACCTTGGGATTTAAGCTGTTTAATTACGTCAGGCGCCTGGTACATCTGGCGACCTACTTCGGCATCGACTAAAATGCCAGGTAAAAGTTCTTTTAGTCCTGCTGCGGTCCCTACCATAACTGAATCCCCGATAACTGTGACTTCTTTCCCTAATTCCGCAAACTGTTCCGGATTATTATTTACGGCATTATGATCAGGACCGTTTACCGCCTCTTGGCTATTATTTTCAGCGAAAGGATTTTCCTCAAAATCAGTATTCTGAATTGAACTGCCATTCCTTTGTATTGGGGTCAAATTATCGCTTGATTCCGATTGTATATTTTCATTATCAACATTAGCTGGGATATCATTTTTGTTTTCATTGGGTTTTTGAAGGTTATTATTTTCTCCTCCGGTTTTAATCTCCTGAGGAATCGAAACGACGGAAGAGGATGCAACAGAAGATGAAGAAGTGGTAACTGGCAAGAAAGACATAGTGGAGGAATTTTTGTCTGCCTTATTTAGATCCATTGTAAATCCTACCACAACTAAGCAGGAAAGACCGATTAATAAAAAGGCAACTTTTGAAGGAGAAAAATTTTTACGCATTATTAGGCTCCTTTTATGGTAATAGTGCATTAATTGATTTTTCTTTATTCCATAGCGAATGGGTTCCTCCACCAGCTTAAAGGACAAGGCGGCCAGAATAATGCAGGTTGCCAACTGGCCTAGAATCAAAGTTAATTGAGGACCTTTGGTATTAACAACAGGACTGGTTAAAACTATCACCGGAAAATGCCAAAGATAAATACCATAAGAACGTACTCCGAGCCAACGCAAAGGTTCTATACTAAACAACTTAGCTAAACGGCTGGCCGGGTGAGCCAGAACCATGATTAATACAGCGGATGCCAGAGAAAATAGTAGTAATCCGCCTCGGTAAAGGAAAGTTTGGTATTGATTCGTACGCCAGAAAAACAACAAAACGATGATGAGCGCAGCCACACCGCTTAAGTCCAAAGCCCAATTTAACTTTCCCGATAGTGTTTTATTCAATTGGCGACTGGGCCAAACAAAGGCAAGAGCGGCTCCTATGAGCAAGGCAAAAGCTCTGGTATCTGTTCCGTAATATACCCGGTTAGGATCCATGCCTGGCTGGTAAATCAGAGCCATGGAAACTGCCGAAATTATAACTCCGATCAAAGTAAGGAAAGCCAAACGCCCTCTATGCCGAACAAAACGAAGGCCTAGCCACATAAGCAAGGGCCAAAATATATAGAATTGTTCTTCAACAGCCAAAGACCATAAATGACCTAAGGGCGATGGCGGGCCAAAACTTTCAAAATAAGAAACCTTATGAAAAATAAACCACCAATTGCTAACATAAAAAACGGAAGCAAGTTCATCCTGCCAATATGAACTCAACCTGGAAGGGTCAAATATTATCAGCCACAAGGCTACACCAGCCAACATAATAAACAGGGCAGGCAATAACCTTCTGGCCCGCCGCAACCAAAAATTCTTCAGGTTAATTTTTTTGGATAAATCCCATTCATAGATAAGAAGGTCTGTAATTAAGTAACCGGACAGGACAAAAAATAGACAAACACCAAGCAATCCCCCCCCTGCCCAGGAAAAATTAAAATGATAGGCAATTACAGCCAAAACGGCAAGGGTCCTTACTCCATCCAAGGCAGGCATATAGTGCTTGGCTCCATGCTCAGGAATTATTGTGTGCTTATTTAAACTTTCCACGTCTCTCTTCTCCTACTATGTATATGTATTACCATTTATAACTATGTTCATGATTATTTAGTGAGAATAGATAGAATGGCATAAAAAAATAGCAAAATAAGGAACGTATTAGAGCGTTAAAATGGTCGATTTTTGGCTTCCAATACTATGATAATATTTTAACCAAGGTTTTTAAATATCATTTTTCAACATTTTAAGACTTTTTATTAATTTTTTAAATATTCTATTTTAAAATCTGTTTATTTGAACATTATTAGGAAGACGATTCAATAACAAAAATATTTGATTCGCCAATTACATTCTGCTGGCTATCTATCAATTTTATTTGAACTTCGAGTTTGTCCGTATTTTTCAAATTTTTAAGTCCAACGCCCTTAATATTATGGGCATCAATAAAATCGGTTTTAACCGGCTTATTATTGAGATAAACGGTATGCTTTTCCTTGAAATTCTTACCATGGATCAGAAGCAAATCATCCTTGATTTCCACCCTTTCAATAACAGCGGCCCCATCCCCCAAGAGATAGCTTTTGTTTTCCCCGGGCCGGTTTTCGGGTTGATATCGATATACGTATTCATTACCGAACATTAAATCATACTGCAATAGTTTATAGCTTTCTAAAAGATCAGGCAATATTTTTTCTTGATTCCAGTAATTAGGGCCGGGGATCACAGCCATATCCTCAGACAGAAGTCCGGATAAAAAATCCGTAAGCGGTCCGCCGGCTTTCTGGGCAAATTTCAAGGTCAAAACACTCAAATAATTGGACGATATTCGGTAATATTGCTTTACGGTTGAAAAATTATCCCAGATTACAAAAGGTACACTATGCAAATTTTCATAGTCCCGGTAAGAATTGTCCCCGGAAATAAATCCTGCTTCTTTATAAACTATGTAATCTTCACCAAGAAGCGGGAGGTGGTCACCAAAGAAAATCACTAAGGTAGGCTCCTCGATTTGTTCCAGTCCCTGGATAAGTTGAGCCAATGATTTATCCACATCGTGTACAGTGTTGACATAATTACTGAGAATTGCCTTGCTGCTGGGACTTAAGGTATTGCATGATATATTAATCGTATTATCCGGGTACTCTTCACTGGGATAAGGACCATGGGCCTGCATGGACAGAGCAAAGATAAAATCGGGTTTTGCCGTAGCTTGGATTTCGGTTAGAATCATTTTGATTAACTCGGTGTCACGAATATATTGCCCTTTGTATTCCGGATTATTAAAAAACTCTTTGCTGATAAATTTGTCAAAACCCAATTTTTCATACACTTTGTTGCGGTTATAAAACCAGTTATCATAAGTATGAATGGCGGTAGCCGTATAGCCTTGCCTTTTAAGAATTAGAGGTAGAGCCTCCAGGGGTCTGTTAATATGCTGGGCATAGGGAACAACCCCGCCGGCCAAAAACTGTGTGGAAAATCCGGTCAAAGCTTCTAATTCAGTATTGGCTGTACTCCCGCCGTAAACAGGAGACAATAATGTTCCGCTAGTTTGGGTTTGTTGGAGGGAATGGAAAAACGGAATGGGATCTTCACTGAACGACACATTTTTCATCAGCGTCGGGTCCCAGAAGGCTTCACTCATGACCATAATAATATTGGGCTTGAAATCCGGCTGTATTTTATTGTTTGCTTGAATACTATCCAAGATTTGCTTTATACTGTCTGGACCGTAATTTGAGGGTTCCTGCACATTAAGGTTTTGCGTATTGAGAATCATACCTACTAATAAACCATTTTGTTCATAATTAATTTTGGGACTGAAATTTATCAATTGTAAACCAAAAGCCTTTTGGATAAAACCAAAATTGAAGTAAAAGTTAAACAATAAGGTTAAGGATAAAAGTGCAATGATCACTCTTGAAGACCATTTATATTTATCTTTAGGTACAAACTTTAATAATAGCAAGATCATAAATATGGCAATTAGGCAGAAAATGGTTAAAAAGAAGTAAATAAAACTGAAACTGCCGGAAACATTAAAAGCTTCTTTTATCAACAAAAAATCCGAAGGTAGTAAAGGAATGCCGTTTATAGTCATTTTTTGATGGCTCACAAAACCTAGGACTGAAAAAAAGAGGAAAATAACGATGCTGGATGTTAAGTATATTCTAAACGGCAAGAGAATGAAAAAATTTATAATGCCAAAGAGCAATAAATAGTTTAGGAAAAAAATGTGTGGATAGTATATTACCCAAGAAACGATAGTGGTTATTTTGCCATTGTTTAAGATATTCATTATTAAGAGGGTAATTAATGGCATTAAAAATAGACAAAGTGTTTTTGTTTTATTAAACCGTCTTTTGGAACAATTTAAATTTTTTCGAGTCAATCCTTGTCCTTACCTTTCTATTTAAATTTGAGTTTTATGGTAAAACAATAATAATGATCCATCAAAAAAATCTATATTTAGTTTACCACGTGTATTATTTATATACGAAATTTATTATTCAGGATTTCGATACCTTATTTTATAATATTGTCCAAATATTAAAGCCATGTCTTGAAGGCATGGCTTTAATATTCCGATTTTTGTTTTTCATGTCTATCTGTAGCATTTCATTCGTACTACCAGGGCTCTTTCCCCCATTAAAGCTTTGTCCTTGCTTACACCTAAGAAATCATTTCCGAATATCTCATAAAGGTTACCTGAAATGTTTAACTCCGGCAGCCTTCCTAGTAACCTTTTACCGTCAGTAAGATATGACATTTGAACCGGAGTAGCAAAGTTTCCTTCCGGAGTATAGTCGCCCCCGCTGGCCATAATAACCATAATACCATATTCTCCTTGTAATATTTCTTGCAAAGTTTTCTCGGAGGGCAATATGGATAAATCACTGTAACCCAGCGACGGTACATCGTCATAACCGCCTCCGGCCGAACCGGTGGCTTCAAATGCAAAATCTTGAGCTCGTTTTTTATCCGTATAAGGCTTTAAAATTACACCGTTTTCAATCAACATCACTTTATCCTGCGGATTGACCACACCTTCCATATCAAAAAATGGCTTATGATATTTTTCTTCAGTGGAATTTTGATAAACACTGAGGCTGTCATGGAAAGCTTTGCAACCTATTTTGTCTGAAAACAGGGATGCACCGAGTGCAACCGTTTCGGCATTTAAGGATTCGTTAACTTTACTTAACAAACTGTCGGGGTGAATAATTATCGGCATTGTTTCTTTTTCCGGAAGTTTAACTTGATTATTATAAGCATCCAGCATTTCCCCGATTTGCTGCATAATTTTTTCTTTTTCCATTGTCCTGTTTGAATGGACAAAAGATGTATCAAAAATATTGGCGGAATTTTTATGCTTAATTATAAGAGCTATCTCTACAGTCAAATCATTATTGATATAATTCAGCCCGGCGTCATTTTGCAGTTTTATCTCTGTTTCAAGCAGTTTTATTTTATTGCTGAAAATAAAATCAGGATTATTACGGCGGATATTATTCAGTAATTCTTCCATTTCCTTACAAAACTGTTCGTCGCTGATTTTAAGTTTCCTTAGATCCCTGATTCTTTGCTTATTTTTCTCCGGTTCAAAAGGATAAGGAATTCTTCTCGCCAAATTGGCTTCAGCTTGAGCCCAGGTTGAGGCGGTCGCTTCACCCAGGGTACCTGCTACTCCCAAAAAACCATTAGAATATATACGGCAGCCGCTTTTAATAATATTTTTCTTCATTACGGCTTGGATTGCGCTTTGACTAATATGAAGGGAAGTTTCTTTAACAGTCAGTTGAAATAATTCTTTAATCATGATATCCCCCTTCTATAAAACTTGAATATTGTTAACCCTTATATAAGGTCCGCCAAAAGCTACCGGCAAAGGATACTGTTCCATTTTGCCGCATCCCCCGAGGGCAAAAGAAAAAAATTCCACTTGGTTGGAGATCCCGTCTATCTCATGGAGGGTGTTCATTACATTGCCTGTGATGACAGATATTCTAACTGGTTCGGCTAATTTGCCGTTGCGTATCATATAAGCTCGTCGAGGAGCAATAGTAAAGGTTGTCATGCCCGAACCATGATTAAGGGTATCGATATAAATGCCTTCTTTTATTCCGTCCAGTAGTTCTTCTTTAGACTGAGATCCCTTGTCAATATAAGTTGTGGTCATGCGCACAATAGGCTCATACTCAAAATTAAGTGCCCGGGCGTTACCGGTAGGAGTTTCTTCTAACAAAGCTGCGGTTGAGGAACTGTGTAACCGACCGGTTAAGATACCATCTTTGATTAAATAATTAATCTTGGCTTTGCAGCCTTCGTCATCAAAGGGAACATAACCCGCCCCTTCAATTAAACCGCTGTCAATAATATTAAGCATTTCTGACCCCACTTTTTTGCCGACAGGCCATTCATTTTTCATAGTCTCATCTCCGACCATAAAATCGGCCTCACTTTTGTGACCAAAACTTTCATGGGCAAAGACACCGGTGGCAAGAGGCGAAAATAGACAGGTATAAGTCCCCGGAACAACAGGAACTGCCTTCTGACAATAAGCCAAGTCTTTCTGCAGGGTTTGATATATTTTATCCTGGTGATCGTAAAGTTCATCGAACGTAATAGCATAGATATCTTCCGATCCTTGAAAGGGTATATTATTCTCTTGTAGCTTGTAACGAAAAGCCAAACAACAGCTCTGGCTATCGAAAGTAACATCTGTACCGATACTGGAAATTATCCGTTTGGTAACGTATTTGTCTATATAATACATCCTGGACAATTTGATCTTTTGGCACTGTTTAAATATTGGAACGTAGGAATTGAGAACATCAAGCTTAAGTCGGTCACCAACGGTTGCTATATTGTTTTTGTCTGAGTATTTCAGACAACGTTCTTTATTAATTTCCAGCTTTTGAACGATGGGATGCCGTTTAATATTGGGATTGGGAGAAGCCAGCCCTGCCAGACGATCTATTTCCGTCTGTAAATTATTTAAATCGGTAGTAGCACAATAATACCAGCGCTTGCCGTCAAAAATACGGATCATTGCCCCTTCGTCCGTCCTGGTTTTATTCTGTTTAAGTTCGAAATTCTCCAGAGTAATATTAGTACGATTTATTTTTTCAATCCGTACATCCGTATAAAGATCCTTAGGAAAACAATACATTTATTATTCCTCCGTTTTAATATGAATTCAGTCTTAACAAGTGAAAACTTACTCCAATACCGATAACAATCAGCAATAGGGTTAAATAAATTTTATCCACTACAATTATAGAAATAACCATTGTGCCCCATAAAAAAACAAGTATTTTAGTTCGGATTGATTTCTTAATTGCCTTATGCTTTGTGTAATTATAAATATAAGGGCCAAGAAGATGATGGTTGATCAACCAATTATATAAACGTTGTGAGCTTCGCAAGTAACAAAAAGAAGCCAATAATAAAAATGGTGTTGTGGGCAAGACAGGAATAAATATTCCTAAAGCCCCCAGAAAAAGTGCCAGGGAACCGGCAGCAATCAAAAGGTATTTAATTATCGGAGATCTCATAATCTCCCCCCTGGACTTACCTTTGTATTAACTGCTGACGCTGGTTTTTATGAGCTAAATAGCGTTTTTCCCCTTCCTTGAACAAGCGCAATTCTTCTTCGGTTTGAATATCCAAAGAAGGGACTTCCTGCGGTTTGCCATGTTCATCTAGGGCAACTAAGGTAAAATAAGCGGTTAAAGCAATTTTAGGCGGCTCGTCTTTCTTGAGATCTTCTACGGTTACTGTGACTAAAACTTCCATGGAACTTCTGCCTACAAAAGTTAATTTGCCGTAGCAAGTAACGACATCGCCTATATGACAAGGATGAAGAAACCTTAATTCATCTACTCTAGCGGTTACCACATTGCAACGGGCATGGCGTCTGGCCACCACTGCGGCAGTACTGTCCATAAGTTTCATGATTTCACCGCCATGAACGTTGCCGGAAGTATTGGCATGCTGAGGCAACATAACACTGGACATAACTACTTGCGAATCGGAAACTTTTTTGCTGACCATGTTAGATACCCCTTTTTTTAATTGCATTGCTGTTTTGAATTGCGGCTGTTGGCTATAAAAGTTATGCTTGAGCCGGCAAGAATAAAAATGATTCCGGCTAAAGTATTGAGTTTAATTGATTCCTGGATCAAAAAGTAAGCCAAGACCGGAGCCAAAGCAGGTTTTATAAAGAATACAACTGAAGCCGTTACGGCCGATGTCTTTTCCATGGCTAGAAAGTAGCACGTATAACCCAAACCGGTTACAAAAATACTGATATAAATTACATAAGGCAAAGTCTGCCAGGTAATCCCTTGCCAAAGTGGCACTTCAGCGAAAATATCCAAGCCGATGGTTTGCAGTTTATTCGCTACAATATTTATATGGGACAGGAGAATTAAAATAAGCATCTCCAGACTGCCAAACAAAAAACTGTAAGCCGTGGTCACAAGCCCTCCAAATTGTTTGCTTCTCGATTTACCGATAACACTGTATAAAGCAAATGTTACGGCCGCAATTATAATAAAAAAGATTCCTATTGGCCGGTTATCACCGGCTTCAAATTGAAAAGGATTAAGAATAAAAGTCATACCTACCATGCATACAATTAAGGAAATGATATTGAGTTTGGTTACTTTTTCATTAAGGATGAAAAAGGCCAAAGGGACAACAAACACAGGGTTACAGCTAAATAAAATAGCAACTATAGATGCTTGGCAGTACAAGATAGACAACTGGAAAAATGTCATGCTGACAACTACGCAAATAAAACCAGTAAGAACAAAAAATTTTATGTCACCGGAATTGAGGAACTTATTTCTGCTATGAAGATTTTTGTGGGCTAGTGGTAATAGGATTAAAGCACCAACAAAAAAACGGCCGAAAGTTAATTGGACTGGATTGAAATCAGGCGCTACCATTTTTAAAGCAATTTCCATGGAACTAAACAGAACAGCTGTAACGATAATATAAATGTAACCCTTTTTCATTATTTACTCCAAATCTTGATATTATTTATAAGTGCTTATATATATTTATCATACCACAACATTTCACTGTAATAACATTTACTTGTATCTCGACATAAATATACTATTTTGCATATCTGGATTGTCCTGGAAAATTTTAAAATAAAAGCTATAATAGATTTGGATAGCTTATAATTAGGAAGGTGGAAATCAATGAATCAAACTATTGAAACCATTTTAAAAAGAAAAGGAGTAAAAAAATATACAGATCAACAAGTAAGCGACAGTGACTTACAAGTTATCCTGGAAGCCGGTATTGCCGCACCTTCAGGACGCAATTTGCAAGCCAGACATTTTACCGTAGTTCAGAACAAAGAATTGCTCAAAGAAATCAACGATGGCGTTCATACTTTAATGAATGCGGCACCTGATTATGTTCCTTTATACGGCGCACCAACGTTGATAATTGCCTCCGCACCAGTCGATATTCCCCATGCCGATATGGACTGTGCCGTTGCAATAGAAAATATGCTTATTGCAGCAACCTCTTTAGGGCTTGGCTCGCGTTTTATTGTAACTCCGACCAGATATATAGAAAGCAATCCCCAAGTGAAAAAAGTATTGGGGATACCCGAAGGCTATAGAAGTGTGGCTTGTATGATTTTAGGCTATGATGCTGATCCTTCCCAGCCGCCGGTAGAGAGAAACAAAAACGTTGTTAATTTTGTTAAATAGATTATAAAAATAAAAATATCTAATTTCTGGATTGATTCAATAAACTAATTGCTTATGGCTGACAGGTTCAAAGCAAAATCCTGTCAGCCTTAAATTTTCCATAATATCTAGATTTTTACTCAGTTAAGAATAAAGGGCAATTCTTTACATAAAATAAAACTTAGGCAATAGCACCTATACTCTAGCGACCAAAGGAGATTATTGATGAAAATCTTATTTGTCTATCCGGAAATACCCATTACCTATTGGGGATTTCAATATGCTTTAAAGTTTGTGGCCAAAAAAGCGGCCTATCCACCGCTGGGGCTTCTTACTGTGGCGGCTTTATTTCCTGAGTATTATGAAAAGCGCCTGATTGATATGAATGTAACCCGATTAAAAGACAAAGATATATTGTGGGCCGATTATGTGTTAATCAGCGCCATGGCTGTTCAACGACAATCCGTTCGGACAGTCATCGACCGCTGCCATAAACTTGGTCGTCAAGTGATTGCCGGAGGTCCTCTTTTTACGTCGGAATATGAAGAATTTGACGATGTGGATTATCTTTTACTTAATGAGGGCGAACTTACTATACCGGTTTTTTTACGTGATTTGGAAAAGGGGCAGGCCAAACATATTTACAGCACACAAGAATGGGCTGATTTACGGTCAACACCGATACCGTTATGGAATCTTATCGATTTCCGCAAATACGCCACAATGAACATCCAGTATTCACGCGGCTGTCCTTTTAACTGTGAATTTTGCAGCATAACAACTCTCTATGGACATATACCCCGGACCAAAGATTCTGTTCAACTGCTTAAGGAACTTGACTCTTTGTATAACGCCGGCTGGCGAGGGGGGGTATTCCTGGTTGATGATAATTTTATCGGCAATAAGAAAAAGTTAAAGCAAGATGTTTTACCTGCTCTTATTGCTTGGATGAAAGACAAAAAATATCCCTTTTACTTTTTTACGGAAGCTTCAATTAACTTGGCCGATGACGAAGAATTAATGCAGATGATGGTAAAAGCCGGGTTTAATACCGTTTTTATTGGGATTGAAACAACTAACGAGGAAAGCTTGCTGGAATGCAATAAACTACAGAATAAAAACCGTGACCTTATTAAATGTGTTAAAAAGATCCATAGTTTCGGGCTGCAGGTTCAGGGAGGATTTATTGTCGGCTTTGACCATGATAATGCCACTATTTTTGAAAAAATGATTCACTTTATCCAGGAAAGCGGAATTGTTACAGCCATGGTCGGATTATTAAACGCCCCCAAAGGAACAAAGCTATATCGACGTCTGGCTGCAGAGGGGCGTCTGATTGAAAGCTTTTCGGGGAACAATACTGACTTTTCCATCAACTTTATTCCTAAAATGGATAAAAATTTGCTGTTTAAGGGATATCAACAGATCGTACAAACAATTTATTCCCCGCCCAAATATTACGAACGGGTATTCAAGTTCTTAAATGAATATAAACCGGCAGAGTTTATGGCTACAAAAAAACTAAGATTTTGTCACCTCAAAGCCCTGTTAAAATCAATTATCCATTTAGGCTTACTGGGACCGGAAAGGTTTTATTTCTGGAAATTAATCCTGTGGTCCTTGTTTAAACGCCCTAAACTATTCCCCTTAGCCGTAACCTTATCGATTTACGGGTTTCATTTTAGAAAAATTTTTGATAAAACTTAAATCTAATAATAAGGCTCCCTGCTTTCAGGGAGCCTTCTATTCCATTAGTAAGCCAAAATGCGCTGTTCTAAAGCTTTAAGCTGATCTTTCATTTCTTGCGGCAGGCGGTCAAATTTTTGGAAATACTGCTTAATGGAAGCAATTTCCTGCAGCCACATGTCTTTATTGACTTCCAAGAGTTTTTCCAAATTTCCGGGTTTAATATCCAGTCCTTGGGTATCAATATCCTCAGGGGTTGGCATATAACCGATGGGTGTTTCAATCGCATGTCCTTGACCGGAAACTCTTTCTATTATCCATTTAATAACGCGGCTGTTTTCGCCAAAACCGGGCCACATGAATTTACCGTTTTCATCTTTACGGAACCAATTGACATAAAAGATTTTTGGCAGTTTATCCGGGTCTGTTTTTTTACCAATGTCAAGCCAGTGTTGCAGATAATCGCAAACATGATAGCCGATAAAGGGCAACATGGCAAAGGGGTCACGCCTGACCTGCCCGATTTTATCGGAAATTGTGGCTGCCGTTATTTCAGAACCAAGAATTAAGCCCAGAAAAATGCCGTGATTCCAATCAAAACTTTGATGAACCAGCGGAATGGTGCTGGGCCGTCGTCCTCCTACTAAAATGGCCGAAATTGGTACTCCCATGGGATCTTCCCATTCCGGAGCTATTACAGGGCATTGATGGGCCGGGGCTGTGAAACGGGCATTAGGATGAGCAGCCGGCTCTTTGGAGTCGGGGGTCCAATCATTTCCCTTCCAGTCAATCAAATGGCCGGGAGCATCATAGCCGATGCCTTCCCACCAAACGTCCCCGTCATCAGTTAAGGCTACATTGGTAAATATGGTATTCTTTTCTATAGTACGCATAGCATTAGGATTGGAATTCATGGAAGTACCGGGCGCCACTCCGAAAAATCCGGCTTCAGGATTAATGGCATAAAGTCGCCCGTCCTTGCCAAATCTCATCCAGGCAATGTCGTCACCAATGGTTTCTACTTTCCAACCTGGAAGAGTTGGAATATGCATAGCCAGGTTTGTTTTACCCGTAGCACTGGGAAAGGCTCCGGCTATATATTTTTTGTTGCCTTGCGGGTCTGTAATGCCCAAAATCAACATATGTTCCGCCAACCAACCTTCATCTCTGGCCATTACGGATGCAATCCGCAAAGCGAAACATTTTTTGCCTAGCAAGGCATTCCCGCCATAGCCGGAGCCATAAGACCAAATTAACCTTTCTTCAGGAAAATGACTAATGAATTTTTTCTCTAAGCGGGGTTCACAAGGCCAGGGCACATCTTTCTGGCCTTCAGCCAAAGGTGCTCCCACCGAATGAAGACACCTAACAAAGTCATCTTCTTCACCAAGGTGTTCGAGAACTTCTTTGCCTATACGGGTCATTATTCTCATATTTTCTACAACATAAAGGCTGTCTGTTATTTCAACCCCGATTTTGGAAATCGGAGAACCAATGGGTCCCATGGAAAAAGGAATAACGTACATAGTGCGGCCTTTCATGCAGCCGTTATATAATTCTGTCATGGTTTTCTTTAACTCTATCGGATCTACCCAATTATTGGTAGGACCAGCATCTTCTTTTCTTCTGGAAGCTATGAAAGTCCTTTCTTCCACTCGTCCAACATCGGAAGGATGGCTGCGGAATAAATAACATCCCGGACGTTTTTCTTGATTTAAACGAATTGCCGCTCCGGAATCCACCATTTGTTGAAAAAAACGTTCACTCTCTTCCTTGGAACCATCACACCAGTAAACCTTATCAGGCTGGCACATTTTTCGGGTTTCTTCCACCCATTCAATTAGTTTTCTATTCTTGATAATCATTTCTCATTCTCCTTATAAGAATAGTATGATGATTGGTATAGTTTTTCCAACTCTTTAATTGTAGTCCACAAATCTAGCACAATCAACCATCAAAAATGCTTGTGTCATTAAACCAGGATAATATCATGAGGCTGTCCTGTTATACATCTTCCGCCGTTGGCAGTTACTATATAGGTATCTTCTACTCCGACCATTCCCTTACCGGCAATCCCTTTTTTAGGTTCTATTGAAATAACCATATTTTCGACCAAGGGCTCATTAAAACCGTTGGCGATTATTGGTGGTTCGTTGATATGCAAGCCGATGCCATGTCCCAAAAATGAAACCCGTCTGTTTCCAAAGCCCATAAAATTCTTTTTGAAATCCATGCTTAAAGAGTTCATAATATCCTTATATATTTTTTCCGGTACTGCTCCCGGTCTAAGTTTCTCTTCCAGGCGTTTTGCCACCTCAATACATCCCTGATGGGCCTGAAGCATTTCGTTAGTTGGTCGCCCCCCGAAAAGATAGACTTGGGTTTTGTCGCTATGATAACCGTTTAGACCATAAGCAATATCGACAAAAACCAAATCCCCTTTTTTTAATTTTCGTTCCCGACTGCCGATAAACGGTACGGCAGGACACATGCCATAGGATCCGCCGGGTCCGTCAAAATAAGTTGGATATAAAGAGCTTTCGCCAAAGCCAATTTGGCCAACACCCATTTCAATTTGAAACATGGCAAAACGGGCTACGCCCTGATGCCCGTGTTGTACTTGCCGGGCATATAATTCAGCTGCAAAATCTGCTTCACTGATACCTTCCTTGAGCAATCCCGGGACTATGTTGACAAGAAAATCATCATGGCGTTTCCCGGCCTCTTCCATTAACTGCAATTCATATGCCGACTTGATTGATCGAAGACTTAGTACGATACTGTCCAGGGAATTAATCCGGTCCATTATAAAATGCTGTTGCAATTTTTGGAGAATACTATATGTGATAATTTTCGTTTCCAGATAGGTATTCCCTAAGTAGAGGCCAAGATAAGCAGCCGCGTCGCGGTAACTCTCCATACCGAAAATATTGGTGAGGGGCGATTCCTCTTTAGCCCGTTCCACACTGCGGCGAATAAAAAAATAGGTCTTCCTGTCTTTGGTAATAACCAGCATACCGTCCTGCATAGTACCGGTAAAGTAATACTGGTTGATCCTGCCGATTATAATAGCCGTATCCCAAGCGGGTTCTTTTTCGTCCATAGCGGAGCAAAATTTAATAAGTCTCTGCTCCAGTTCTTTTTTGCTCACGTAACTTTTTTCATTAATGTTGGTCTCCGTATGTTTCAGAATATATCCTCCCCTTTTTACAGCTTGTGATCCATTAAGTCAACATATCATTTTCATCTATAGTGATAACACAATTGTAATAAGGGTGTAATTTTTGAACTTCGTGATTAATGTCTTGGACAAGTTTTTTCTTTTCTTCTTTTTTTAAACCTTTGGGGATTACGATATCAAAAACCAGGTTTTCTTTTTCCCTTTTTCCTACTATCCTCAAATCATGGAAAGAAAGGACGGCCGGGAATTTTTCCAGGATCCGGCCCAGTTCGTCCTGCATCCTGCTCAATTCTGCGGAATCCAAGTTCAAAGGGTCTAAATGAATGGTAAGCAATAAATCCAGCTCTTCAGCCACATGTCGCTCAATTTCGTCAATATACTCATGCATGGCAATTATATCTTGATCCGCAGGCAGTTCGACATGAATTGAGGCCATATATTTCCCCGGACCGTAACTGTGAACAATTAAATCATGAATACCGGCCACTTTTTCATAGCTTAAAATTCTTTCTTTGATTTTTGTGATCAGATTATTATCCGGCACTTCACCAAGCAACGGGCTGATCGTTTCTTTAGCCAGGGAAACCCCAGTGAATAAAATAATGCCAGCTACTATAATTCCGGCATAGGCATCAAGCGGAAACTTGGTAAACAAAGAAGAGACCAGAGAAATCCCAATGCAGCCCATGGCAATCATGTCAGTAAAACTGTCATATGAAGTAGCCAGCAATGCTTGAGAATCTATGGCTTTGGCCAAAAAACGGTTAAAAAGGAAAAGCCATAACTTAATAAGAATCGACAGGAGCAAAACAAATAAAGCCGGCCAACTGAAAATCACTTCTACAGGATTGAATATCCTGCTTATTGAGGATTTCAACAGTTCATAGCCAACGAGGATAATAAAAAAGGCTACAATTAAACCTGCGATATACTCAATACGTCCATGGCCAAAGGGATGTTCTTTATCTGCAGGCTTGCCCGCCAATTTAAACCCGATAATTGTTATTATGGAAGATGTGGCATCGGATAAATTATTGATGGCATCTCCTATGAAAGCGATACTGTTGATGATTAGACCGGTGACTAATTTAACGACAAATAGGAGAAAATTGGCCAATATACCTATTATGCCGCTTAAAAAACCATATCTGTCTCGGACCTCGGATAAATCTGTCCGCTCGTAATTTTTTATTAATTTGCGAACCAAAAACTTACTTAGCGTGATAATACACCTCGTATTGGGAAATCAGAAAGTCAAGGGGTTAAGAGTCTGAATTTGCAAGTGCTTTCTTGACGGATTCGATGGTTAAGCCATATTCCTGCAGTTTGGTTTTTGCCTTTTCCAGATATGCTTCTATCTGTTGTTTATCCATACCCTTCAATTTTTCTACAATTTCATTCAGTACTTGTTCAGCACTTTGAGGTTTCTGTTCCTGTAATTGGGTTGTAAAAAGGGACGGTAATTGTTCCAAAGAAAAATTTTGTGCATAATAGTTTCTTACAAAAAAGATGATTAGTACAATTAAAGCTATAATGACAATACCTTTAACTAACGATTTCAAAAACTTAAAGGCTAAAAGAAGCAGAACAATAGCTATAATAATGCCCGCCAGCATTCCCAATCGAATCCCCCCCTTTTCTATTTATTATAACCCAATATTACTATTATTCTACTTACCCGGCGCCAAAGTTAGAAGGGTTAATTAGGTTGGAAGGGTTAGTATTTTTGTATAAGAGTTAATACTATAAAGGCTAGTTGTAAATAGAATAAGCAAAGGAATATTGTAAAACCCGTTTTTGGCAAACGGGTTTTACAATTCTCAACACCCTCAAACTCTCCGGGAGATTTAAAGGCCAATTATATTTTCCGCCACTATTTTTTCCGGTAATTCACTGGCGCTATCAATGGCAATTGTTCCTTTTACATCTCTTAAAAGGCGGGAAACCGCCATTTCTTCACTATAACCGTAACCGCCATGAACTTGAATGGCATCTAAGCAAGTCTTTTGACCTATCTTATTAACGAACAGTTGGACCATTGAAGCTTCAGTTTCATATTCTTCGCCTTTTTCCACCATTGCTGCTGTATCATATAAGGCCAGCCTGCCGATATGAATATTAGTTGCCATTTCGGCAATCATAGTCTGAATCGCCGGGAATTTGCCAATCGGCCTGCCGAACTGAATTCTTTGTTTGGAATATTCAATCGAGTTTTCCATAGCGGATTGAGCAATACCCAAAGTTTGAGCCGCAAGAGCCAATTTGAACATGGGTTGGAGTTTTTTCACAATTTTCATTCCTTCGTTTTCTTTACCTAACAAATTGGCTGCGGTAACTCTAACATTTTCTAAAGCAATTTCGGCTGTGGGGCAACCGTTTAAGCCCATTTTATCAATCATGCGCACAACACTGAACCCGGGGGTATCGGCATCGACCAGGAAAGCGCTCATTCCATTTTCAACGTTTTCCGGGTTAGTTAGGGCAAATACCACATAAACACCTGCGGCACCGCCATTCATTACAAAATATTTTTTACCGTTAAGGATATAGTCGTCTCCGTCACGAACCGCAACAACTTTGGATTCCCCATAACCTGGATCGGCACAAAATTCGTTAAGAGCATAAGCACCTATTATTTCTCCGGCACACATAGCGGGAAGGTATTGTTCTTTTTGTTCCTTGCTGCCAAAACGATTGATGGCTTCAGCAGCCAGGGAACAATGATTAACCATAATGGAACCAAGTGCTGCACAAGTCCGGGAAATTTCTTCCACGGTTAAAATATAGCTTAAGAATCCGGCGTCCACCCCGCCATACTCTTCGGGGAACAATAAGCCAAAGAAACCTTGTTCAGCAATTTGGTTTACAATCTCTGTGGGGAATTCTCCTGAGGCATCAATTTTTGATATATGTTCCTGAACATACTCTTCGGCAAACTCTCGGACATTTTGCTGAATGAGTTGTTGTTCTTCTGTTAATGTATAACTCATTTTGGTCCCTCCTATTGACATTGTTAACCACGCTTAGGAGCGCAGCATCTGGCCGGAAATAACAATCCTTTGAACTTGGTTTGTTCCTTCATAGATTTGCTGGATCTTGGCGTCGCGCATTATTTTTTCGACTATAGCATCTTTGGAATAACCGTAATAGCCCATTATTTCCACAGCGTCACAAGCCACTTCCACACAAACATCAGTGCTTAAGGCTTTGGCCATAGCTGCAGTCATGGTATAAGGGATTTCCAGATCTTTTAAGACTTGGCAATGGCGAACCAGTTGTCTTGCTCCTTCCAATTTCATAGCCATATCTGCCAGTTTGAACTGAATGAACTGGTTTTTCGCCAAAGGTTTGCCATTAGCATCGATCCGAGTCTTAACATATTCAACGGCTTCATCTAACGCCCTTTGAGCACCGCCAATTGCTTGAGCAGCAACATTGGGCCGAGCTTTATCCAAAGTTTTCATGGCCATTTTAAAGCCTTCGCCCTCTTTGCCCAGAAGATTGGTAGCCGGTATCCTTACATCTTTAAGAATTATTTCTGTTGTGTTAGAAGCACGGACACCCAGTTTATGTTCTACATTACCAACAATAACTCCGGGGCGATCAGCTTCAACCAGGAAACAACTAAGTTTGTCCTTACTATCCGGATTGGTTACGGCGAAAATAATCAGATAATCGGCTACACCGCCGCCGGTGCAAAAACATTTGGTCCCGTTTAGGATATATTCATCTCCATCTTTTTTAGCGGTTGTTGTACAAGCTGCCGCGTCGCAACCCGCCCCAGGTTCGGTAAGAGCAAAAGCGGCAATTTTGCCCGCTAACAAATCTTTAAAGTATTTTTCCTGGATTTGCTTGTTTCCTCCCAGGAGTACGGGATAAGAGCTTAAATTGTTAGACCCTACCGCTGTCATAACTCCTAAACAAGCATAAGCAAATTCTTCGGTGATAAGCCCCACGGATACAGAATCAAGGCCCGGTCCGCCATATTCGACAGGAGCTATCATGCAACCCCAGCCCATATCAACTATTTTTTTCCATATTTCCCAAGGGTATTCGCCCTTGGCATCTAATTCTTTGGCTACCGGCATAATGTGTTCCCGGGCAAATTCCCGGGCCTTTTTTTGGATCTCCAGATGTTTTGGGCTAAGCAAGGCATCTGACATATTACTCACCCTTTCATTTTATCTAATATGATTTGTCTAAGCTCTCCCCATTTCGGTCGGAAAATCCCGGATGGCATTTCCTTCAAATTGGATGATATTTTTGGTTGAAAACCCATATGGGCCAATATATCCTTTTTTAAATCAATACCGGGTGCGATTTCGACTAAAGTCATTTCCCCGTTCTCTAAGGTAAATACGGCACGTTCAGTAATATACATTACTGGCTTATTTAATTCGCTGGCATACTCACCGCTGAAAGATATGTGTTCGACATGATCCAGGAATTTTTGGTGTTTACCTTCCTGAACAATTCTTAATTTGCCATCTTCAATAGCAATTTTTAGACCTCCGGCAGTAAAGGTACCGCAGAAAATAACTTTTTTAGCGTTTTGGCTTACATTAATAAAACCGCCACAGCCGACTATTTTGGAGCCGAATTGGGTAACATTAACATTACCATGCTTATCAGTCTGGGCTAATCCGAGACAGGTTATGTCAATTCCGCCTCCATCATAAAAATCAAACTGGGATTGTTCCTCTAACAAGCATTCAGTGTTGTAAGCATGGCCAAAATGAGGTATACTGGCTGGAATACCGCCGATACTACCTGCTTCGGTTGTTAGGACTAATAAATCGATGACATTTTCTTCGGCCGCAACTTTGGCAATATCGCTCGGTATTCCCACCCCGAGGTTCAAGACAGCATGCGGTATCAATTCCATTGCCGCCCGACGCTCTATTATTTTCCTTTCATCCAATGGCAATGGCGGCACTTCGCTAAGAGGGACTTTGATATTACCGGCAAAAGCGGGATTGTAGTAAGTTGCTTCTGTTTGATAGTGGGTTTCCTGACTGGTTGCCACTACAATATAATCGACCAGGATTCCTGGAACCCTGACGTCTTTAGGATGAAGGGTGTTGGCCTTGGCGATATTTTCTACTTGAGCAATTACAATACCGCCGCTGTTTTTGGCAGCTTGAGCCAAAGGCAAAGCGCAGGTCAGAATTCCTTCATGTTCCATGGTTAAATTACCGTTTTCATCAGCCGTTGTGCCGCGTATTAAAGCTATATCTACCGGAAAGCTTTTGTAAAATAGCCATTCTTCCCCTTCAAAGTTTATAACCTTTACGATGTCCTCTTTTGTTCTGGCGTTTAGTTTGGCTCCTTCGACCCGTGGATCGACAAATGTTTTTAATCCAACTTTAGTGATAAGCCCAGGTCTTTTGGCTGCAATTTCACGCCATAACTCAATAATAACTCCTTGTGGTAGATTGTAAGCTTCTATTTTGTTTTCCGCAACCAACCTGGCCATTTTGGGGGAGCCAAGTAAATGAGCTCCGATCCATCTTTTTATCAACCCTTCCTGAGCCAAAAAAGCTGTGCCTTTATTTTCCGTATGATCACCTACATGAGAACTTTGAACAAATGTAATATCTTTGGGATGGCCGGTTTCTTGAAAGCGTTTGCCGATAGCCCTGGCCATTTCTTCATTCCATCCCGCTAGACCAAAAGCACTGACTCCTATAGTCATCCCGTCTTGTACGAGCATTGCTAGTTCATCAGCAGTTCTTACCTTGGACAATATTTGGGACAAAGTCCTTCTTCCCTCCAATTCTTGCTGCAATCACTATTTTAACCTTGTCGATAAATAATACCAAAACCACCCATCGGGTATTGCCAGTTGATGGCCCCTTTGGGACATACAAGACGGCAAGTGCCGCATTCCAGGCAACCTGCCCATTCAACAATTATTTCTCCGTTTTGTTCACTGTAAAGTCCTGCCGGACATGCGGTCAAACAGCTTTTTTCCTGGCAGCTTTGACACTTAGTATTATCAATTATGATATGAGGGTTACCTTCGTTTACTTCAAATTTATTTAAAGCCAATTTTTCCGGTAAACTCAATTTGATCATAGAGCACGCACCCCTTTAAAGCCGTCAAGGGCCAAGTCAAATATGGAGATTTTATTCTCTTTTAACGCATCAAGCGCTGTTTTTAGTAAATGTTTCTTGGGAGTTAAATCATGGTTGTAAACTTTGCCGAATAAATCATTAGCCAGCTTGGGATAGCTCTTATACAGGCGATCGTTTTCCATAAAAATGGGCGCCTTGGCATAGGTTTTTAGATCTTTCATGACAAAGCTTTCATCCAGACGGCGTTTGTAAGCACTTAAAGCAGAAGCGCTGAAATCATTTTTTTCTTTAGCCTCAATAATGGCTTCAGCTGCAGCCATACCGGAACCAACTGCCAAATCCATTCCACGGATTACAAGTCCACTGTTAATAGTGAAACCTGCGGCGTCACCAACCATAATAAAACCGTCAGCTACCAACTGTGAAGGGATCATATGCAATCCGCCTTCGGCTGTAAGATGGGCCCCGTATTCAACCATCTTCCCATCCTTGACCAAGGGTGCAATCATGGGGTGCTCCAACAGATCGTCAAGAACTTCGGCCGGTTTAACTCCCGATTTAACCAGATCGTCCAGACGTAAAACTACCCCAATGGATAGACTGTCAATATTGGTATAAAGAAAAGCTCCTCCAGCCACTCCATGGGAGGCTTCGCCTAACATGGCATAGGCCGTCCCTTCATTACCTGTCAAGCGGAATCTTTCTTCTATTTTTTCCCGCGGTAATTCAATTAGCGCTTTGGCCCCAACAGCCAAATGTTCAAGTTTAATAGGGCCACGCAAACCAGCTTCCTGGGCGATAAAGGAGTTAATACCGTCGGCGGCGATGACCACATCCGCCATCATTTCTTCATCACCGGCCACTATACCTGTTATTTTGTTGCCTTCTTTAAGAACTTTCTCCACTTTTATTCCATTTACAAGCATAGCCCCTGCTTCTTCAGCCTTTTCAGCCAGCCAACGGTCAAACTTGGCTCGAAGGACGGAAAAGGCGTTGTAGGGGGCTTTGCTTAAAGCTTGGCCTTTGTATTCGAGATTAAAGTAATCTTCTTTATCCATGAGGGCGGTCACATAATTGGTAATATAACGTTCTACCGGAGCTTCTTCCCAGAAACCGGGAATCAGTTGGTCAAGCACCCGCGTATAAAAAACTCCACCGCTTAAATTCTTGCTGCCACAGTAGTCGCCGCGCTCAACGAGCACAACTTCTACCCCTGCTTGGGCAAGTTTATAAGCTGCCGCGAGTCCTGATGGTCCCCCTCCGATAATTATGACTTCGTATTTATCAGCACTCATCTTTTTCCACCTCTTCTCTGTTTCTGAGAAACTCCGGTATTTATTTACCGGCCTTTAGTTTTTCAATTAATGTGGGCAATACTTTATAAAGGTCACCGACAATACCGTAATCCACTTGCTTGAATATCGGTGCTGCCTTGTCTTTATTGATTGCAATAATAGTTTTGGACTGGTTGCAGCCTACCATATGTTGGATCTGGCCAGAAATTCCCAATGCAATGTATAAATCAGGTTTAAACATTACACCGGATACACCGACATAACGTTCCCTCGGCAGCCAATCCAATCCCTCCGCTATCGGGCGGGTACAAGCAATTTCGGCACCTATTAATTCAGCCAATTCTTCAGCCATTTTCAGGTCTTCTTTTTCCGCAAAACCGCGCCCCACGGCTACAACACGTTTGGCTGCGGTGAGATTGACCGTAACACTGCCTTTAGCCCGTCTTTCCAAACATTTAATTTTTGAATCCGCCGGAATAAATTCTACTTTTTCCGTAGTTCCCTGGCGGGATTCATCCAGTGACTGAGGACCGAAAACTCCGCTGCCAACAGTTGCAATTGCTACCTCGGCATTGGATTTAATGGTGCTGATAGCGGCGCCTCCATAGACCCGACGCTTGCATGTCCCGTCTTCAGCGAATTCAATTACATCCGCCAATACAGATGTTCCCCGTTTGGCGGCCAGTCTACCGGCCATAAGTTTTCCGCGTTTAGTATTGCCGAAAATTATCAATTCAGGTTTATGATCTTCAACCAACTTTTCAATTGTTGGCAAGAAATCTTCAACCATACGGGAACCATCCAGTTCACCCATTAAATAAACGTGATCGGCTCCTGCTTTGATGACTTCATCTGCAGTGCTTTGGTTGCCGATTAGCAGAGCTGTTACTCTTTCACCTAATTGATGAGCTCCGGCACATATTTCAGCCAAAATATCCTGTTTATCACTAAAAACCCAAACATTTTTCATTAAACTCATTTTTTTGCCCCCTTACTGCAATTCTTGACGAAGGTTTGCCAATAATTGATCTACCACTTCTTCGGAATCACCTTCGTTAATTATAAGTTTTCTCTCTGCCAATTCCGGTGCCAGTGTGTTAATTGTTTCCATAGTCTTAGGATTGTCAGCGAGACCAATATCAGCAAGGTTCCATTGAGTAACAGGTTTCTTGCCGGCGGAAAGTACTTCTTTCATACTGGGAATACGAGGTTGAATAATATCCGTAGTTACTGAAATAACAGCAGGTAAGGAGACTTCCAATACTTCCACTTCATCTTCCAAAGTTCTTTCGACGATAACTTTATCGCCTTCCACCGTAATTTTACTTACAGCATTTATGGTAGCCATACCGAGCAACTCACCGAGCTGAGCACCAACTTGTTGGGCATAAAGGTCGGAAGATCCTTCACCACATATAATCAGATCAGCATTGCCTATTTTTTTGATGGCTGCGGCCAAGGTGCGGGCGGTTTGATGAGTATCGGCATCTGCTAAAGAATCATCCACCACAAGGTATAGATCATCGGGACCGCGTGAAAGAACGGCTTTTTTTAGTTTTGTGTTTTCCAAGTGTTTAGAACCTACACTTAACGCGCTAACCTTACCACCGGCATCTGCCACAACTTTCATACCGGCTTCAATAGCTGGAAGATCATATTGTCCAATTTCCAATTCTGCTTTTTCTAATCCTAAGGTGCGGTCTTCATGGACAATAATATCCTGATCATCCGGTACTATTTTGTAACATGTAATTACGTTCACCCAAATCACCTCGTATTGATTTATCTTTATTTAAATTATAAGCATATCGTTATTGTAATATTTTCTCTTGAAACATGTCAACATTTACATGTATTATTAAACATAGTAATTAATTTATTTCATAAAATATTTGCTATTATAAATTATATAATAATAAAACAATTTCGAGGTTAAAAAATGCGAAAATTAAAATATGCAATACTGGGTTTGATAAACAGGAAGCCTATGACGGGCTATGATTTAACCGCCGAGTTCGACAAGGCGTTGGGTAGTTTCTGGCATGCCAAACACAGTCAGATTTACCCTGAATTAAAGAAACTGACAGAGGAAAACTTGATCACCTACGAAACGGTAATACACGGTGAGAAACTTGAAAAAAAAGTATATACCATTACTGAAAAAGGAAAGCAGGAATTAAAAAACTGGATTCTTCGCGACGAGCCTTTGGAACCCACACCAAAAGACGTTTTTAAACTCCGGGCTTATTTCATAGAATTAATGAATAAAGAAGAAATTATTCTTCAGTTTTCAAGACAACTCGCCAAGCGCCAAAAAAAATTGGAAATCCTGAAATCTGCTATGGAAGAATTATTAAAAACCAAGGACATTTCCAATGTTATTTCAGAAGAATTTGGAGATTATATCGTTTTAAAAGGAGCAATCATGCGCGAGCAAACCTATATAGATTGGCTGAAGGAATGTCTTGATATAGTGGCTAAGTCCTCAGAATAATTAACGATTTTTAATAACCCATCTCTTTTAAAATCCTGGCTAGGATTCTTAATCGTTCGCCGATAAGTTCATCATCTTTGCTTAAAGCCTGGCTGAATAGCTTAATATCTTCGTCAATTTTTTCATTATCGGTACAGACAGCAACAGTCATGGCGTCGCCCTGCAGCCCAACCCGATCTATGATAGGCTTTGCGGGATCATATAATTTTTCGTAACGATATGCTTCCCGGAAATGTTGCATACTCCTGCACACCAGAATTGCCAAATCAAGGACGCGATGAAGGGGTAATTCTTCGGATTGTCTAGACCATTTTTCCCCGGTATGTCTCCAAACTTTGGCTGAAATATCTACCTTACCCCGATCATTCCACTGAGCCAGTCCCAATGATAGACCTTTGGCATCAGAATCATAGGCTTTCCGGCCATCGACATTTTCGTAATTCTCGCAAACAATTACGGGTTTATGTTTTAATGTAGTCGGTATTTTCATATTAACTCCTCCCTGCGACATTTTTATAAAAGTTAATTGTTTATTTATTTTTTCGTTTTAATTTTACTAATTTACTAATTTACTTAAAAATAATGGAATGCATTCGCTGTGTCAAGGGACCATATTTACTTTTAACACAAATGCTTAATGTGCACCATTAAATTAATAACGGTATGCTATAATAATTACCAGTAGAAGCCAATGGCTTCAAAAATATTTGCAAATATAAGGAGTAAAGATTATGGATATTAAAATAGCTGATAGAATGGCCCATATTAATCCTTCTGCCATTCGCGAAATGTTAAAAGTTACGGCAATGCCCAATGTCATTTCTTTCGCTGCCGGTGGACCATCTCCTGAAGAATTTCCCTCTAAAGAACTGGCTTACTTGGCCGGTAAAATATTTGAGACTGATTCTTATACCGCTTTACAGTACAGTATTACCGAAGGCTACGGTCCCCTAAGAGAAATTACCAAAAACCGCATAAAAAGAAAATTCAACATCGGCCGTGATTTTGACGATTTGATTATTGTCAGTGGCGGACAACAAGTAATTAGCTTAACTACTCAATGTCTTGTTAATGAAGGAGATATAGTAATTTGTGAAAATCCCAGTTTTGTGGGTGCCCTAAATACTTTTCGTGCTTTTAACGCCCGTCTCATTGGTGTTCCTATGGATGAAAACGGCATGGACATCAATGCCTTGGAACAAATTTTAAAAGCGGAAAAAAAGGTTAAACTTATCTATACTATCCCGACTTTTCAAAATCCTACGGGCGTTACAATGCCTCTTAAACACCGTAAACAACTAATTGAACTGGCGGATAAATACGATGTCATGATTTTGGAAGACGACCCCTATTATGAACTCCGTTATTCGGGGGAAAATGTCCCTACTCTGAAAAGCCTGGATGAAACCGGGCGAGTGATATATGCCGGTTCATATTCCAAAACAATATCTCCCGGGATGCGCATCGGTTATGCCTGTGCCCATAAAGATCTTATTGCCAAAATGACTGTGGCTAAACAAACCCAAGATGTCCATACCAATGCAATGTTTATGATGATTGTAGCTCAATATATAGAGCAATATGATTTTGACTCCCATATCAGGGAATGCTGTGAGCACTATAAAGCAAAACGCGATTTTATGCTGAACAAAATCGCAGAAAAGCTATCAGACCATTTAAAATATACTAAACCCGAAGGCGGATTGTTTATCTGGTGTGAAATGCCAAGAGGTTATTCCGGCATCGAGTTTTGTAAATTTGCCGCCAGCCGAGGTGTAGTTTGTGTGCCGGGAACCACTTTTGATGTTGAAGAAAACAAGGATAATAACTGTTTCCGCTTAAACTTTACCATTCCTTCAACGGACCAGATCGACAAAGGCATCGATGTTTTAGCTGACTGCATCAAAGGGTTCAAACAATAAATAAAATTTTCCTCATTTTATTGTTACCCTATTGACAAAATAAATATTAAATTTATATAATCTAATAAATTTAATTAAAATATTATTAAACCGATGATTGAGAAGAGTAGCCTAAACCACTTTATCTCCAGAGAGCCGCAGATGGTGGGATTGCGGTGATAAAGCTTAGTGTGAATGGACTCAGGAGGGTAGCACTGAAATCTGCAATGAGAGTAAGTGCACCGGGATCTTCGCCCGTTATCAAGGAAGCGTATATGATGGTATACGAAAATAAGTGGCGTTTTTACGCAAGATGGGTGGTACCGCAGAGACTCAAAGTCTTTGTCCTATAATGGATAAAGACTTTTTTTATTTGAGATACTTAACTAAGAAAGGAATGATTGACATGACCACAACCATACCCTACAAAATTTATTTAACTGAAAGTGAATTGCCAAGATACTGGTACAATAT
>Ga0134094_1000440_pt1 | contig 51294 bp, 44 predicted proteins | sample 5_1taG_FD_94458 | JGI IMG/M metagenome (GOLD analysis project Ga0134094, IMG submission 94458) | Switchgrass degrading microbial communities from high solid loading bioreactors in New Hampshire, USA - 5_19_20_110_A1 metaG | ecosystem: Engineered > Bioreactor > Semi-continuous > Anaerobic >... | reverse complement strand
ATTGAAAACAAAAAAAGCTTGAATCCCATACCTTTGATTATGGGGGGATTCTTTTACTTGATTTTTATTGTATTGCTTTCAGGCCATATCTGAAAATGCACAGGCTTTAGAAAATATTTTTGAGACTGAAGGCTTCCTTTTGGGGTATGTGACTTATAAAGTTCTTCAAAGATGCCAGTTCTGCAAGGGCTGAGGATGAATCCTTGGCCCTTATATATTCAGCAACCTTTATTAATGCATCTTCTATGTTGTCTATTTCTGCATGATCAAGCAGAATTGACCATTTGTCTTCTACTTTGGGCCATTCTTCCAATATGGAAGTAAGTCCGCTTTCGGCGGTATTCCAGTCTTCATTTTTCGTACTGACTTGAACATGGTTTATTTTTTCTTCAAGGCTTTGGGCATCATTCTTCAATATTCGGTTTGCATAGGTGGATGTACCTATGATAAACACCGATATTGCTGCAATAGTTGTGAGAACCTTAGCTGTATGCAAATTACTTCCCCCTTTTTGAAGATTTTGTCTGGCAGTACAGATTGCCTTGGGTGTCCAATGATGCGAAAAGAACATCTTCAGGCTTTTCTGCACCGAATTTCCCGATTTCATTAATAAGCCATGAAAGATCCAAATTGGCTTTTTGCAGGTTTTTGTGGTTTACACTTCCGTCAATAATAAGGTCGAGGGGCAACCCTTCATAGTTTGTGCTTATATTAAGGTCTTCAGCAGTTACAGTTCTTTTTTGGGATTTGGGGATTACACTAAGCTGTCCGTTGGTTTCAAGTATTGCAAATTCCACGTCGGCAATATTCGGAATATTGTTGATTCTCAATTGCTCCAATAAGTCATTTAGGGTAAACATTTCTTTCTTTAGTTCATCTTCCTGTATTTTGCCGTTAGCTATAAGTATACTGGGTTTTCCGCATATAATTCCCCTGATTTTTACACTTTTTAAGGAGATGAAAGATAAGGTCATTTGTGCTATCAGCAAAGTAAGTATGGGGATTATTCCGTTTACCAGAGGGATACCTGTATTTTGCATTGGAACTGCTGCCAATTCCGATATAAGGATGGCGACAGCTAATTCAAAAGGCTGCAGTTCACCAATCTGCCTTTTTCCCATTACTCTCATGGTGACAATTACAAGCGTGAATAAAATTAAAGTCCTGGCAAAAACTACAAGCACAGAATCATCCTTTCGATTTTACTGTCGAATGTTCTATCAGTAGTATTTTTTCTAATTGGATTTTTATTATTCATATATAGACCTTTGCTACAACCACATAATCCGAATAACGACGATAAGACGTGCAATATTTAGATAAGCTGAGGAATTGGAAAATAAACTGTTGAAAGATAGAAAATAAATAGTTATTGCTCGATTTTTTGGAAATTCAACATTATGTAAGTACAGGCTGAATGATATAAAATAATTTTTAATAGGCTTTAAAAGTAAATTTGCAATTGCCATTTCCAAATTTGTTTTTGACCTGGCATGAACAACAAATTTGGGAATGGCCTTATATGTTTTTTAGATGGGTTGGCTGAAGGATAGTACTTACAAAAAATTTTTGCAGGAGGAAGTATATGCAAATTATTGTTATCGGGTGCGGCAAGGTTGGATCAAGATTTGCGCAGGTGTTGTCGGAGGAAGGCCATGATGTGGTTGTTGTGGACAAAGATAGCAACTCTTTTAAAATTCTTGACCCGGATTTTAACGGTATAACCGTAACTGGAGTGCCCATTGACCAGGATGTACTGAAAAAAGCCGGAATTGAGACTGCTGATGCTTTGGCTGCCCTTACTCCTGACGATAACATCAATATTATGGTATGTCAGTTAGCAAAGGAAATTTTCAAGGTACCGAAGGTAATAGCAAGGATATTTGATCCTGCCCGTGAACAAGTATTCCATGAATTTGGGCTTACAACCATATGCCCAACCAAAATGACGGTGGAAGTCATAAAATCCATGGTTGTCAATGAACCTTCCACTTCATTGCAAACCATAGGCAATACCACTGTGGCATATAATTATATCAAGGCACAGAGTTCCTATTTTGGGAAAAAACTAAGTTCTGTGAATCTCAAGGACAATTCTTTCATTTTCGGAATTATTCATAACGGCAGCTTTTACTTTTCCAATGAAGATGTCACTATAAATCAGGGAGATACCTTGGTTATAGCACAGAAGAAAAATTAACTCTAAATTTTCACTTAAGAAATTTATATATTTTGGAGGTTTGTAGATGTACATTATTGTTGCCGGTGGAGGAAAACTGGGTTATTATCTGATAAAAACCCTTCTGTCTTATAAACATAAAGTTGTAGTTATTGAATCAAAAGTAGAGTTGTGTGAAAAGCTTGCAAATGAGCTTAATATTCCTGCATTTAACGGAAATGCAACCGATTTGGACATATTAACCCAGGTGGAGGCTGAAAAGGCTGATACATTTATTGCGGTTACAGGAAAGGACGAGGACAATCTTATTGCATGCCAGCTGGCAAAGAGGAATTTTGGAGTTAAGAGGACTATTGCCAGGGTTAACAATCCTAAAAATATAGAGGTTTTTCAAAAACTTGGCGTTGATTTTGCAGTGAGCAGTACTTCAATAATTGCAGATTTAATTGAGCAGGAAGTGGATTATACGGGAATGAAGACTCTCATGAAGTTAAGAAGCGGAAAATTGGTTTTAAGTGAGATAACCATAAGCGAAAACTCTCCCGTTGTAAACAAGAGTCTGAAGGATATAAAAATACCCAAGGACTGTATAATTATTTCGCTTATAAGAGATGAGGAAGTAATTATTCCAAATGGTTTTACTGTGTTAAGAGACAAAGACTATATCATTACTGTTTCGTCAAAAGAAGACCAGGAAGAATTGAAAGAATTTTTCCTGGGGAAAAAGCGTATTTTATGATGTCGAAAGAACAGTTTAATATTGATATTTTAGAATACTGAAAAACTCCGGGACTTTTTTAATCCCGGAGTTCTGAATTCTGTAATACTGTATCAGCCTACTATTATCTTACCTTCAGGATATACTTTATCGGTATTCCTTTTTCCGTTTCTAAGAGAAAGGGATAAGGCAAAGCTGAGAGGTCCCACTCTTCCCAAAAACATTGTAATCATCAGGATAATTCTGCTTACCGGATGAAAATTGGGGGTGCCGAGGGATGAAGACCCCGTAGTGGAGAAGGCTGCAATAGCTTCATACAGTGTATCGATAAACGGAAATCCTTCAATTGCAAGAATTATGGTAGTAACTGTGAGTACAATTATCAAACTCAAAACAATTATTGAAAGGGATTTTATAACGAGACTGTATGAAATTTTATGTTTAAAAATGATTGTTTCATCTCTTCCACGCATCTGTGAAAATATTGCGGCAATTATGATACCGAAGGTGGTTACCTTAATACCGCCGCCTGTTGAGCCTGGAGAAGCACCTATAAACATTAGCATTACATTTATTACTTTTGTAATTTCCCTCATATTAAATACCGGAATGGTATTAAAACCGGTTGTTCTTAAACAGACCGACTGAAAAAAAGCATTTAGAAGTTTATTGGGAATGCTTAAAGGGCCTAAGGTATTGGGATTATTGTATTCAAATATAAAAATGTATAATGTTCCGAAGGTCAGTAATATTACTGTAAAAAGGAGAACAACTTTGGTGTGCAGTAAAAAGTGCCTGTTTTTTCTGAATTCATACAGGTCCTTCCATACTAAAAAGCCCAGACCACCGATTATAATCAGGAAAGCGGTGGTAAGCAATACAAGTGGGTCATTTCTGTAACCTGTAAGACTCCGGTAATTTCCCATGAGATCATAACCGGCATTACAAAAAGACGATACCGAATGGAAGACAGACATATAAATACCTTTCAGACCGAACTGGGGTATAAACCGTGCTGCAAAGATGACTGCACCGATAAACTCTATAATAAAGGTTACTGTTATAACTCTTTTTATCAGTTTCAGTATATCTTCAGAACTTAAATAGTTTAGGGATTCCTGGGCAAGTATTTTTCCCTTTATGCCTACTTTTTTCCCGAGAAGCACCGAAAAAAATGTGGTTATGGTGACAAGGCCAAGTCCGCCGATTTGTATCAGCAGTAAAATTACTGTTTTGCCGAAATAACTCCATTGTGTGGCCGTGTCCACGACAGTCAGTCCGGTGACACAGGTGGCGGCTGTAGCGGTAAAAGCGCATCAAGATAGTCTATCCTTGGCTGGTCGGGATTGGAGGCCATTGGAAGATATAAAACAACCGAGCCCCAAACAATAACGGCTAAAAAGCTGAATACAATTATTTTGGTCGGTTCAAGAGAAATAATTTTGTTGTTTTTGAATTTAAACTGTAGCTTTACCATTTTTACCACCATATCCATATGATAATGACTTTTTTAAAAATACAAAGTACATTATATCATAATATTTTTATTTTTCCACAATATTCTACAGCTTTTAAAAGTATTCTGCATTCAGTTCTTGCTTTTTAAAAAATCATGCGCAATGCTTATTGAAACATCATTTTAATTTAGCTATAAGCCGCGATAATAAAAAATAGCAGGATAATTATCTCCTGCTATTTTTTATTGCTTATACTTATCTTGAAGTATCACCTAAACGTTCAGAAGGGTAGCTGTTTCCTGTATAGGATTGGAACACTTTCTTAACGATGTTACCACCTATTTTACCAGCTTCTCTTGCGCTTAAATCACCGTTATATCCTTGCTTTAAGTTAACTCCAACTTCCTTTGCTATTTCATATTTTAAGTTTTCAAAAGCAGTTTTGCTTTTGCTGTTTGCCATTATTATCACCTCCTTAGTCTTATTGTGCCTTAAATAAAATAGATTATGAGTAGAAAGATTTTCTATTTTATTTGGCTTTGTTTTGTATCCTAAGGAAGTGACAGAGCCAAAATACTGCCTTTGGTTTATATTATGTCAATAATAAGTATTATATATTTTTATTCTTTTTAAGAATTATTTTTCTCTTTAATTTTATCTTTCTGGGTATATTTATCTTTTTTCCGATATCCCAAAATTTTGTTGTATTTTCGTCAGGAATAATTATTTCTTGAGGAGCTTCAATACTTAAAATAAAGTCAACAATCTCCTTGGCAACATTGGGGTTTAAAAATTTCTTCTGTGATCTTTTTATCTGTTTCAGCTTGCTGCCATTGTTAACAAGCAGTTCTTTGATTACCGATTTGAGCCTTCGGGTATCTTTGCATACTACTCCAAGGTTGTGTTTTATAATATATCCCGGATTTCCTTCTTCCTGTCCCGGCAAGTTACCTGTAACAACCAGAGGTACGTTGCAGGCAACTACTTCCATCATAGTATTTGGACTTCCGCGGGTAATTGCCAAATCGGAGGAAAGCATCAAATCCTGAATATTTTCGGTAAAACCGTAAATTTCAACCCTTTCAGTACCGAACTTGTCATAGAGAGTGCGTTCAAGCCTTCTTTTGAGTATTTTATTCCGTCCTGTAACAATTTTTACTTTGCAGTTAAAGTTTTTAAGGAGAATACGGGCAATAGTGCTCATATTTCCGGAACCCTCACCGCCGCTCATGATGAGACATTCCAATGGACGGTTTTTTGTATAAAAACGCTGCTCTGTATCCTTATTGAGGTGTTCAAGGAATTTTTGCCTTACAGGAAAACCTATTAATTTCAGCTTTGATTCCGAAACACCGAATTCAAGGCATTTATATTTCGATTCCTTGGTAGGGCATATAATGTAGTCAGCCCTGGGATCTGCCCACAGGGGTGTAATGGATACCAAATCGGCTATGAATGTAACGAAAGGAATTTTTATATTGTTTTCTTCCAAGATATTTAAAACCGATCCGTTAAAGTTCGGGTGTACCGAAAGTATCAAATCCGGTTTGATATTTCTTAAAAGATCTAAAAAGTTATCCCGTATAGACACTTCAACCATTTCATTGACAAGGGAAGGTCTTTTCAGGGACATATCCCATATTAATTTCCACAGTTCCTTTGCGTTTCTTGTAATGGAACCGTAGAGTTTGCCGATTCTAAGTCCTAAATTGCCGATGAGAGTAAAACCGTCGATGACATGGACCTTGACCTCAGGATAGAGAGAAAACTTTTCAAGCAGTGAATCGGCTATGCTCTTGTGTCCATGTCCGGTATAATCCGATGAAATTATTAATATATTTTTTGCCATAATTCCTCCTCCGTTGAGCATGACATAAACTGTAAGTATAAATCTGTATGTTATGTCGCAATTTATTCCATTAACACATAAACAAAACTATTGAATATTTACATCACTAATATATTATATTACTTAATTTTTATAAGTAAAAGCCCATATATAAGTTTTGCCAAAAATATTTTACTGCAAAAAAAAAGCCTTTAAAGGCTATTAAAACATGGACTTTAAGGGGGTTTAAATGTATAGAGTAAAAAGGGGAATTAAGGCTGTTAAAACTTTTGAGATAAACAAAAGTTTTAACTTTTTTATTTATTTTATTTTATTATCAATAAATATTATCAAAATCGTGATAAAAAACTTTGCAGTTTGTTCTTTAATGTGTTTGCAATTATGTTTGCTTCAGTTCGTTGTTTATACAGTAAAACGAAGTGGCAATTGTGGGTTTGGTTATTTCTACCTGGTGTTTGTTGACAATAAAGGTACAGTTTGGATAAATTCTTTTAGTTACTGTAATTTCGCCGTTTCCTTTGGTCCGGAGGTATCTGTTGATATTTTTCTGTTCGTATTCGAGAGCTTTTATTTTTTCTTGTATTTCTGCCAACCGGTTAAAGAGCTGATTGTACATTTTAATATCATTAGGCGACAACTCTTGCCGGGAAGCATCGGATAGCTCTTTTTTCAAGTCTTGCCTCTCGCTTCGTAGATCTTCCAGATTTTGTTTAATGTCTTCAAGCTTTTTCAAGTAGTAATCTCTGTCAAAACCGCTTACTTCAACTACGGTTTTTACTTCCAGCGATGACCCGATCATGGCTGATGTCACTTTTGTTTCGGCTTTGGTATAACCGCCGATGATACTGCCTTTTGGAGATTCAATGCATACCTCTTTAGCTTCAACAGTACTGTTAATACAGTAAAAACCTATATTTACGAGACCGCCGCAGCGTAAAATTGCATTATCGGCAAACTTGGTATAGATATCTTTTTTTGCTTCAATTAACGAGTGATTTTTGGATACAATTCCGCCCTTGATAAATATGCTTCCCTGATGACTGCGGATTGCTTTGACATTTCCTAAACCCAGCGGACTGTTTATTTCAATGTCTTTAGTTGCTTCCACCGAAAAACCGTCGGTAACAGTGCCGTTTATGGATACATAACCGTCAAACTTGATATTCCCCGTGTTGAAATCCACATCCCCGTTTATTTCCAAATGGTTTGCCACTGTTATTCTGCCTTCCACGTAATTTACAGCACCGTCAATTTTGGAATACAAAACAGTTCTGTCGTTTAGAGACACTTCATAAACGGTATTTTTGTCATAAAGCAGCGGAAATTGCTTTCCTTTACGGGGCACAATTATTTCGCCGGTTACGGTTCTCCCGGGGGAACCTTCTTTTGCCTCAATACGTTCACCAAGCCAGTCTCCGGCTTTGACGGCATTTATCAGTTTCAAATCATAGTAATTGGTTTTTCCGTCTTCTTTAATTTCAGGTTTAGCTTCTTTTAATTGATACATTTTAATTATACTGTCTTCACCGTCAATGCATGGGTTACCTTCAGCAATGACATAGGTCTTTCCTGCTTCAATATTGCTGAGGAAAAAATCACGTTTAATTCCGAAAGTAATATTATTGTTCTTAAGGGCTTCATAGGTTTCTTTCATGAGAGTTTCACGTTTTTTGATATCGAAATAATCTTTAGGTGCATAATAGGTAACAGTGGCCTTAAGCTTGTCCTCAGATATTTTAATTGATATTTTTTCCTTCAGCACACCAAACTTTTTAGGGGGTTGGGGTGCGTTATTGATAGCATTCTTTATTGCATTGAAATCGGTAATTTTAAATTCGGGATGGGAATTAACAATATCGTTTAATTGACTTATAGGCATACCTTTTTTAAAAGATTCAAGGTATAAGCTGTCCACTATCAGATATATTGCAATATATTCGTCGGAGTATAGAATTTTATCGTTCATATAAGTCAGCTCCACCCCCTCTCTTATCATAAATATCGGTGCTTGTTTGCTGTATATTTATAAAAATTTTGATAATTTTATTGAATTATATTGTTTTTTTGATACGAAATAATATAAAATTTGCCGTTACCGGATATAAACTTTTTAAATGTTACATATAGATTTTATATGTGAGTGGTTTTAAGTATGGAACAGGTTAAATACCTGCAAGGGCATGGCTTTAAATTGACCGAAATTGCAATGCAGGTATAAAAATTATTTATGGAAGTGATGGGATTGTTTAAAAAGCTTCTTAACAAAAAAAATATAGCTCTGATTACATGTCTGATTTTAATTGTTTCATTCGGTATAAGCATTTTGGCCGATGATTTCAATGAAGATTATCCTTTAAAAGAGATTTTTTCGATTGAGACGAGTGTATCCACTGATGCAAAGCCCCCCAAAATAGAGGCTGGGGCTGCAATAGTAATGGATATGAAAAGCGGAAGGGTTTTATATGAAAAAAATGCCCATGCAAGAAAGGCAATAGCAAGCACTACTAAAATAATGACAGCCATAGTGGCACTGGAAAGGGGAAACCTGGAGGATAAAGTAAAGGTGAGCAAAAGGGCGGCAAATATAGGAGGCTCTACCATAAACCTTAAAGAGGGAGAGGAATTGACCCTCAAAGAATTGCTGTACGGGTTGATGCTGAGATCGGGAAATGATGCAGCCATAGCAATAGCTGAGCATATTGCAGGAAGTGTGGAAGGTTTTGCCGCTCTGATGAACGAAAAAGCCCGGGAGCTTGGCCTGAAAAACACCCAGTTCAAAACACCTCACGGCCTTGATACTCCCGGACACTATTCAACAGCTTATGAACTGGCCCAATTGACAAGGTATGCTTTGAAAAATCCGATATTTTCCGAAATAGTGGGTACTCAGAATATTTCAATTGGAAGATGGAATTTTTATACTACCAATGAAATGCTTGGGGCTTATCCCGGTGCTGACGGTGTGAAGACGGGATACACAGGTCAGGCGGGAAGGTGTCTTGTAACATCAGCTACCAGAAATAACATGAGGCTTATCTCTGTGGTTTTGAATTGCTCGAGCCGGGCGATAAGGGCAAAAAACAGTAAAGAAATTCTGGACTATGCTTTTAACAATTACAGCATGTCAAAACTTTTGGATGAGTCGGATAAAATAGCGGAAATTCCGGTGTCAAAAGGTAAGGCGGAAAGTGTCAGCGTTTTGCCTGTAAAAGGTATTGAAATGCCGGTCACCGAAAAGGAAAAGAACAATATGGAGATGAATATTTGCCTTTACCATGAAAAATTGACTGCGCCTGTTCCAAATGATTTTGAGGTTGGATATATGGAATTTACGGTCAATGGCAATACAATAGCCAAAGTGGCTTTGAAAACCGGAGAGAGTGTGGAAAAGAAGCGTATTATCGACTACTACAGGGATATTGTCGGAATATGGTATAGGCTCATGAAACTGGAATAATAGCCCGGAGAGTCTTGAAAAAGGCCATGGAGTTTTGATATAATTACTCGAACATCTTTTTTGGGAGAAGTACTATGAAAACGGTTATAGTTGCATTGAATTCGAAATACATCCACTCGGCCCTGGCTCCATGGTATCTTAAAGCCAATTGTACCCCTGACTGCGGGGAGGTTAAGGTCATGGAGTTTTCCATCAATGATATGGCTGACTCCATACTTTCGCAAATATATGAAGAAAATTGCGATATAGTTGCTTTTTCGTGCTATATTTGGAATATTGGAGAAGTACTTAAAATAGCCGACAATTTAAAAAAAGTTCTTCCAAAAGTCAGGATTGTTTTGGGAGGCCCCGAAGTTTCCTTTTCTTCCCAAGAAATAATGAAGAATAACAGTTGTATAGACTTTATACTGTCCGGGGAAGGGGAAGAGGCCTTTAAGAATCTGCTGCGTTCCTTTTCCGATCCGTCGGTAGCATTAAGCAGCATAAAGAGTCTTACCTACAGGGACGGTGAAAATATAGTCTGTGGCGGTGAGTATGCCCTGATTGAGGATTTGAACACCATAGTATCTCCTTACAGTGAAGAAATGCTTGATAGTGTAGGAAACAAGATGCTTTACTACGAGTCTTCCCGAGGATGTCCCTTTAATTGTTCTTACTGTTTGTCTTCTACCTTTAAAGGTGTCAGGTATTTTAACCTTGAAAGGGTAAAATCGGATATTTTGATGTTTATCAAAAGGGGGACAAAAATAGTCAAATTTGTTGACAGGACTTTCAATTGCAATCCTGACAGGGCTAAACAGATTTTTACGTTTATTATTGAAAATGCAGGGGATACATGTTTTCACTTTGAAGCAGCAGCCGATTTGTTCGACGAGGAAATGCTATCAATACTGTCTAAAGCCCCGGAGGGGCTAATTCAATTCGAGATTGGCGTTCAGACTACCAATGCCAAAACCCTTGAAGCCATCAACAGAAAGACGAATTTGAAGAAAGTATTTGAAAATGTACAAAAGCTGAATAAAATGAGGAACATCCACCTACATCTTGATTTGATTGTTGGTCTGCCCTATGAGGATTATGAATCCTTCAAAAAGTCCTTTAATGATGTCTGCGGCCTTTCTCCCCATCAGCTTCAGGTGGGATTTCTGAAATTGCTTAAAGGTTCTTCAATACGCAGGGAATCGGACAAGCATGGTTACAAATTCAGAGATTATCCGCCTTATGAGGTTTTAAGCAGTGATTGCTTAAGTTATGGTGAAATAACAAGACTAAAGGATATGGAAGATATGGTGGAGCGCTTCTATAATTCGGGAAGATTTGAAAAGACGCTGCAATACCTTATCAAAGCCTTTTCTTCTCCCTTTGATTTTTACGAAAAACTTTCGGAGTATTTTAAGGCTTGCGGATATTTTAAACGTTCCCTCTCCGGCCGTGATTTATATACTGTAATTATGAATTTTGTCACGGACAGGAAACTGGATGTGGATTTGAAAGTAGTCAATGAACTGCTTAAATTTGATTACCTGGCTTCAAACAACACCAATAACCTTCCGGCTGGTCTTGTAAGGAACATGGAACCGGGTTTTAAGGAAAAGTGTTTTGATTTCTTAAAAAAAGAAGAAAATATATCTGAATATATACCGGATTTTGAAGGATTGACTGCAAAGCAGATTTATACCAAAGTGCATTTCGAAAAATTTCAGTATGACGTTACAAAGGACAGTATTATACAGGGCAGTACTGTGGTGCTGTTTGACTATACTCATTATAACAGTGTTTCAGGCAGATACAATTATATAAAAGTTCCCGTTGGCTGATAAATTCGGCAAGGTTTGATGATGTTATTAACAAACATATAAGTCCTACATATCGGAAAGGGATATAACTACGTTGATTTTAGTGCCTTTTGGGATGTTTGGTGTGATTTCCATACTGTCGCATAACTTTTTTATTATCAGAAGTCCCCATCCCCGGCCATTGATTGAATTCAAATCTGTGCCTGTGTTTTCGAAATCAATCGTTCGGGGATCAAAACCGGATCCTTCATCGGCTATTTCCAAAGTGATGTTATTGTCATTTCTTTCAACGTAAAAGTGAATTTTTCCTCCTTCTCTTTTGTAGCCATGTTCGAGGGAATTGACGAGAAGCTCATGGATGGCGCTTTTTAATTTGAAGATTGTATGTTCATCGGAAATCATCTTGCTTATTGTATTCTCACATAAAACCAAAAAACTTTCAATACTCTCATTTTCAAAGGGAACATATGCATCCAGTTTACAATTAAGTATTTGCATGAGCTGATCCTCCGAGTATATAATAAACCAATGCTATCCAACACAACAAATTAAGATTTGTAAAGCAGCAAAATATGCTTTTGCTGTAATGATATGAATACTTCGGTAAAATTATATCATAAAAATATAAACGAATAAAAGTATGTATGAGATTATTTTATTATTCTGCTTTATATGTGTTTTTTTGAGAAAAACTTACAATATAAAATCAAGTTTTTACGAATTTTGTAAAGAAGTTAATTGAGCTGGCAAGACATATATTGTAAAATAGTATTGAGCATACAAATACTCAATTTGTATTCATTGAGAAAATTTGATATTATTATCCTGAATGTTTTACAAAGATTCTATATCTTTTTTATGTTTCAGAAAAATATTACTTGTGACTCATTGGCTGTCATTTATATGAGATGTTTGAGATTAAATATTATAAGAAAATAATAAATTTTAGATAAAAAAAGGGTGATGGAATGTGATAAGCAAGAGTGACAAGGATTTACTGAAGGTTATGGAGGAATGTCTTAAGAAATACTTGAAGGCTGCAAGTATGATTTCACAGGAAGCATTCGAACTGTTGTCGCAGCGTAACGGTCTTTTGTGGATGGAAATAAGCTCTCAGGTGGAAATACTGGAAGAACTGGGCAGGTATGATACAGCAGAAGAAATTGAAACGCAGAAACAGGAAGAACCTGAATTAAAAACAGAACAAGCCACGGATAACGTGGGTGAAAAGCAGGATATAAAGGGACAGGAAACGGAACCGGCAGAAAAGGAAAACAGCCCCTTCTATTTGTTTGACAAAGTGGTTGGATTTATGAAAAAACAGAAATGCGATGAATTGCATTGGGTAAGAACCTATTCATATAAATGCGACTATAAAGACTTTGAAGATTTTCAGATTAAGTACTTTGAACATAAAGATCCTATACAATCGGGGAAGAACTATCTTATGTTCGGAAACACCAGAAAGCATTTTTCAATACGTAAATCGGGAGATGACGTAGTGGGTGATACCGCTGAGTGTTTTGAAATCATTTGGAATCTGTCCGAGCTGTTTAATATAACATAATGGAATTTGACAAAATTTGATATTAAAAGTATAATTATAATATAAGCAATTTTTACCTTTTCATTTAGTTTTCAGAATTCTCTTTTTTCTTGTTTTTTAGATTTTGTGTCCAAAAAGTATTTGTATTGGTATATAATTATAGTTGGTTATTAGTATTGTTGACGGGGGAAATATTTTTATGGCGAGGTTAAAACTTATTATAGCTGACACCGACGGGACATATGTGGAAAGTATAGCAGAATACATAATGCTTAATCATTCTCAGGAATTTCAGGTTAACTCCTTTACAGATAAACAATGTCTGATTGAATATCTTTCCGGTGAAGGTAATCATGCAGATGTTTTATTGATAGAGTCAAGTTTGTATTCCGATGAAATACCAAAAGAAAATATTGCAAATGTTATTTTGCTTACTGCCGAAAAAGCAGACGGCAATACCGGCGATTATTATACAATATGCAAATACCAGAAAGGTGACAAGATTGTAAGCGATATTTTTAATATATTTGCTCAAAAGAGCAATGGAAATACAGTAAGTGTTGCCGGAGACAAAAACACAAAACTTATTGCCGTTTATTCTCCCATAGGCGGATCGGGTAAGACTACCGTCGCCACCAGTTGTGCAATCCAGTGTGCACAAAGGAGGATGAAAGTTTTTTATCTAAACCTGGAAGACTTTCAATCGACACCTATGTTCTGTGATTGCAAAGGGGAACATACTTTTTCAGATGTATTGTACTATCTGAAAGACAAGAGCAGCAACTTGCAGCTCAGGATTGAAGGATCCAAACTTTATGACGCTGAGTACAATTTGTACTATTTCAATCCTCCGGAAAGCCTTCTTGATTTGCAGGAATGCAAGCCCGAGGAATTAAGGACTCTTCTTGACGAGTTCAGAAATATGGGACAGTATGACCTTGTTTTTGTTGATATGTCAAGCAGTTTTGACGATAAAAATATTGCAGTCCTTGAGGCATGTGACGAAATACTCCTGGTTCTTCCTCAGGATGCAGTATCCGATATAAAGATCAGCTTGTTTGCAAAAGAAATGTCCATCTTGAAAGATAGAAGAGGAATAGATTTTATCGATAAAATAAATATGGTTTTGAACAAATACAACACCTATATGGCGCTGGAAGTCGATACAGCTGAAGTCTGCGGCAAATCTATAGAATACTATATTCCGGCGGTACCCGGAATGGCAGCAATAAAAGGCAATAATCGTCTTATGGATCTTCAGGGTGATTTCACTGAGAGTATAGAGGAGATTATCGAAAAATATTGTATTTAAAACTGAGGTGTATGTATGGGTGCTTTCGACAAAGCAAACCTTGTAGCTGAAGTTAAAAAAACCGTCAGTGACAGCATTGACCTCGGCAAAGACATATCCGACGAAGAAATACGGGAACTGATAACCAGCGTTGTTTTCGAAAAATCCAAACATGTCTATTTGACCGTCTCGGAAAAAAGGGAAATCTGTGAGGCGGTTTTCAACTCAATGAGACGTCTTGACATACTTCAACCCCTTATTGATGACCCTTCTATAACTGAAATTATGGTAAACGGAGCCGATGACATATTCATAGAGAGGAACGGCAGGATTGAACAAGTGGATGCAAAGTTTGAAAGCATCCAAAAGCTTGAAGATGTTATCCAATCAATTGTCTCAAAAGTGAACAGAAGCGTTAATGAAGCTTCTCCGATAGTTGATGCCAGATTAAGTGACGGATCCAGGGTTAATGTGGTCCTTAAACCCATTGCCCTTAACGGACCGATAATGACAATTAGGAAGTTTCCGGAGAAGCCTATGACTGTCGAACAGCTTATAAATTACGGATCTCTTACTGAAGAAGCGGCAAAAGTTTTGGAGGCTATGGTGCGGGCAAAATACAATATATTTGTTTGCGGAGGCACCGGCTCAGGAAAAACCACATTCTTAAATGCACTTTCCAATTTTATTCCCAAAGATGAAAGAATAATTACAATTGAAGACTCGGCAGAGCTTCAAATAACAGGTATTAAAAATATTGTCAGACTGGAAACCAGAAATGCCAATACCGAAGGCAAGGGAGAAATTACAATACGGGACTTGATCAAGACTTCTTTGAGAATGCGTCCCGAGAGGATAATTGTCGGGGAAGTCAGAGGAGCGGAAGCATTGGACATGCTCCAGGCAATGAATACCGGTCATGACGGTTCGCTGTCAACCGGGCATGCCAACTCCAGCCGTGATATGCTATCAAGGCTTGAAACTATGGTTTTAAGCGGTGCATTAATGCCTATCGAGGCAATAAGGCAGCAAATTGCTTCGGCCATTGATATATTAATCCATTTGGGAAGGATAAGGGACAAATCGAGAAAGGTGCTTGAAATTTCCGAAGTAGTAGGTTACAAGGACGGCAATATCCAATTGAATCCTTTGTATGAGTTTGTAGAAGAAGGCGAAACAAAAGACGGAAGAGTTCTCGGTTCACTGAAAAGAACCGGTAATGAAATGGTGAATACATTGAAGTTCAAAATGGCAGGCATATCATGCAAAGTATGAAAGAGGGAGTGCCCATGATAAAAAATCTGGAAACACGGGATGTAATTCCGGAAACCGGCAGTAACTTACCCGACTACAATATGTATGTCATGAGTCCGAGAGAACGTATAATGTACATCTTGCTGGCAGCGGTTGTAATATACATCGTTTCTTTCATATTTTATCAGAGTTTATTCATTTCTTTGGCAGCATCCTTTCTTGCTTTGCTGTATCCAAAGATAAGGACTAAGGAGATAATTGAAAAAAGGAAAAATGAATTGAATCTGCAGTTTAAAGATATGCTTTATTCACTGTCTTCTTCTCTGTCTGCGGGAAAATCGGTTGAGTCATCCTTCAAAGAAGTTTTGAAAGACCTTTCAATTATATATCCTGACAGAAATGCTTTCATCATAAAAGAAGTGGAATATATTGTCCGAAGAATTGAAATGAATGAAACCATTGAAGCTGCATTGGAGGATTTTGCGTTTAGATCCCATCTTGAGGACATAGAAAACTTTGTGGATGTGTTTAAAACAAGCAAAAGAGCAGGCGGCAACATTGTAGAAATTATAAAAAACACATCCAACATAATTACCGACAAGATTGAAGTAAAAGAAGAAATAGACACACTTTTATCGGCCAGAAAGTTTGAACAGAAAGTACTGACCCTAATGCCCGTATTCCTCATACTGTTCCTGTCCGCCAGTTCCAGCGAATATATGTATCCCATTTTCAACACTTTGGCAGGAAGGTTCGTAATGACTGTAGCTCTTATATTGATTGCAGCGGCATATTTTATATCCAAAAAAATAATGAATATAAAAATTTAGGGTGAAAATCTATGCAAATCAATACGGTAATACTGGTAATATTTCTGATTGTGACAGGCACAATTCTTACACTTTTCCTGCTTTCCTCAAAAAAATATAAAGAATTTATTGAACCGTTGGATCCTAATGAATACAGGCTGAAGAACTTTTTGCCCATCGGTCTGTATATCACAGATCTTATCAAGTACAACTACGGTTCCAACTATGACAGAAAGCTTACGGCAAAGATAATTGAACTATATGGGGCAAAGTATTCTCAGTATTACCTTCGAATTTATTGGGCAAGCAAGATAGTCTTTGTACTGATGGCTGCCTTCTTCATAAGCCTTTTCGGCCTTAGCAGTGAACCTGATTGGGTTTACGGAATATTTGCGTTGATTGTGCTTGTAATTACTTTCATGCTTCCTGACAGCGAACTTGACAAAAAAATAAAAGAAAGACGTACATCGATACAGCTTGACTTTCCTGATTTTTTAAACAAGCTTATCCTTTTGATAAATGCAGGAATGACGGTTTCAAGAGCTTGGGAAAAGATTGTGACCGACAGTAAAAAAGACAGTGTGCTGTATGAGGAACTGAACATTACAATAGCCGATATACGCAGCGGAAAACCGGAAATTAATGCCTATGAGGATTTTGCAAAAAGGTGTAAAATTCCCGAAATAACCAAATTTGTATCGGTTATAGTGCAGAACATGAAAAAGGGTAATTCGGAAATGGTGTCAATTTTGAGGCTTCAGGCTGCAGAATGCTGGGAGATGCGAAAACGCACAGCCAAAAGGATTGGGGAGGAGTTGTCGACCAAATTGCTGTTTCCGATGATGATAATGCTGATAGCCATACTTATAATTGTTGCGTCACCTGCCATCTTTGCCATGAGGGGTATGTAAAAAATTAATTAGGGGGTTGATATATATATAGTTAATTAACCAAAGGGAGGGAGGTGAAATGTATGTTTGGTTTGATGAAGAATTTTGTCCTGGAAGAAGACGGCATGAGTACGGTTGAAGTGGTTCTGATTATTGCAGTACTCGTAGGTCTGGCAATTCTTTTTAGAAACTATATAACCGATTTTGTTAAGTATTTGCTTGGAATTGTATTTAATAAAGAGAAAGCAGGTACAGATCCTTACGATCAGACGACACCAACTCCATATAAAAAATAAAGGGAATGGGAAATAATTTCTTACCTGTTTTATTTGGCAATTTATACTAAAAAGCAGTTACACTGTATGTGGACTGCTTTTTCTATTATTAAATCCTATAATTGCCACAAATTCGGTTTTTGGATATAAATATAAATAATAAAAATCATAAAATTGATAAAGCTAATTTAAGCAAGAAATATAATAACCGTTTTATCCGAGCTGTTGCTTAAAGACATACAAATATGAGATATTCAATCCGGGAGCATGAAATATGGCAGGAATCTTTGAAAAAACTTATGGTAAGGCTTTCAAATATACATTATTCGTAATAAACCCTTTTAAGAGGAAAATAATAAAGACTGAATGCCAAATACACAAACACATTAATGTACAGGCATTGGAAATACTTAAAAATGACAGATATCTGGATGCCTATTATTTTTTCAGCGACTATATTGCCGATCTGAATGAGGGGGTCGTATGGGCAGATCAGGATTTCAAAAGCGTAAATCATTTCTACAGTCCTTCAAAAAACAAGGGTCTGTTTGGAAATAACAATGCTTTGAAATTGGCTGTAGAATATTATGAAAAATCCAAGGAATACTGGTATCTTTACGACATAAATCTGTCAATGTTCTATTTGGGTGCAGCACTTCACCTTGTTCAGGATATGACTGTACCTCATCATGCCAATATAAGACTTTTGGACAAGCACAGACAGTTCGAAAACTATATAAAGCGCGCCTATATGATTTCTCCGAAATTTATGGCAGACAGAGGCGGCTATTATCTCAATGAGGGAATTGAGGAGTATATCCGATGCAATGCCAGGACTGCCATAAAAATATACAGACGGCTGAAGGATATTAAAAACGAGGAGAAGAGATATTATACAATAAGCAGGTTCACTTTACCTCTCGCGCAGAAAACTACAGCCGGATGCTTGCTGATGTTTTATAGAGACGTTTCCAGAAATCCTTGGGGAATATAAACATATAGACAAGGAGACGGCCCGTAGCCGTCCCCGGTTTGAATCTTTAACTTCAATTTGTTAGTACATTGAAGGTGTAATTTCTCTGACCATCTTATTAAATTCCTGTGTTATTTGTTCCATTGACTTGTTGTTCATATTGCTGAACAGCTGCTGTATACTTTGTTTAACATTGGCAGATTCTGTTATGACAACATTGGTGATGGAGGGATCAATACTTTTTACTCTTTGCGTTATAGTATTCCTCAATTTAGTGACATCCACACCGGTTGATTTCGGGCTGCATGCTACCAGGGCAGTATTGCCCACTACCATAACACTTGCGTCATTAACATCGGTTAAACTTTCCAACTGTTGTTCGATTCTTTCCGCTTTGTTGCGCAAATCATTCATATTGTATGCATTGGCAGCAGGTGTTGTAATTATGTCAGTACGTGGTAACGGAGTAGTTCTTGCTATGTTACTGCTAATATCGCCAATACGGTTATCCGGTAAAGGAGAAGCTATTCTGTTTATTCTATTGTTAAGACCAGTGTTGTTTATTCTTTGATAGCCGGTATAGTTCCTGATATTATTGTTTTGTCTGTCAATAATTCCTGTTTTTTGAGGAGCGGTATTGTTTGGGCGCATATTACAAGCAGTCAGAGACAGACCTATAGCTGACAAACCCATAGTGATAGCAGCAGCTTGTAAAAATTTTTTATTCATCAAGAACCACCTCCAACTATATTCTTCTCAATAAGACTCATTTTATTAGAGTTAAATTTATATAGGAAAGTGAAAAATTTATAAGTTTGCATTGTTTTTTTATTAATGATTTCAAAATATTAAAAAAATATATTTCTATTGCAGTAGCAATATTTACATAAAGCTCATATTATGAAAAAGAGTGAATAAGAAAATTAAAAAGGAGACGGAGAGATGAACAGCAATAATCCGAATAAAAATAACAGCAACATGATGCCCTATGAAAACAATATGGCAATGCCTTATGAAAACCCCGTAGCAATGCCCTATGAAAATCCGATGGCCATGCCTTACGAAAATCCCATGGCGATGCCTTACGAAAATCCAATGGTTATGCCGCAGCAATATATGCCTTATGAAAACATGACAGTCATGCCCCAATTTAACATGCCGCAGCAATATAGCCCCATGGCAACAGCTCCTCAAGTTAACTGTCCGATGTTAAATATGGGCTTCCCCATGCCGATACAGCCCATGTATTATCCGATGGTTACAATGCCCGAAGATCAGCTTGAGAACATGTATCCTAAAACCTATAAGATTGTTAATCCTGTAGTTCAAAGCTATTGTGACAAGTTAGATGTTATGAGCAATCCTACCAAGGAACAGTTGGCTGAGATCTGTGAAAAAATATGCAAGGATGTTGAAGGGGAAGTTGAAAAAGTAATTTCAGAAGAAAATAAAGACGACAAGAGACAGTTGGGATTTGGAGGAAGAATAATTCTCAGAGATCTTGCAGGAATACTTTTGATTAGGGAATTGCTCAGAAGAAGACGATTTTACGGATATCCGGGATACGGTTTCCCCGGTTATGGCGGTTTCTACGGCTATTAAAACATAGTTTGAATATAGGCATGCCGAGTAATTTCAGATAAGAGTTTTGGTGCCTATAATAACATACAGAGTGTACATTGGTTTCCGAAGTGTTCGGTTTGGGACTGACCAGGCCGGACACTTTATTTTAGCCTTTGATTTGTGAAAAAAATGTCGAATTTTGCCAGCTACAAGTGGAAATTTAGTAAAAACTGTGGTACAATAAGAGAGCAGAGGATAATTTGTGTAAATCAAAAGGAGTAGTTTGCTAATGAATAAGTCCTGTATGAAGCTAGTTGGAAGCAAACCTGTGGAACTTGATTTTTCCTCTTTAATTGAAAGAGACGAAGCGTTTCTAAAAGTTCAAAACTTTTTTGAAGAGCTTCTGAAAAAAGGACGCGGAGTACTTAGGGTGTCCGGAATTTCCGGTGCTGGCAGGACTCGTTTTTTAAGCGAGATTGCCAAAAAAGCCGGTGAATACGGTTTTGAAGTGGGATTTCTAAATGCTGAGGAAGAATCAAAGTTTCAAATAGCAGCTACATCTGAAAAAGTGGATATATGGAATTTTGAAAGAAATATTGCCCAAAATGACAATTTCAATAACAGTGGGATTATTTTAATTATAGATAATGTCCTTTGCTTGAGTGAGGAAGAGTTAAATTTCGTGCACAATTTTTTAAAATGCAATATTCCCGTTAATTTGGGTTTGGTTTATTCAATTGAGCCGGAGGCAGTGTTCAGTCTGGACTATCTTGATATTGAGCTGTGTGAAACGGTATGCATTAACCCATTGTCACCTAAAGGTATCCAGATGTGGATTAAAAGTGTCTTGAACTGGGATGATGCGCCGGCAGCATTTTTAAAATGGCTGTATAAAGAGACAAAGGGTTTGCCCAAGCTCCTGGAGGAAAATATAAGCTGCCTTATAAAAAACGGCTTTTTGATATACAGTCCCGACAATAACTGGACGGTTGCGGGGAATTTTGATGATTTGCTTTCAAGTGATGGTAAAGGAGAGCAATATGAGCTGTTGAAGGACAAGACCGATGTTTTTATGGCGGAAAGTTTTGAAAGTGAATTGAAGCTGGCATGCGGCATGGGGCAGATTTGGAATACATGGAAATCATGGAAAGAAAGTCTGGCAAGATTGAAGGAGATAATTAAGAAACAGGAAGAAGTTCCGAAATTGGAAAATGTAAAACTTCATATATGGTTTGGAAGACTCACAGATTTTGACGGTGATTATGAGAAAGTTGTTGCCGTATTGGATGAAGGTTTGGAACTCTTTAGAAAGACTATAGACAAGGAAGGGGAAGCTGAGGTATTCTACCTGAAAGCTTTGGCTATCAGTACTCACGGAGACTTGAGGAAAGTATCGGTACTGCTTCAGCAGAGCCTTGACATTTACAGACTTCTGGACGATAAAGCCGGTATTACCCGTATACTCCAGTATTTGGGGATGGTATATTACTATCAGGGAGAATACGACAAGGCAGAAATGCTTTTGGTAGAAAGTCTCGAGATATGCAGAAAGCTAAAGGATGAATCGGGAATTTCGGGATCCCTTATAAGACTGGGAATTATAGCTAAAGGCAAGGGTGAGTTGGCACAGGCACTGAAATTTTTTTATGAGTACCTTAAAAAGTCCAATTCTTCAGCAGATGAAGAAAACCTTTCCATTGCGCTGATAAATATAGCCGAGATATCCATCCGGCAAAAAGATTATTCTTACACAAGAAATCTTTATGAAAAGAATTTGAAGCTTTTTCATGAAATGAACTGTAAACCGTTGCTTGCACGGGTACTGAAGGATCTTGCCCAGCTTTTCCGGTATGAAAGGGATTATGACAGGGCAAGCAAGCTTTTCAATGAGAGTCTCAATGTGTTTGAGAAATGCGGCGATAATACTGAAATGATGTGGCTGTATCTCAGCATTGCTGAGATGGAACTTGAGAGAAGCAATTATGATGCTGCAAAAGAGATGTTTATAAAAGGTTTGAAAGTATTCAGGGACAGTGCTCAGACTAACTGGCTGTATGCTATGACTGTTTTTGAAGCGCTTGCGGAAATTTCGTATTATGAAGAAGAAATGGCACGAGCAGCAAAGCTATTAGGTGCTGCCGACAAGCTGTCCGATCTTTCGGGGAAGTTTACAGCCAAAAACGACTTTGCGCAAATTTACATGCGTCACAAAAGAATTCAGGAAAAGATGAACAGGGAAACTTTTGAATCTGCGTGGGTTGAAGGAAATTTAATGAATTTTGATGAGGCAATTAATTTTGCCATTGGAGAAAGCAATGACGAGATAGATAATGAAATGGCAGAAAAAATGATAAATTACATAAAGGAAAATTACAGCAAGGATATATCCCTTACCGATATGGCAGATTATTTCAATATGTCTCCCTGCTATTTGAGTACAATGTTTAAGCATTACACCGGGGAAAATTTTAAAGACTATTTGAATTTTTACAGGGTTAAAAAAGCAAAAGAATATTTGCAAAAAGGCAAAATGAAAATGGGAACTGTTGCAAAGCTGGTGGGATGTAACAGTATCAATACTTTTATACGTATATTTAAGAAATATGAGGGCGTTCCGCCGGGACAGTTCGGTATAAAAAATAAGAATTAGAGTAAATTTTATATATTTTGCGGTGGGTCGATAAAATGGACAGATTTTTAAACAGCCAAATTAAATAGACTCTGTTTGTTTAGGGTCTTTTTTATTTATTCCATAGACAATTATAAAAGTTATATAATATAAAAGATGTGCACTAAAATGTGAATTGTTGTCGAATTAGTATCCATGAAGGGAGCTTGATTTGGTTGAATGTCCGGAATATTTTTAGACCTGAGGGGAAAAACAGTAACGATCGGACTGATGATACATTTTATAATATATTGAAAAAGATAAAATGTGGGGACGAGGTCCTGAGAAATGAATTTATTTCAAACTATATACCGTTTATATTGAAAGTTACTTCCAAAACAGTGGGGAAGTTTATTGATGTAAAAAACAGTGATGAATACAGCATAGCCTTGTCTGCTTTCAATGAGTCCATTGACAGCTATGATTTTTGCAAAAACTATAACTTCTTTTTGTTTTCCGAACAGGTTATAAAGCGAAGACTCATTGATTATTCAAGAAAAAGCAGCAGACAAAAGGAGTATCCTTTTTCATATTTTGAGGAAGAATACGATTTTAATGAAGAGCCCTATGTGAACTCATCATATTTTAATATAGAGGATATTGAATCCAGGGAGGCAATTATAGATTTCAGCAACAGGCTTAAAGAGTTCAATATCAGCCTTATGGATCTTACAAGGAGTATTCCTAAGCATAAAGATTCCAGAAGGATGTGTATAAAAATAGCGAGAATTTTGGCAGAAAATGATGAATTGTATGAAAAACTGAAAAGAAACAAAAACATTCCCAGAAATGAGCTTAAGAAGCAGATAAAAGTACATAATAAAACAATAGGAAACAATAGAAAATATATTATTGCAATGTGTCTGATAATAAGGGGAGATCTGCAAATCTCGCAGAAATACTTGCAGTATACCGAAGAAGGGGGTAGACGGCATGATGAAATTGGGGATAGTCTATGAAATTCACAAAAACAAGGCAGTTGTGCTGACACCGGATTGTGAATTTTTAGTAATAAAGAGAAGAAAAGATATGTACTTGGGTCAGCAGGTTAAATTTAGTATTAAGGATGTCAGGAAAAACGTAAGACCGATGCATAGATATGCTTCAATTGCAGCAAGTGTTGCGGCGGTATTTCTTCTGACTTTTATACATTTTAAAGTTTCGTTTTACAGTGAAATATACGGATACATTGATGTTGATATAAATCCAAGCATCGAATTTGTAGTTGACAAGGATTTTGAAGTGTTAAAGACCAAAGCACTGAATAATGACGCAAAGAAAATTGCCAAAGAGCTTGATGCGAAAGGAAAAGATGCCTACAGTGTTATAAATGACTTTCTGGATAAATGTGAAGAGTATGGTTATATAGCTCCAAAGAAAAATAATGTGGTGCTGGTTTCGGCTTCAGTAGATGGCAGTGTTACGAAGGATTCTGAAGAGAGTGAGGAATTGGATAAATTTCTCCTTGACATAGATAAAAAATTAAGTATTGAAAATAAAGAAAACATAACAAGCATGATAGTAAAAGTTTCTCCGGAAGACAGAAAAGAAGCATTGAAGTATAACATTTCCATGGGTAAGTACTATCTGATGGAAAAAGCAAAGGAAAAGGGCATGAATTTATCTTCCGGGGACTTGAATGAAGAAAGGGTATCTGAACTGTTGGCTGCATTAGACGCCAAAGATGATAAAGATGTCAAAGGGAATATAATAGCCAGAGAAGCAGTGAACGATTTGCAAAAAGAAGATAAAAAAGAAGATAAAAATGAAGGCAAAGCGGAAAACGAAGGAAAAGACAGCAGCCAAACTGTGGGACAAAAAACATCTGTAACTGATCCTGCAGCCCAAAAGATAACGGAACCTACGATGGAACCCACCTTTATACCGGCGATAAATCCTGCAGCGGAACCGAAGACGGAACCGACACAAAAACCGTTAAAAAAACCCGATGAATTGCCTAAAAATGAGAAAAAGGCTGTTGCAACACCTAAAGATAAAAAGGAAAATCCGGTTAAACCGACTGAAAAAGCGAAAAGCGATGAGGCTGTTTATGAAGGAAGTTTGATGATAAAAATGCTGAGCAAGCATAAGAATATAAAGTCTGAGATAATAAGCTCCGATTTTCAGATTATAAATACTTCAGGGAAGGACATTGACCTTAAAAAAGTAAAGGTGAGATATTATTTTACCAGAGAAGGAAGAGCCGATTTGGAACCTGCAGTTTACCATTACAGCATACGGAGTAACAGAGATGAAAGCAAATGCACACAGTACAGTAACAGTGAAGTGAAGATTAGTTTCCATAAAGTGTCGGGTTCTGATATGTATATGGAAATAACGTTCACCAGAGGTGTATTGAAGAAAGATGAATATGCCTATGTTATGACTGCCTTTCACAATACCAAATGGGATAGGATGGACCAAAGCGATGACTATTCCTTTATTCCTGACGCTTACGATTTTAAAGTGACCCAAAATGTGACAGGATATATATCGGATAAATTGGTATGGGGCAAAGAACCCTATTAATGCAAGACAAATTGAGAATTTTAAACGCCTATGTAATTTCTCTCCCAAGAGAATTTACATAGGCGTTTTTTTATCTAGTTATTTTCCTGCATTCGAGATAGAATCTCTTTTCATCGGCTTCGCCCATTGAGAAGGTCTTACGCGGCAGCACACCATCAAGAATTACCGTTTTAAACAGGTCGTGCTTGCTCATTTTCGGAAGGAAGAAACCGATGTTTTGCTTCTGGGTACCCAGTTTCAGCACTGCATCTTCACCATGTATATAGTCAACTTTAATATCATTTCTGCCCTTTATATATGCATCAAGGAAAGCTTGAAGAGTGCCAACTTCAAGATTCCGGGACGGATTGGCAACTTCTATTACTCCAAAGCCTTCATGGGTGCAAAAACCTATTGCTTGAGATTGTTTGTTCGCATCGAGGGCCTGGAGCTCGTTAAGTATGGACTCCATAGAGTTTAACTTTCTATAGGAACAATTTTCGTCTTTATAGAATCTTACCATACTTTCCAAAAGCTCATCGGGATTTACATTGAACACAACCCTGTGAATAGGCTCGAAAGCAAGACCGGAATCGTGCACATTAACTACTTCAACCAGAGCATACCTTGCAAGATGGTTCTCAAGTTCCTGGGGTATGCAGCTGCTTTTTATAAGTTCCCAATGGGCTTTGGCCGTTGCTAAGGAATGATTGCCGTCTCCCACGGCGAACAGCAGAATGTCTTTGTCCTTTCCGACCGAATACTTTTGGCGGAAAGTATCAGGGTCTGCAAGCTTTTCGAGGGCTGAGACAATACCTTTTATGGTTTCTTCATCGTCAATCTTGTAGCCTTTAATGTGACCGCCATTCATCATAAGATCAAAGTCATAAACCTTTTCAAAGGAATCTGCTTTTTTTGCCAGCGGCTCAATAACCGATCTTTCAGGGTCATCAATCAAAAGCATAACATGGGGAAGTTCCAAAGAAGCTTTTTCTCTGATTTTGATTCTCGGAGGAAGCCTTTCAATTACTGTCCCTTCCGTTGCCCGTATCAAAGATTGAGAGCCCGGCGAGTAATCGTATTTTTCAAGGTCTATCGCCATTATCAACCCTTTTCTTGAAGGTGTATGGGAAGTTTTTCTGTCAACATAGATAAAACATGGTCCATGGGCTTCGAGAATGTTTTCATTGATGTATTTTTCCATGGTACTGTTAATTTGGGCAATTCTCTCTTCACTGTTTCCGCTTTCAAGATATACTTCAGGAAAAGTCAGTTTAAGGGAAGAAGGGCTGTCTCCGACTATTTTTTCCACTTCGGCCCAGTATTCCGGCTCAGAAGTATACTGGTCGCATGCGATAACCGACCATTTGGTCATGTCAATGCCTTTTTTGGGAAGCAAAACAGTAGGTATTTTCACACCAATTTTTTCAAAATAACTCAAACTATCCATTGTAACACCAGCCTCACATAATACATAAAATATAAAAATAAATATTTTTACCCTTTTGATTTTTTACTTCCGAATACCTAATAATTAATATTACTTCTCATTCGAATAATAAATGCCGAATATATACTTTTTTAATATTGCCGATATGTATTGAAATTCGTAAACGACAACTTTTTTATTTTATCTGAATTTGAAATTTTAGTCAAACCGAAAGTTGTGTATTTTTTTACATTATACGAGAAATAATACTTGTAAACATAAATTAATTGCAATCGATTTGTTTTTTATCAAGCAGTGGCCGGAAGAAGGGAAAAGGGTTTATACGAACGGAGAGATGTTCGGTGCAAAAGTATAGTGAGGTACTTGGATTGCCGGTAATCAGTCTCGATAACGGCAAAAAAGTGGGGAATGTGAAAAATATAATTTTTTGTCCTAAAAAGAAAAAAATTCTTGCTTTTTTGCTGGAGTGCAAAAGCTTTGAATTCAGTAAAAAAATTATTTATACCGATGATATAGTTAACATAGGAAAAGACGCAGTTATTATAAAGGAAGAAAACAGCCTGAAGAATTATAAAAAGACAAAGAAAAGCCATGAATTTACTGAAAAGGGTGAAGTAATCGGATTAAGGGTTATCTCCAAAAAAGGAGAGGATGTGGGAATAGTCAAAGATGTGATATTTGACTATAAACACAACTGTATTGAAGGATTCGAGATCTCTGACGGACTGATTCACGACCTTGTAAAGGGAAGAAGTGTATTGCCTCTGATCGGAAAGGTCGAATTCGGCGAAGAGATTATTTTGGTGGACAATGATGCTGTAGAGGAAATAATGGAAACAGGTGGCGGAATAAGTAATATTATCAAAGACAAAAAAAGATAACATATTTATTGCAGAAATGAACACAATAAACAAAAGAGAGGTGAAAATATGAGAAGAAGTGGTTTTGCAAAAGGAATATTGATTGGGAGCATGATTGGTGCTTCAGTTGGAATGGCGATAAACTCTGATATTATGAACAGTAGAACAAGGAAAAGAATGAAAAGAAAAGGTATGGAATTTATGAGGAAATCAGGAACCGTCATTGGAGATGTTATGGATTGGTTGAGATAATGCTTTTTTAAAATAGCTCTATTCTCTTTTCTTTCTTCGATTCGCGAAGGGAAAAGGCACATACTTTCAAATCCTCTTAAAGACTGGAGAGATCCAGTCTTTAATACATAACGAATAAGTACTGTCATACCTAAAACCGGGAAGGGATATTAAGTATGCCTGTAAGAAGAAAGACAATACTTTATTTGATAATGATAATTGTACTGACAGGTATTATTGTATTTTTCTACATGTACCGGGGGAAAATAGGTAAAATATTCCTGCCTTTTGTTATGGCCATTATTATTTCCTATATGCTGCACCCGTTGGTAATAAAGCTGGAAGAAAAAAATATCAAAAGGTCCACGGCAATTATACTGATATATTTGGTTTTCGGAATTATGATGACGTTGCTTATGATATTTATAGTGCCCCAAATGATTAACAATACCCGGGAACTTATTAATATTCTTCCCGGTATAACTTTGGAATTCAGCGACAATTTTAACGGAATAGTAAGGATCATATCTACGAGTAAATGGCCGGATGACATTAAAAGTGCTATTTTCCGCGAACTGAACAATGGGGTTGCATTGGTTGAAAATATGGTTAAGGATACTCTAAGAAATACTCTTGCCGGTCTTGCAAAGACGGTGAGTACATTTTTTGACCTGATACTTGCAATGGTCATTGCCTATTATATTTTAAAGGATGCAGAATATTTCAGGCACGTTTCCTTATCCTTAGTTCCGAGAAGCTGGAGAAGCTGGGTAATCATTACCTTCCGGGAAATTAACGGCGTTTTGTCGAGATTTATTCAGGGACAGCTTCTTACAGCACTGATTATCGGTATTTTAGAGACCATTGCATTGATTTTGGTGGGAGTGAAATATCCTTTAATCTTAGGAATGATAGGCGGAATTGCCAATATAATTCCTTATTTCGGGCCTTTTATAGGTGCCATTCCTGCAGTTGCTATTGCGCTCATTGAATCGCCGGCAAAAGCTTTATGGACTGTGGTTGCTTTTATCATTGTGCAGCAGCTGGACAACGGTTTTATTTCACCAAAGATTATAGAGGGAAGAGTTGGCCTTCATCCCGTTACCACAATACTGGCAGTCCTTATCGGCGGTGAATTTTTCGGCATAATAGGAATGCTTGTTTCAGTGCCCATAGCCGCAATTATAAAAATCATAGGAAAAAGAACCATTGAAGCCATAGTATAACCTCAAAATCCTTGACACTGAAAAAATACTTTTATATAATTTTACTAATAAGTGAAAGAATTTGAAAGGGAACTCTCGCCCGTCTTTTTTAAATCTGGGAGAGAGCTTTTATTTTATATAGTTATAGGAGAGGAAGAGGAATATGCAGAAATTGGGGTTAAATGAATTAAGAGAGAGATATCTTAAGTTCTTTGAAGGTAAAGGGCACTTGAGACTTCCAAGCTTTTCGCTTATACCGCAAAATGACCCTAGCCTTCTGTTAATAAATTCAGGAATGGCACCTTTGAAACCGTACTTTACCGGCAAGGAGGAACCCCCAAGAAGAAGGGTGACCACATGCCAGAAGTGTATAAGAACTCCCGATATTGAAAACGTGGGTAAGACTGCAAGACACGGCACATTTTTTGAAATGCTGGGGAACTTCTCCTTTGGGGATTATTTCAAAAAAGAGGCCATTCCATGGGCATGGGAATTTGTAACCCAGGAACTGAAAATGCCTGTGGACAGGCTTTGGGTCAGCATTTACGAGGAAGATGACGAAGCCTTTGAAATATGGAACAAGGATGTGGGTGTTCCGGCCGAAAGAATAGTAAGGATGGGCAAGAAGGATAATTTCTGGGAACACGGTACAGGGCCTTGCGGACCATGTTCCGAAATCTATTTTGACCGTGGAGTGGAAAAAGGCTGTGGAAAGCCTGACTGTAAAGTGGGCTGCGACTGCGACCGCTTTATAGAATTCTGGAACCTTGTTTTCACTCAGTTTAACAAAGACGAAGACGGAAATTACACAAGACTTCCCAACCCCAACATAGATACCGGAATGGGTCTGGAAAGATTAGCTTGTATTATGCAGGATGTGGACAACCTCTTTGAGGTTGATACCGTAAGAAATGTACTGGATTATGTGTGCAAGACAGCCGGCGTAAAATATCATGAGACGGAGAAAAAAGATATTTCCATAAGGGTAATAACAGACCATATCAGAAGTACCACCATGATGGTTTCCGACGGTGTAATACCTTCCAATGAGGGAAGAGGATATGTATTGAGAAGGCTTCTTAGAAGAGCTGCAAGGCACGGAAAATTATTGGGAATCAACAAACCTTTCCTTTACGATATTGCCATGGTCGTAATAAATGAATCGAAAGAAGCATATCCTGAACTTGAAGAGAAAAGAAAATATATACAGGATGTAATAAAAAATGAAGAAGAAAAGTTTGAGTTAACCATTGACCAGGGACTTATCATATTAAGCAAATATATTGAAGAGACCAAGGCTAAGAACAGCAAAACCATAACCGGTGAAATGGCCTTTGAACTGCATGGAACCTATGGATTCCCCATAGATCTTACCCGGGAAATAGCCGAAGAAAGTGGTCTTTCTGTCGATGAAGAAGGCTTTAGGGAAGAGATGGAAAAACACAGAAAGATAGCAAAGGAGGATTATCTCAAAAAACAAGGATCTGCATGGTCCGATGATATTTATTCCACTTTGGACAAAAATATAAAGACAGAGTTTTTGGGATATTCGGAAAATGCTGCAGAAGCTAAGGTAATGTATATCATAAAAAATGACCAGGTTGCAGAGTCCGCAACAGAAGGCGATGAAGTAATACTAATACTTGACAGGACACCTTTCTATGCCGAAAGCGGTGGACAGGTCGGTGACAAAGGCGTAATCGAGTCCGAAGAAGTAAAGATTAAAGTTGAGGACTGTAAAAAAACCGAAGACGGAAAATACCTCCACTACGGTGTGGTGGAAAAAGGAAATGTTAAAGTTGGTGCTTCTGTAAAAGCAGCTATTGACGCTAAGAGAAGGATGGCCATTGCAAGAAATCATACCACAACCCATCTTCTTCAGAAGGCGTTGAAAAATGTATTGGGTGACCATGTGCATCAGGCCGGTTCATTGGTAGAACCCGACCGCCTGAGATTTGATTTTGCCCATTTTACTGCCATGACACCGGAGGAAATTGCAAAGGTTGAAAAAGAGGTAAATGACAAGATTTTAGAGAGCATTATGGTTGAAACCATGGAACTGCCCATTGATGAGGCAAAGAGACTGGGTGCAACCGCACTTTTCGGCGAGAAATACGGAAGCATAGTAAGAGTTGTAAAAATAGGGGACTACAGCATGGAGTTTTGCGGTGGAACTCACCTTAAGGCTACTTCTCAGGCAGGATTTATTAAAATAGTAAGTGAAAGCGGAGTGGCTGCAGGGGTAAGAAGAATCGAAGCCCTGACAGGTGAAGCGGCATTGGCTTATTTGCATGACAGGGAAAAACTTATATCGGATATATCGACGGCTTTGAAAACATCACCCCAGGATAGTGTAAAGAGAATAGAGAGCATTATGACAGAGTTGAAAAACGCCCAGAAGGAAATAGAGCAGCTTCGCAGCAAACTGGTAAGCAGTTCACTGGATGAAGTCCTTTCAAAGGCAATAGATGTAAACGGTGTCAAAGTGGTTAAAGCAAGGTTTGATCAGCTTGACATGGAAGCATTGAGAAATACCGGTGACACAATCCGAAATAAACTGGGTTCCGGATTGGTAGTGTTAGGAAGCGGTTATGAAGGAAAAGTAAGCTTTGTGGTTATGGCCACAAAAGATGTTGTTTCAAAGGGAATACATTCGGGAAATATCATAAGAGAAGTAGCAAAAATTGCCGGCGGTGGCGGTGGCGGAAGACCGGATATGGCCCAGGCCGGAGGAAAGGATATTTCAAAACTGGATGAGGCACTGGATTACTCGGTCAAAGTTGTTGAAGCACAATTGAAATAGAATTGGTTCTTAATTAAAAGAAGATTAAGCCTCTTTATGAGAATTTAAAAGTATAGGAATTTATAAAAGTATTTTTGTAAATTCCTATACTGAGGCTTGCAATTTATAGAAGCAATAACAAAAGCATAAGTATAAAATACATTATAGGAAAGGATGATTAATGTGGAAAATTGCATTTTCTGTAAAATTGCAAGAAAGGAATTGCCTTCTACAATTGTATATGAGGATGACAAAGTAATAGCTTTTAACGATATAAATCCTGTTGCGCCGGTACATGTGCTGATTATTCCGAAAATTCATATAAAAAATGTAATGGAACTGGATGAGCAGAATGCTGATATCATGAAAGATATACATTTGGCTGCAAAGAACATTGCAGTTAAGCTGGGAATAGACGAAAAAGGATTCAGATTGATAAACAATTGCGGTGAGGAAGCAGGGCAGACAGTATTCCACCTCCACTATCATTTAATTGGTGGGAAAAAACTGGGGCAGGGCTTAATATAGTATAAACAAATGCGAAAAAAATAATGCAAATATATGTCAAATCGTTATTGAAATACTTATTGAACTATGCTAATATTATATTGACGGTTGATAGAAAATTTTGCATATTAATTTGTATATAAATTTGCTAATTTTAGGGCTTTAGCCGTTTTAGAGATAGAAATTGTATGATTTTCGGTTTTAAGCCCATGAAGTCAGAATTCTTATTAAGTAACCGACTGTTTTTTGAAATGGCTTCATATATGATTTGGCATTTCTAATCCGCTTCTTTTGGTTGGCTTACAGTTTTTTTATAGGTTTTATTTGTTTTGTATGTAATGCGCTGTTATTTTAACTGAATAAATCAGTGTATTATTTATATTCTGAAGATGTTTAAGGGGGAATATGTGTGAACAGAAGTCTGACTAAACTCTCACGAAAGCTAATATGTTTGCTGCTGACTATGTTAATGGTTTTTGGAATGATGTTTACTACATCCTATGCTGCTGGTACAAACCTTGACCCGGTACAGAAATTTATTCTTGAGGTAATTGAACTTGACGATGATGCAAGATCCGAATTCGTAGATATACTTGAAGATGTCACACCCGACAATTATCAGGAATATGTGGGTAAGGTAAAAAAGATAGTATCACTCAACGATGATGATATTACCGCAGCGCTCAAGTCATTTGCCAGCTATTTCAGTAAGTCCGGTACATACAAAAGTCTGTTTTTGCTGATGATTGAAACTTTTTCATTGAACAAAATTGAAGCAAAGGACTATACTGTTTTCGGCTTCAGGCGTATACAGAAGATGATAAACTATGAAGTAACAGGAGATTACTATGATGACAGAGGTATAAGATTGTTTGTCAGCGTCTTTACAAGACTTAAAGCGCTTACAGGAAGAGATGCTTTCTTTGATGATCCTTCAGACCAATATAAATTACAGATAAAAGTTGGAGGCAATTTGCTCAAAGAACAGCTTGACAGCCTTATAGGCCATATACAGACACTTAAAAACAGAAAAATTTATACCTTTGATGACTTTATTGACTATGTTGAAAAAGAGATAAATTCCTATGAAAATATAGAGATTTATAATTTCAAACGCTTTTTAAAGAGTGAAGGCTTAGGATACAGCGGAACCCTTAAAAAACCTTCTACCGACCAGGGCATTAGTCCTATCGAAAGACTTTATCTTGAACTGATATCTCTCAGCAAGGCTGAAAGAGAACTGTTCGTGATAGAAGTTTTGGACAGATTGATTGCCGGTGACTTGTACGGAGCTATTGAAAAGGCTCAGAAGATATTGGGTTCAATGCCAAAAGAAGATATTGAGGCAGCGTTGAAAGCTTTTGCTTCCTATGCTGACGACAATAAAGTTGCAATTAAGCTGGCAATAAAATTTATTGGAATGGACATTGAAAGTGAGAACTTTGATACATCCAAATTCAGTAATATTACCGAAAGAATCAACTTCTTGCTGACCGGTGACTATGATGACGAAAAAGGATTTATTGTGTTTGTTAAAATGATGGGTACTTTAAGAGGACTCTCAACAAGTAATTTTATCTTTGACGATAAAGATGACCCCTATAAAATTGATATAGATGTATCAAAATTAAAAGTTTACAGTACATTCAAGCCAATGCTTGATACATTGATTAAGTCAATGAGTTCATTAAATGCTAGAGGTATTAACTCCTTTGATGATTATATAGCTGAATTTGAAGCTATGGTAAATGCTCATAGCAATGAAGAGATTTATTACTTTAAGAAATTCTTGTATGAGGAACGTTTGGGATATAGCGGAAAATTGCTGAATCCGAACGATGTAAAACCGACACCGACACCGACAAGTGGTACACCAGGCGGCAGCGGCGGTAGCGGCGGTTCAGGTGGTTCCGGTGGAGGCAGCGGCAGCAGTGATACACCTGTTGTTACTCCAACCAATACACCACTGCCAACCAGTACACCGGTTGCAACTGAGCCAGTTCCAACCAGTGTGCCGGCAGCAAATCCGTTCAAGGATTTAACCGATAACCATTGGGCTAAGGAGAACATACTTGAACTTGCCGATAAGAAAGTGTTGACCGGATATCCTGATGGCACAATAAAACCTGATCTTGAAATTACAAGAGCTGAAATGGCTGTAATAATAGTAAGGGCTATAGGACTTGTTCCGGTTGAAAATCCTGAACTTAAATTTAAGGACAAAGATGAAATTGGTGAATGGGCTGCAGGATATATCCAGGCTGCAGTGGATAATAACATAATTGTCGGTTATGAGGACAATACCTTCAGACCATCCAACAAATTGACAAGAGAAGAAATGGTTGTAATGGTAATGAAGGCATACAAGTATGAACCTGTACAAAATCCTGAAGTTGCCTTTACAGACAAGGCAGATATAGGAAACTGGTCCATAGGATATGTGGCTAAAGCTGTGGAAACGAAAATTGTTGCAGGTTATCCCGACAACACCTTCAGACCTAAGAAGAATGTGACAAGAGCGGAAGTTGCCACAGTTATAGTAAATTGCATAAAAGCATTGGAAGAAAAGGCAGCTGAATAAGCTGTACAGTCAAGCAGTCAATAGGAATATAGCGATATAAAGCTGAAAATGCCAATATAAATTAGGCAGCTGGCGGTAAAGCCGGTTGCCTAATGTTTATTAAAATGCTTTTTTAAGACTAAATTACTACCTTTTTATTGTTTTCTCCATTCAAATAAATATACTTTTTATAGCATTTATTCTTTGCAATTTTTTTGTACAAACAGTATAATTATAATATAACCAAATACTAGATTGAGGCTTAATAGGGGTTTTTTTGATGATTGATATTCATTGTCATGTACTTTATGGGCTAGATGACGGACCGGAGAATTTGGAACAGTCCATGGAATTGATAAGGGAACTTGAGAAAAAAGGTGTTGAAAAGATTATAGCCACTCCCCATTATATCAGTGGAGAAGATTATGTTCCAACCTGTGAAGAAATAAGAGAAAAGGTGGAAATTCTCCGGAAAGAGATAGAAAAAGAGAATTTAAAGATTAAGTTGTATGCAGGTATGGAAGTTTACGCTTCCCATGATACTGTCGAAAGAATAAAAAATAAAGAAATTCTTTCTTTAAATGATTCCCGGTACATACTTATTGAATTTCCCTTTGAATTAATACCGAAGTATATGACAGACCTTTTATTTGCCATGCAACTGGAAGGTTATACGCCAATTATTGCCCACCCTGAACGTTATTGCTCCGATTACAGGAAAAGCGGGCTGTTTAATGAGCTGGTAGATAAAGGGGTTTTGCTGCAGATTAACTCGGAAAGCATTATGGGTTTTTACGGCAAAAGGGCGAAAAAGCAAGCATACCGTCTGCTGAAAGATGGAATGGTGCATATGGTGGCTACCGATTCCCACAATTTGAAAAAAATTTTATCCGATAGGAAATTGATTGAGAAAAAAATTTCCGATATCAGTGGGATTGAAAATACCGAAAGAATTATGTACGAAAATCCCCAGAGAGTGCTTGAGAATAAAGATGTTTTGGCTATGAGTGAAGTAAGAAAGCGACTGTTTGTGACGAACAGATTTAGAAAATTGAGTCAAAAAATGTAAATAAAAGTGAAATATATGAATTGACAAGAATATGTAAATATATTAATATTGTCTTGTATGTTAAAAGGAGTAAATTATGAAAAAAGGGATTGTTGTTATTCTTGCTTTATTGTTGACCATGGGTGTAGGATTTGTGACACCCATTCTTATGAATGCAGATAAAAATAGTTCATCGAGGAACACAGCGAGAAGTACAACACCCGACATTAGAACCCCAACTGCAGAGGCTGGCGTTATTAAAACTGTCAGTCCGGAAGATGTTGTACCTTTGGTTTCGACAACTCCAAGATATAAATCCGATATTGAACTTGGGACTCCAAGTCCGGATATTTTACAGGAAGATGGAGATAAAAATACAAAGGATGAAGAGAAAATATCATCACCGAGTCCGGTGGTTTCAAATCCAGATAAAAAGAAGCCAGATGCCCAGCCAACAGTCAATAAAGAGTCGGAGGACTGGGTAGAGAGAAAAATTCGCGAACATAGAAATGAAATTGACGACGAAGATTTGGGAGATTTTAGAAGAATTTATTCCAGGCTTAATATTGCATACATACAAAGTATTATGAATGACGGCCTTGATGAAGAAGGAATGACAAAGTTGAAAACATATTTAAGGAATACTCTTGGAACGGCAGATTATGAGCGTGCAAAGGAGCTCTTCTATAAATATTCATATTTATTATCTGAAATTTAATAAATTTTAAAAAAGGGGAATTGGAGTAATGGGGAAAAATGACTACATTGAGATTGATATCAGGGAGTTATTGATTGTTCTTCTAAAGAGATGGTATCTTATTGTAATTTGTTTCATTTTAGCCACAGGCTCATCTTTTGCAATAACCAAATTCTATCTGAAACCTGTTTACAGAGCACAAACTACACTTTTCTTAGGTAAAGAATCGGATAAAGTAGCAAGTTTGAGTATTGCCGATATACAAGTGAACAACCAGCTTGTAGCCGATTACAGGGAATTGCTTAAGTCCAATCTTGTTGCAGAGAGTATAGAAAAGAAGCTGGGGGTAAAACCGGCAAAGTTTAAAAGCAGTGTAAATGTTCAAACGGTTAAGGATTCAAGAATATTCAGTATAAGTTATAGTGATACAGACCCAAAACTTGCAGCAGATGTTGTTAATGAACTTGCCCTTGTAATTAAACAATTGGCTACCGATGTGATTCAAGTAAAAAATGTATCCATAATTGACGTAGCTAAAGTTCCGGAACGTCCTGTGGGACCAAGCGCAAAGAAGAATGTCGCAATTGCCGGAATTATTGGATTGGCATTGGCGGCCGGTTTGATATATATATTGGAAATAATGGATTATACCTTCAAGAAGCCTGAAGATATTGAAAGATTAATGGAATTAACTGTAATTGGTGCTGTACCGAAATTTGAGGGTGGCAAAAGGGGTAAAAGCAAAGAATCCAGTGAGAGCGAACAGGATTATCTTAAAAACCTCATTACCAAAAATGATCCGAAAGCACCGGCTTCAGAAGCCTTTAGAGAGATTCGCACAAACTTGCACTTTAAGAGTTTAGATAAAGAATTGAAAACTATAGTAATTACCAGTCCGTCATTGGGAGACGGTAAAACAGTGACAGCGGTTAATATGGCTGTGACTCTTGCAAAGTCAGGCAATAAAGTATTATTGATTGATTCGGATTTAAGAAAGCCAAAGGTTCATCTCTATTTCGGTATACGTAACGAAAAAGGACTCACCAATATTATTAGAGGAGATATTGACGACGTAGATATGTATATATTGGAACTTAGGGATATATCAAACCTTAATATTATAACCAGCGGACCTATTCCGCCAAATCCTGCAGAAATTCTAAGTTCCAATAGAATGCAAAGTCTATTGGAAAACTTAAAGAAAGATTATGATTATATACTGCTAGATACTCCACCTGTGGGACAGGTGACTGACGCTGCAATTCTTGCAGGTATTGCCGACGGTACCATAATGGTTTGTGCTTGCAGCCAAACCAGAATAGATATGGCAAAGAGAGCAAAAAAAGCTTTGGAAACTGTAGGTTCCAATATTTTAGGTACTGTTCTGACCAAATTGGATATTGGAAGAGCGAAGTACTATAGTTATAATTATGAGTAAAAATGGTAAGGTTTGTATTCTGAACACGCGTTTTGAATTTTGGAAAATGCAGAGGTTTTGGTGAAAAAATATCTTTAAAATAAATTGATAGATATATTGTTTTTTGCTGTGTAGTTGGTAGCACATAATTAAATAAATATTGCTGTTTTATGGTACTGTTTATAAGATTTTTCAATTATATATATCGTAAATTCTGGAGTAAGACTAAGACCTGCATATTCGGTTTTGGAAAGCTATATGTTAATGCTGGTTTTTAACTACATGTTTAAATATGGCAGAGAGGCTTTGGAGATATTTTTATAAAGCAGAACTGATGATGGTTTAAAAACAATGCTTAAGGAGTTTAGATATAGAAAGGTATGGCACTTGCAGGGGAGGAGGAACACGTCTACATTCTGTATTAAAAAGGATTTCAAAACTGATATTTCCTTTATACTATTACAAACTAAGTGCCTATTATCTTGTTGTAGGTATTAATGCTGACAGGAGTACGGTAAATATTTATAACTATACTCCTTAAAATATATTTTTGCTTGAAAATGGCCTTGACTGAGTCTATAAAAAACTATAAGGTCTTTATTTAGTGGTCAAAATTGCACAAAAATTTTAAAAGATGAACTTGAAAATTTGAATTTAAAGTACTACTGTTAATTAGTAAATATGCGAAGTATGTAACTAATTTATTGGATAATATAGATATTTAATTTTGAGGTCAGAAAGAGGTAGAGAGGCACTTATTGACAGATAATCGTTGGGGGGACACGTTATCTGTCAATAGGGAATATACAGGGGAGTTTCTGTAGCTTGTCAATTTTGACAAGTGAAAAGGCAAGCTATGTCTATTTTTATATAATTATTGTGAGGTTGGGTATAATGTACTGGTATGTGCTTTTTGTTAAAGCAGGCAGGGAAAGAAAGGTTGAACAGTACTTGAGAAAACAGTTGAATCCGGATATAAGTGTACCCTTTATTCCTCTGCAGGAAATACTCTTTCGCAGATCGGGAATTGTAAAAAGAGAGATAAAATTTTTATTTCCCGGATATGTATTTATCGAATCCGTTTTATCCGACCTACAATTTATACAAAAGATAAATCCTGTCATTAACAGGTGCAGTGATATAATTAGTCTTCTCAAATATTCAAATACAGAAATTTCAATGAAAGAATCTGAAAAAAATATGCTGATAAATTTGTGTGATAGCGAATATTGTATTGGGGCTTCTTATGGGATTATTGAAGGTGATAAAATACATATAATTGATGGACCACTAAAAGGTCTGGAGAGTATTGTGAAAAAGGTAAACAGACACAAGCGGGAAGCTTTGATTGAGATGGAGATTATGGGAGAAGTCAGATTGGTTACAGTGGCATTGGAAATTGTGGAAAAAGTAGCATACAGTTACTGTTGAGGTATTTTATTATGGTATTTTTATATAAATCAATTTAGATTTAATTAGTAAAGTTCTATATATATTTCTGCAATTATAATTATAAAAGTTTATAGATTATATTGTAACTCAGTTAATAAACTAAGATGGTATTTTTATTTCAATCAATGTAATACTCGCAGATGATTAAAAGATTAATTATAATTTTGAGCTATTTTATTGGATATCAACGGGGGAAATTTTAATGGAAAAAAGGCAAAAATTGTTGTATGTAGTTGAAGCTATGGGTGGCGGTGTTTTCACATATATTGTTGATTTGGCAAATGAGCTTGCAGATTCATACGATATATATATTGCTTATGCTATCAGACAACAAACACCTCATGATTATAAAACATATTTTGATAAACGTATACATTTAATTGAAGTAAGAAATTTTGGGCGTTCAATTAATCCAATTAAAGATGTAAAAGCGTTTTTTGAGATTAGGAAAATTGCTGATAAAATTAAGCCTGATATTATACATATGCATTCATCAAAAGCTGGTGCTTTAGGACGCTGGGCTTTTAATGGTCGTAAAGTTCGACTTTTTTATACTCCTCATGGTTATAGTTTTTTGATGCAAAATCATAGTTCAATTAAAAGGGCACTATATAAAATGGTTGAGAGCATTTCAGCAAAACGTCGCTGTACAACCATTAGCTGTAGCGAGGGTGAACATCAAGAAAGTTTGAAACTTACAAAGAATGCTGTTTATGTAAACAATGGGATTAATATTAAGGTATTACAGGATTTAATTGATTCGGTTGATAAGAAGAATGACCAGCATCCTTTTACAGTGTTTACTTTAGGACGTATTTGTCATCAAAAAAATCCACAATTATTTAATAAGGTTGCAGAATTAATGCCTGATGTAAAATTTGTGTGGATTGGCGACGGAGAATTGCGTAGTTTTCTTAATTCTAAAAATATTGAGATTACAGGTTGGGTTGATAGAAAAGAAGCTCTCAAATATGCGCTTATGGCAGATGTTTTTATTTTAACTTCTTTATGGGAAGGTTTGCCGATGTCTTTACTTGAAGCAATGTATATGAAAAAGTTATGTATTGTAAGTAATATTATTGGAAATCGTGATGTTATTCAAAATGGTCAAAACGGCTATATTTGCAATTCTGTGGATGAATATGTTTCAGCAATCAGGGCTGCACAAGCCGGTCAGGTAGATCAGTTAATTGAAAAAGCTTATTTTGATGTACAAAATAAATATAATACAGCAGTAATGGCAAAAAAATATAGCAGTATTTATCAAAAAGGTATACCTGATGTTGACGAAGCTATATAGGGGAGGCCAGCTGGTAAAATGAAAAAAGTTGCAATTGTTTCTTGTTATTTTCAACATAACTATGGAAGTATGTTACAAGCCTATGCGACGCAGATGGCACTCGATAAATTGGGATATGAAAATGAAACAATCGATATTTCCGGTTTTCGAGGAGAAATAAAAAAGGCAAAAATCAAATATTTTATAAAAGCTTCTCTTACTTCTGATATCTTACTCAATAAAATTGGTATGGCAAAAAATGTAGCAATAAAAAAGTTCTTGAAAAACGAGTATGTTTCATTGGCTAAAATTAGAGACCGGAAGTTTGACGATTTTTATAAAAAGTATTTTAGGCTTTCTGAGAAATATGAATCTAAAGCTGAATTGGCTGATAAATGTGCAGAAAAATACTCAGCTGTGATAGTTGGAAGTGACCAGCTTTGGTTACCTGCCAATATTGCCGCTGATTATTATACATTAAACTTTGTACCGGAAAGTGTAAATACAATTGCCTATGCCACTAGCTTTGGACAATCCACTTTACCAAAGGATTCGGCTAAAAAAGCAAAGATATTTTTAAATCGAATCAAACATATTAGTATACGTGAGGAATCAGGACAAAAACTTATCAAAGAATTGACTGGTAGGGATGTGCCAATTGTATGTGATCCTACTCTGCTTTTTACAGGTGAAGATTGGATGAGCATACAGCAGGAGGAACCGATCATAAAAACACCATATATATTCTGCTACTTTTTGGGTAACAATCCTCCGCATCGCGAATTTGCAAAACGTCTGAGGGAAGTTACTGGATACAAAATTGTGGCTTTGACGCATTTGGATGAATATGTGAAATGTGATATAAACTATGCTGATGAAACGCCATATGACATTGATCCTTCAGATTTTTTGAATTTAATCCGAAATGCTTCTTATGTTTGTACTGACTCCTTTCATTGTTCGGCATTTTCTATTTTGTACAAACGTAAGTTTTTTGCTTTCCGTAGATATACACGGAATACAAAGCAGTCAACTAACAGTCGTCTGGATACATTGTTCAACTTAACAGGAATAAGTGGACGTATTATGAAAGGCGATGAAAATATTAAAGAATGTATAGGTATGGAAATTGATTATAATGAAGCTTACAAAAAATTAGATAAATTAAGAGAAGATTCTTATTCTTTTCTTGTTAAAGCACTTAATGGATATTAATTTAAGAATGCATAAGGGATAGTATCTAATCTTCGGACATTTGGAAGAATATATTGGACTAAGTATATGGGAAATTTTATGTTTGATTTTGAATAAGCCAAGAATTATTAGGAGGTGTCGGAAATACCAAAGATTAGTGTAATTGTTCCTGCATACAATGTGGAGAAATATATTGAAAAGTCAGTTAGCTGCTTACTTCGTCAGACTTTTGAAGATTTTGAGATACTTTTAGTTAATGATGGTTCAACAGATTCTACTGGCTTGTTATGTGACAAATTAGCTAAACAAGATAAACGAATTAAAGTTTACCATAAGAAAAATGGTGGAGTGTCTGATGCAAGAAATTATGCTCTTGAAAGAATGACTGGAGAATATATGACATTTGTTGACAGTGATGATTTAGTTACTGATGATTACTTGGAATATTTATATGGCCTAATTACTGAATGTGATAATGTTCAAATTGCTTTAACACGAGGAAAATTAATAAGTGAGAAAGATGTGGCACAAGAAATACCTGAGACTTATCGATGTGTGCTAAATACTGATGAAGCAGTTCGTAGAATGATGATACGACAAGAATATGGACATTCTAATTGGGGGAAAATGTATAAATCTTCATTATGGAAATCAATACGTTTTCCTATTGATGTAATCTACGATGATTATTATATAACTTATCGTGTTTTCGCAAAAGCATCAAAAGTAGCATGTGGAAATGCTTGCAAATATTTTTATGTACAGAGGAGTAGTTCATTGATACATGCGCCATGTTCTCCAAAAACATTAACAGTATTAGATGTATCTGACGATGTTACTGACTTTTTAGTTAAGACGTGGCCAAAAAACAAAGCTGAAGCAATTGATTTGCAGATTGCTACATATTTAAAAAATATGCAGGCAATCTTGAACACTGGTTTTAAATCTTATCCGGAATATCAAGAACGAATTATTAAAAAAGTTAGGGAAAATGCGTTTTTTTTATTAAAATCATCAAAAGTTCCGTATAGAGATAAAGTGAAGATTTTATCTTTGCTTTTAGGTAAAAGAATATTTTTGACTATTTATAATTTAAATGATGGAAGTATTCCTGTAGAAGATTGATATTAAAGTAATGAAGAAAGAGGTGCAATAATGAAAATCAGTATTATTACTTTACATTATATACAACATTATGGTTCGCTTTTACAAACTTATGCCACACAGAAGGCATTTGAAAAGGCAGGAATGGAAGCAGAAATAATTGATTATATTAGACCGAATGCAACTGAGGAAGCAATCACAAAAGATGCACTTCAAAAAAAAGGTTTTGAAAAAAATTTTATAAAAAAAGCTGCGTTTTTGTGGGCAAAAAAAATTGAAAATAAAAAAAGAAGAGAATTCAGCAATGATTTTATTTCAAAATATCTTCATATGACTCGACGTTATAAAGATTATGAGGATTTAAAAAACAATCCTCCTGAAGCAGACATTTATTGTACAGGCAGTGATCAGACATGGAACAGTGACTATAATGGAGGAATTCTCCCTGCCTACTTTTTGGAATTTGCACCAGCTGGTAAAAAGCGGATAGGATATGCGGTCAGCATTGGCAAAGATAAATTGGATCCAGAAGAAGTGGAGGAAACAGCTAGACTAGTAAAAAAATATGATGCAATTTCAGTTAGAGAACAATCAGCTAAAAAAATTGTAGAGGATCTGGGATTTCCCGAAGTACAACATATACTTGATCCAACATTAGTATTGGACAAGCATGATTGGGAACCGTTGATTGCACCACGAATGGTTAAAGAAAAATATATAATTATATATAAACTTAATGACAACCCTGATTTAGAGGCATTTGCAAAGAAACTTTCTGAGAAAACCGGATGTAAAATTGTTCGTATGAGTTATTACTTAAATCATTTTAAATATCAAGGAAAAATGATTTACAGTCCGTCAGTTGAAGGATTTTTATCATTAATCAATTACGCAGAATATGTTATTACAGACTCGTTCCATTGTTTGGCATTTTCATTAAATTTCCATAAGGACTTTTTTGTTGTTTATCCAAAAAAATATAGTACTCGTTTGGAAAGTTTACTGACTTTGACTAATACAAAAGACCGTGTAGTTAAAAATGGGGTATGCGAGAGTAAAGGTATTGATTATGATTATGTAGATAAAGTTTTTGGAATTGAGAGAAAAAAAGTTTTTGATTTTATTGAGAAATGTAAAGCAGGTTTACAATGAAAATTGCTACCTAATTAACAACAGAATATGTACATATCGGAGGTATTAAATGTTAAAGACTGATAAGCATATTGTTTTGTTTGAAAATAAAGAAATGTGTTGTGGCTGTGGTGCCTGTGTAAGCATCTGTCCTAAAAAGGCGATACGCATGACAGAGGATGAATATGGTTTTGTGTATCCAAATATAGATGAAAAATGTTGTTTTCAATGCGGTTTATGTAAGAGTGTTTGTGCTTATCAGAACAAATTGGATTTAAATTATCCACAAAAAGGTTATATTGCTTTTCATAATCAAGAAAGTGTGATTATGAAGTCTGCATCCGGTGGGGTTTTTGCAGCATTGGCAACAGAGGTTTTGAATGAAGGTGGGGTTGTTTTTGGTGCTGCATATGTAAAAGAGAATGATAAAATATGTGTGCAACATATTGGTATACGTAATGTTGATGATTTGTATCGTTTACAGGGATCGAAATATGTGCAAAGCCAAACTGAAAATGTTTTTTCAGAGGTAAAAGAGGAATTGAAAAACGGCAGGATGGTTTTATTCAGCGGTACACCTTGTCAGGTTGCAGCTTTAAAAGGTTTAGTTGGAAATCAGAATAATTTGATTACTGTGGATGTAATTTGTCATGGTGTTCCATCACAAAAGCTTTTTCATATTTATATTTCTTATTTGGAAAATAAATACAAAGGAAAAATAGAACAGTTCAATTTCAGAGACAAACGCAAGGGGTGGGAGAATTTTGCAATAAGTATTTTGATAAGAAGAGGTAAGAGAATTATTAAAAAAAGTATTCATTGCCGTAACTCTTCCTTCTTTGAACATTATTTGCATGCTGATATATACCGTGAAAGCTGTTATTCATGTCCATATGCGCAGGAAAAACGTATTAGTGACTTAACAATAGGGGATTACTGGGGAATTCGGCAGAGTCACCCGGAAATAATGAAACTAGATAACTGGATTTCTTTGCAAGAAAGAGGAATTTCATGTGTACTTGTTAATACAGAAGTAGGTTTTAACATACTGAAAAAGTCAAAAGAACTAAATTTGATTGATTCAACCATCGAAAAGATTGTAAAGCAAAATGGTCAACTTCGATTTCCTAGCAATAAATCAAGTAATCGAGAAATCATTTTACAATCTTATTTACAGGATTATTCTGCTGTTGAGCAAAGATTCAAAAAAAATATGGGAATAAAGTGGTATTATTTAAAAATTAAAAATATGATTCCAAATGAGATGAAAAGGAATGTAAAGAAACTTCTAAAAAAAAGAAATCTGTTGTTTTTTATATAGGATGTGACTAAATAATGGCAGTATATTTTGCACAAATTTTTATTATTTGGGCATTTGGAATATTAGGTAATACCCATAAAAGTCAAAGAAATAAAATAAGATATATGTTTTTTGCATTTTCAATACTTATATTGATTGCAGCGTTACGCAAATATACAGTTGGAAGAGACTTAAATTCACACTATGCTTTTCAATACTCTCAGATTATATATTATAATTGGTCAGAGATGATGATATTTTCTACGCTGAGTCAATATGGAATAGGTTATTGCTACTTCATAAAATTTTTATCGTTGATTTCTACAGACGTTCAGTTTTATATTATAATTACAAGTTTTATTATATATGGGAGTATAGGTTATTTTATTTATAAAAATTCAACTGATGTTGTAATGAGTACATGTTTATTTGTATTATTTTGCATGTATTATATGTTTATGAATATTATATGCCAAGCATTAGCAGTATCATTGGTTTTAATTGGATATAATTTTTTAATAAATAAAAAACTAAAAAAGAAAAGATATGTGTTGTTTATTGCTTTTATTTTATTAGCTTATTTAGTTCATCCGTCGGCATTGGTTTGTTTGATATTTCTTTTACTTGAAAGATTGGAAATTAAACGATCTCACTTTATTCTTGCTATTGTTGCTTCTGTATTGGCTTTTATGTATTATAGTCAATTGTATGAGATTATGGTCCAAATTTTCGGAAGCGAAAAGTATGCGAGCTATATTACAAATGAAAGAGAAAGCCAGGGCAGTTTTAATATGCAATCTTTAACTATGCTGATTTTAACAGCTATACCATATGCGATTGGCTATATAACTTTTATTAGGAAAAGTGGAAAAGGTATAACTTTAAACGATCAAAGTAGAGATAATAGTTTAATAATAAATGACAACTTTTTGATGTATGCAGCATTGTTAGCAATAATTTGTCGTTTACTTATGTTCAGAATGAATATTATAAATAGATTATCATTTTATTTTATGCCGTTTATTTTAATATTATACCCACGAGTAATCCAAAAATTGCCTGGTGTAAATAATCGAAGAATTGTAAGAGTTTTTACATACTTTATTTTTACAATTTACTTTATTGGTATGACGTTTATGTATGCAGAGAGGTTCTATGGTACAATACCGTACGAATTTTTCTGGCAATAGAATAGAGTAATAATTTTAAAGGAGAAATGATATGATTAGGGTATTACAAGAGCTGCCTTCACTTGATGGTGGAGGAATAGCAAAACTACTTTTTGATTACTATTCAAATATGGATAGGGAACATATTCATTTTGATTTTATTATAGGTGACTTTTATAGCGAAGGTATTTATGAAAAACCTCTGAGAGATATGGGATGTAAAATTTATCGTCTTCCCCAATTTAAAAAAGATCGCAGAGTTTTTTTGCGTCAGATGAAGGAAATTGTAAAGAATGGAAATTATGATGTTGTTCATTCTCATATGGGGGCAAGAGGCGCTTTTTTAGCTTATTATGGAAAGAAATATAATGTAAAGAAAAGGATTGCTCACTCACATTTGGCTAATAAGCCTGGAACACTATATGCTAAGTTGAACAATGCTTTTTTTACCTCTCTTGCGGAACATTATTCTACTCATTTGTTTGCTTGCGGTAGAGATGCTGGAATTATTCAATGGGGAGAGAAGAACAACAAAAATGGAAAGATTCATATTATGAGAAATGCAATAGATATTGAAAAGTTTAAATTTTCTGATATAATGCGTGATAAAAAGAGAAAAGAATTAGGCGTCCAGGATAAATTTGTTATTGGTATTGTAGGAAGGTTGTCTGAACAAAAAAACTATCCGTTTCTTTTCCGTGTATATAAAGAAGTAATACAAACGCGGGATAATACTGTTTTATTGATTGTGGGACGAGGATTGGAAGAGGAAAAAATTAAAAAGTTAGCTGCTGATATGGGAATTATGGAACAAACAATTTTTCTTGGAGTTAGAAGTGATGTACCGGATTTGTTAAATGCGTTCGATTTGTTCGTATTACCTTCGCTTTACGAAGGACTGCCCGTTGTTCTAGTTGAAGCTCAGGCAAATGGCTTGAGGTCCATTATTTCTGATAGAATCACGAATGAAATGAATGTTACAGACTTGATTGAAGTTCTTCCAATTAATAACACTGAAAAAGAATGGGCAGAAAAAATTATTAATGCTAAATCTGACACTATTAACAGAGATAAATATGCAGAACAAATAGCAAAAGCCGGTTACGATATTCGAGTGGAAAGCTTAAAAATGCAAGATTTTTATTCAAATTAGATTAGTATTATATAAGTAATTTTAATGTGTTTGCGTGAACCAATTTTTTTAATTAAAAAGTGAGAATAGAAAAAAAGGAAGCGTTGTCTTTGGGGTGAAAATAATGTCAAAAATATTCAAAATTATGAGAAAAAATCCTGTTTTAAATTTAATGTTAAATGAGTTAGTATTTCTAAAATTATGGAAAAGAAATTGGAAAGCTAGGCATATTAGAAAGATACGTGTAGAACAGGCTAATAGAGTATTAGATTCTGTGAATCCTGTAGCAAATCATATATTCTTTTTATGTGTACCAACTCATAATAATATGGGAGATCAAGCTCAAAGATATTGTATTGAAAATTGGATAAAGGAGAATTATCCTGATCACCAAATCATTGCAGTGAGCACATGGCCATTTTACGATAAAAAATTTAGAAAACGTTTTGAGAAGCTTGTTAAGCAAAATGACTTTTTTGTAATTCAGAGCGGATATTGTACAACAAGTACTCATGCAGATCATTTTGTACATCGTTATGTTGCAAAAGTATTTATTAATAACCGTATTTTGATTATGCCACAAACAGTTCGATTTTTGACTGAGCATCATGCTAAACAAACAGGAAAGATATATAATAAACATCCTAAGCTGTTATTTTTGGCAAGAGATAGGGTTTCTTTTGAGATGGCAAAAAAGTTTTTTGATAAAACCAAAGTACATTTATATCCTGATATTGTTACTACGTTGATTGGAAGTAAGCATTTTAACAAAGAGAGAAATGGTGTTCTGTTATGTGTAAGAAACGATGGTGAGAAATTTTATGAAAGTGATGCTATACAAAAATTACAGAAACAGTTTCAGAAAAGAGGCATTACTTGTGATTTGTCAGATACCAATTCTGACTTGGTATTTGAAGAATTGTTGCCTATTTTTGAAGAGAAATTGGAACAAATATTAGAAAAGTTTGCTTCATATAAAGTTGTTATAACAGATAGATACCATGGAACCATTTTTTCTATGATTTCGAATACGCCAGTTATTGTTATTGCAACTAAGGATCATAAAGTTAAGACTGGAACAGAATGGTTCAAGGGTATATATGATGGGGCTTATTACAACGCAGGAAATTTAGATGAAGCATTATTTTTAGCCGAGAAAATTCTTTCTGAAAATATTGTGTTAAATAATGCTGAATATTTTAAAACAAATTATTATAATAAATTGAAATTATTATTTGATAGTGAGGTTGAAAATTAAATGGTGGTGAAAATTAAACAGATATTAGAACTCGGCATTTCATGCGTATGTACAAAAAACTGTTAGTAGTGATATTATTATTGAAGCTGTAAGAATTCCTAATCAATCGCCTTCAGCTTGTAATAGACAACAAAACAGCTCTATTTTAGTGCTTCAATAGAAACTGTGAAAAATGGAAACATTACATATTGTGGAGTGAGTATATGAGAAGATTAGTTGAGTATATAAAGAGATTATTTGATATATATAAAAAAATGAATGTTGCAGTTAAAGTGTCTATTTGGTTTATGATATGCAGTATTATGCAGAAAGGTATATCGACTATTACTGTTCCGATTTTTACAAGATTACTTACTACTGCTGAATATGGAACATATAGTCTTTATTTGTCATGGTTTAATATTTTGACTATTGCTACTTCGCTAAATTTATATTATGGAGTTTTTAATAACGCACTTAATAAAATGACTGATAGCAAAGACCGAGACAAATATATATCATCAATGCAAGGGTTAACAATTACTCTTACACTTATTCTTGCTCTAATTTATGTACCATTTCAGGATTTCTGGAGTAATCTATTAGGTTTGAGCAGAGTAATAATATGGCTTCTTATTTTAGAATTGATGGTAGAACCAGCACTTCGATTTTGGAGTGGGCGACAAAGATTTGAATTCAATTATAAGAAGATGGTTTTAGTTACGATGCTGAAATCGATTTTAAATCCGATTCTTGGAATTTTGATGGTAGTAACTGTTAGATCAGATCGGGCTACTGCACGTATTATTTCAGTAGTAATAGTAGAAGTTATATTTGCAGGTACTATACTCATTATTCAATTTTATAGAGGAAGGAGTTTCTTTAATAAAAATAACTGGAAATATGCTTTAGGATTTAATGTCCCTCTTCTTCCTCATTATCTTTCGGGAACATTATTAAATCAAGCTGACAGAGTTATGATTCAGAAAATTGTTGGAAAGTCTGAGGTGGGAATTTATAGTGTTGCATACAATATTGGTATGTTGATGCAGTTATTTATAAATTCAATTAATGCTTCATTAACTCCTTGGATGTATGACAAAATGAACAAAAAGGACTATGACAGTATTCGAAGAAATAGTAATAGGTTACTTCTTTTATTGTCTGGAGTGACTGCATGTGTGTTATTTTTTGTACCTGAAATTGTAATGATTTTTGCTTCAAGTGAATATCAAGATGCAATTTATGTTGTACCACCTATAGCTTGTAGTGTGTATTTTATTTTTCTTCATAATCTGTTTGCCATTCCTCAAATGTATTATGAGCAAAAGAATTTTATGTCAGTAGCTTCTACACTGGCTGCTGTATTAAATATCATATTAAATTTAATTTTTATACCTATATTCGGATACTTTGCTGCTGGATATACTACAGTTGCTTGTTATATAATTTATAGTTTGGGACATTACATTTTTTGTCAAAGAGTTTGTGAGAAAGAAATTCCGGGAAAAGAGGTATTTGACAAAAAAACAATATTTGCAATATCTTTATTTGTAATTTTTTGCTCAATTGTATTTAATTTTATGTATAGACTAACTGCTATTAGGTACTTAATTGCATTAGTAATTTTAATTTGTGCTGTATGGAAAAAGAAAGAAATTATTAATATCGTGAGAGAAATTAAAAGGAAGTAAGAGCTTTGTTTCTAAACTATTTTTTGAAAATACAGATTTGACAACAAGGTTCATAAGCTATTTTTAATAACTAAATTAATATAACGATTTAAAATAAATCTAACACAAGATAGTGGTTTTATAATGATCCCTATTGTCAAGACAAGTTTTTAACTTTTCTAAGTTAGATTCTCTTTTTTATATTTTTGTATAATATCTACCTTAAGGAACTCTGTTGGATGTATGTCAATGGAGAGCATATGCGAGTTCATCTTGCCCCTTGACATCCAATGGTTATATATCATTTTGATTCCCGGTCTGTTATGACAGACCGGCTGCCTTCCGGCGAGGACGGGGTTTGGGGCAGAGCTCCAAGGTTTTATACTACTGCCTTAATCTCTTTGTTAATCCCAAAATAATATTCTGTCGGCGTTTTATAGCCTAGTGACTGATGTGGTCTCTTGTTGTTATAATATTCAATATATTCCCTCGTTTTTGCCGAAGTTGCTGACCTGTTTCACAATCTTCATGATAAAGCATCTCCCACTTGTAAGTTCGAAAAAAACGCTCTATCCTTTGATTATCCAAGGCTCGTCCTTTCCCATCCATTGAAATTTTTATATTATTACTCTT
>Ga0134094_1000432_pt1 | contig 51648 bp, 44 predicted proteins | sample 5_1taG_FD_94458 | JGI IMG/M metagenome (GOLD analysis project Ga0134094, IMG submission 94458) | Switchgrass degrading microbial communities from high solid loading bioreactors in New Hampshire, USA - 5_19_20_110_A1 metaG | ecosystem: Engineered > Bioreactor > Semi-continuous > Anaerobic >... | reverse complement strand
CTTCTATATAGTCGTAAACAATATTCCCGTCATAAGCACCTTTTGTAAACCACAATATATGTTTGACCGCTGTCGTAACCTTACGACTATGTATCAGTGGAGTGTTACGGGGGCAGACGTAAGCAATATCCCAGTTATATCGTAATCTTTTATCGGAACCCAACTCCTGTATTGCTATGTCAAGATTAGCACCCCCACACATAACCAACAGTGAGCCGCCTTCAACTAAAATACGACCAGCTACGTCAGCAATATGACGGTATAGAGTTTCAACGGATTTTACATCGTAAGGAGGGTCAACAAATATAACGTCAACAGACGCATCTTTTATCTGCGGTAGGCCTGTCCGAATATCCGCCGTAAACATAATTATATCGTCCTCCGTTACAGCGGAGGCATTTTTATTTGCCTGTTTACGCATTTGATATAACAATCTTTGGCAATATCTTGGTGACTTACTGCCTCTTTGTTGCATTAAATCTAGCACACCGGGGGCTTTTAGTGCACGTAAAGACCGTTCGGATAATCCCTCCAAAATCTCTGGGTGAGCCAAAAGATAAGGATGTTTTGTCCAATCGTATGCCTGTGTGTCCACATGTCTAATTTGGACGGTTTTGTCCGTTAATTCCTTTCTGATTTTTCCGACAGTTGTAGGAGAAACCCCCAGCATACGGGCAATTTGACGGTCAGACAGTTCAGGAGCAACCAGCAGTCTATCGGCAATCAGCTTACGTTTTTCAGCTTGCGTAAGCTGTTTTATCGGTTGCTTACGCAACTAAATCACCTCCTTACGCAAAGTGAGCCGATACTATTTTATCACATTTTTATCCGAGCAAATATGTGCCTTGCATAAATCCTCCCAGATTTCGACGATTTGGGAGGTGTTCACAGTGTCAACCGAGGTGAGTAAGCAAACACAAATTATGAGAGCATCGAAGCAACTGGCTATGCTAGCTTTGTTATTATCGAAGGGTTTAATTACAGAGCGGGATTACGATATTATCAAGAGCACTATTTATCGGGATTATCCTGTAATTAAAGCAGGATTTATTGACAAGTAGTATTGTGTTCACTAGAGTAGGAATTGTATATAACATGGGAACACGTATTATGAGGGAGGTTTTATTAGGTGGCGGATAAACATAAGACTGTAAAGATTATTAAAGCTAAAAATCCGGATGTATCTTTATCCGAAAATGTTGAGATATTAAGAGTTGCAGCTTATGTGCGGGTATCGACTCTCAATGACGAACAGATTGACAGCTTTTATTCGCAGGTAAAGTATTATCAAGACAACCTAAATGGACTTTGGTCGATATTTATGCCGATAAGGGTATAAGTGGCACAGGAACAATTAAAAGAGATGATTTTAACAGGATGATAAGAGACTGCATGGAGGGTAAGATTGACCTAATCTTAACTAAATCACTGTCAAGATTTAGTCGTAACGTTGTTGATACGTTAAGGTATGTGAGTCTGTTACGTGATAGAGGTATTGGGATAATCTTTGAGCAAGAGGGTATAAATACGCTCGAAAGCACCGGAAGCTCATTCCTTGCAATTTTATCGGCTATAAATCAGCAATACGTAGAGACTTTATCTGAATCAGTTAAGCTAGGGTTGCGTGCCAAGATGTTGAGGGGGGAGCTTGTTGGAGACCCAGAAGCTCTCGGGTATGACAAAGATGAAGTGACGGGAAAACTTGTGATAAATGAGCAAGAAGCTGAAATTGTAAGATATATTTTTAAGAGGTATATAGAGGGAGCTGGTGGTCGAACGATAGCACGAGAGCTAGAAGCTTTTGGATATAAGACAAAGAGAGGTAACACGCAGTGGGGAGATACAACAGTTTTAGGCATCATTAAAAATGAAAAATATACAGGTGACTTATTGCAAGGAAAGACAGTAACAGTTGACCCGATAGCTCATCGTCGTATTGATAATCGAGGAATAGCCGACCAGTTTTATTTGGAGGAAGCTCATCCTGCTATTATAGATAAGGAGACGTTTGAGAGAGCACAAGCAATACTCAAAAAGCGTAACGAAGGAAAAGTTAAGCCGACCGATAAAAACTGCAATAAATACAGCAGAAAATATGCATTTAGCTGTATGTTGAAGTGTGGTTTTTGTGGCAGCAACTTATCACGTAGGAGCCATCATAGCGGCACAGCACATCAAAAGTGGGTTTGGCACTGCGTAACCTACACTAAAAAGGGGAAGAAGTATTGTCCAGAGTGCAAGGCAATCGACGAGAGGATAATCGAGGATGCCTTTATAAAGAGCTATAACTTATTAGCTGGTGATAACAGTGATGTTTTATCGGAGTTTTTAGCACGACTAGAAGAAAGTCTACGGTCAACAGATACCACAAAGCAACTGGCAAAAATAAATAAGCAGATAAACAGTTATGAGTTAAAGCTCAAAAAGCTGCTGGACCATTTATTGGATGGGGTAATAACACAGACTGATTATTTGGCAAAGAAAGTTGAGATTGAAGATGATTTACAGCCTTTATACGAGAAGCAAAAGGAGTTACAGGAAGCAGATACAGATGAAAAGAGGGTAAAAGAACAGATTGAAAAGTGTAAAGAGGTTTTATCAGTCAGTCCAGTTTTATCGGAGTTTGACCGAGATGTATTTGAGACTGTAATAGACCATGTAATTATCGGAGAGCGACGTGAGGATGGAACAGCAGACCCACACAAAATCACATTTGTATTTAAGGCGGGGTTAAACCCATCCCCGCCTGACCATCAAAAAACGTATTCGCTCTATCCAGACTACACACCTCAAGACCGGTGCACCGGCGCGGGGGGAGCGGGTGGAGAAGTACAACCAGCTTATCAGGATCGAGGAGGCAGCCGGGGATACCGCCCGATATGCCGGGCGGGGGGGGTTTGTCAGGTAGGATCTCTCGCAGAGCGTTGATTGCTGATGGAGAGGATCGTGCGGCGATGACTCTCCCGGCGATCCCCTTATGGATTTAAGATTTGGGGGCTGCTGTTTTTAGAGCGCGCGGGCTCGACTTTGGCGAGATGGAACCGCAAGGGGGTTCCGATTATGTCAATCAATTCTTGAAATGATCAGATATTCCTGTTTTGGAGCCGGATTTGGCAGCAACTCCTTTGGGTTTTCACATAATTCTTAAGGACTCATCTCTAACTGTACGTAGCAATGGACAGCGGATTATCTATCGAGCTCCAGATGAGCCTCCTCCTCTTCCTCGCGCTCGCCGGTTACCTCGTGGCATCCCGGATCAACCAGTCGGCGACGATCGGGGCGATTCTCGTCGGGGTTCTGGTCGGACCGAGCGTGCTCGGCCTGATCACCTACACCGACTTCGTCGCGACCCTGGCGCATCTCGGGGCAATCATCCTCCTCTTCGTCATCGGGTTTGAGTTTAATATCAGGGATATTATTGATCCGCGTTACGGCGTCATCGGCCTTGTCGGCGTGATCATCCCGTGGATAGGCGGCTACGCCACGGCTGTCCTCTTCGGGTTCGACTTCGCGAGCGCGATCTTCGTCGGCACGGCCCTGACCGCGACGAGTATCGCCATAACCGCAAACGTGCTCAAAGAGATCGGCGTGCTCCAGACTGAGGCGGCACGGGCGATCATCGGCGCCGCGGTCATTGACGACGTCCTCTCCCTCCTGGTGCTTGCCGTCTCTACCGATCTCGTCGTGAGCGGGGATGTCTCGTTGACCCCGACCGTCCTGATGCTTGCCAGGGCCGTCGGGTTCATCGTCGTCGCCGGTGCCGTCGGGTACTTCGGCATCCGAAAGGTCATCGAACGGATGGACGCAACCCCCCTGGCGCGGAAGTATCCTGAGTTTGTCTTCATCTTCGCCATGATGGTGGCGTTCCTGTATGCGATGCTCGCCGACCTGGTGGGCCTATCAGGCATCATCGGTGCGTTCCTCGCCGGGGTTGCCTTTGCCCGCGTCGAACTCCGGCAGAGTAAGGGTGTCCACGAGGGCGCAGAATACTTCCAGATCGTCTTTGCCTCGATCTTCTTCGTATCCCTCGGCATTCTCGCAGACATTCGTGCGCTCACGTCCGACACGACCCTCTTCCTCCTGGTGCTGACCCTGGTCGCCATCGCCACCAAGGTCATCGGGTGCGCTCTCCCTGCCCGGTTGATGGGGATGTGCCGGGAGGACTCCCTCATCATCGGGTTCGGGATGGCGCCGCGGGGTGAGGTGGCGATGATCGTCGCCCTGATCGGCCTCGAGTCGGGGCTCATCGGCCAGGGGATCTTCGTTGCCATCGTCCTGATGAGCCTGCTCACCACACTCATCACCCCGATCGTCTACCGGAACTGGTTCTTCAAAGGTGCTTACTGCGCCACGGAGTAAGAGGGGCCGGGGGCAGGAAGAAGCGTGAAGGAGGTGCTGGGGGCAGGTCCGCCTGCTCTCCCCTCACCATGCCTCCGGGAACGCCATGTTGGTATAGATATCCTCCAGGCGCGCCTTGTGACCCCGTTCCATCGAGGCGAGGCTCTCGAAGAGTTCCATCTGCTCGGGATCCACGCTGAGGCTCGCAAGCTGGGTATACATCTGCATGGCGTCGAGTTCCTTTCTGATCGCGAGAACCAGACCGTCGAGCGGCTTTAAGTCTGCCGAGAGCGGGGGGGTCTCCAGCATCTGGGCAATCTTGTAGTCCCTCTTCGTGTCGAACCTGAGTTTTCCGGGTTCTTTCATCAGAAATCCCTCAAGTGTCTTTCGATGCTTGCTCTCCTCACCGGCAAGTTCGTTGAAGAGGTTTTTCAGGTTCTCATCCTTGACCTTCTCTCTGACCGTGCGGTAGAAGGTGTAAGACTCGATCTCCCGCTCGATGGCATTCGATATGATTGAACGATATTCTTCAACATCCATGGGTTATGCACCGGTGGGCAATAGCATCTTGAGCGCCTTAAACCTTGTTGGAGGCAGGCTCTGGTGTGGTGTCGGGTTCGTGGGGTGTATGGGGGAGAGGGTTGGTGTTTTTCCTGTGTGACTATCCCGGGGTTGCCGGGAGGGATGACGTTTTTGCAGGAGTGGTGGTTGTGCGCTGTCAGGTGCTCGAACTCCGGACTTTCAATCCGTCGTTCCTTGAAACTCTTCGAGTTTCTCAAGCTCGCTTCGCTCGCACTCCCCGGTTCCCATTCCCAAAATGCGATATCCCCTCCAAATCCATGCAGGGCGTAACCTAATGTGTATGGGCATCCTCCCCGATCATCAGTGTCCGCCACCGCTACCAGAGAGGTGCGCAAGGCCACCACTGTCGACTTTACTGGAATTTCTCCTCGTGCAAACGCTCTGCCGCTGCCACGTGCGTGTGACGGTTCAAAGAATGAGGCAGTGAACACATCCATCTGCACGTTGCACCTGCGGACCTTGCGTGTGCTCCTGTGCTCCGGGTCGTCGCGTCCGGAAATTCCACAAAAAAAGATTTAGATAAACCGGGGCTTCTGCGAGAGAAGCCTCGGGGTGTAGAGCGGTCGGAATGGTTTTCCAGCGGTCTCCATCTGCACCGCTTGGATGAGCTCGTTCTCGGTCATTGACTCTTTGTAGGGCTTCTTCTTCTCGGAGAGCTTTCGGATGGTGACTGTGAGCCTGCCGGTCTCGGCTTCCTGGTCGCCGATCACCGCAACGTACGGTACCCAGTCCATCCCGGCTTCGCGGATCTTCTTGTTCACGCTCTCGTCCCGGTCGTCAACATCCGCCCTGATGTTGGCAGCGTTCAGGCGTGCACAGATATCTTCGGCGAAGCAGACGTGCCGCTCCGCCACCGGCACCAGCCTGACCTGGGTCGGTGCGAGCCAGGTCGGGAACGAGGGGACCTCCTGACTTGCAGTGCCCTCGAGCATCGCACAGATCACCCGCTCGATCGAGCCCGTCGGTGAGCAGTGGAGGATCGGGGGGTGGACTTCCGTCCCGTCGGGGGTGTAATACTTAATATCGAACCTATTGGCGCTCTCGACGTCGATCTGGACCGTCGGGTTCTCGATCGGTCTTCCCTGGGCATCGATTGCCGCAAGATCGACTTTAGCGATCCAGTAGTGAACCCGCTCCGAGAGGATCTCGATCAGCATTGGGACACCCGACTTTGCGACGATTCCCTTCACCCAGAGTTCGTACTGGTCATAGAAGTCGCGGGTGCACCGGAAGACCCCGACGAGCGGCGTCTCAAGATCTGCACCACTCTTCCAGCCTATCGCGAGCTGCTCCTCAAACGCCTTGAGTGCGTCGTCGACGTCGCGGCAGAGGGTGTGCATATCGGGCATCGTGAAGGCACGCAGACGCTTTAAGCCGATCACCTCGCCCTTCTGCTCGTGCCGGAACGAGTAGGTCGAGAGCTCATAGAGTTTCATCGGGAGGGTGTTCGGGGAGATATGCATATCGTGCATGGTGCAGAACATCCCGAAACATGCGGCGAAACGGAGCATCATATCGCGGTTGCCACTCTTGAACCGATACTGGCGTTCCCCGAACTTGGCCGCGTGCTCCGAGATCGCCTTATCGGCGAGGTTGTACATCACCGGCGTCTCCACCGGCATCCCGCCGTACTCGAGCACCCGTGCAAGGACGTAGTCGGAAAGAAGGTCCCGGATCAGTTTACCCCGCGGCATCCAGCGGAGGTGCCCGACATCCGAGCGCGGTTCATAATCCACAAGTTCCTTGGACCGCATCAGATCCACATGAACCGGTTCGCTCCCTTCCTGCCCCGGATATCCGAGTTCTTTTCGGATCAGCGCAGCGAAGGGGGTATTCTCCTTCACGTATTCGGCCGTGTCTTTGCGCTCCCCTTCGGGAGTGAGGACAAAGAACTCGTGCTCGATCTCTTTCTTCGGTGCGGCCGCCCCTTCTCCCGGGACGATCGTCCGCGAGAGCTCCGAGAGCGGGTGACCCTTGCAGGAGAGTGAGAATGCCTTGTACCAGCCGAACGGCGCCCGCTTTACGACAAAGCCCTCTTTTTCTTTGAGGGCCTCCTCAATGCCCTTTAGAACGCTCACCGCCGCTTCCGGCGACGCAAGGTCGGAGGAGAGGTGGGCATACGGGTAGATCATGATATTGGTGGTGCCGAGCTGCCGGGCGGTGGCGACGATCTCGTCTGTCGCCTGCCTGACGGCATCCTCGATATTCTCCTCGTCGACAGACTCAACCGCGCAGAAGACGGCGAGTGCCTCATCGAGGGCGTCCTTTGGGACCACATCCTCTTCGGCGACCTTCGTCTTCTTCCGGGCCTCGTATTCGATATGATCAGAGTGGATTAGAAGGAGTCGCATTGTTATCCCCAGTTGAATCGTTCAATATCTGTTTTCTTGCTATATAGTGCATGACGCTCTTTGGGCGTGAGTACCCTCTGCCTCGCCGTATGGCCCCCCTCGGGATAGAATTTGCTGGATTGTCATCAAGAGAGATCATGCTTGGCGCGCGCATTCTCATGGTAACGGGAGAGGGTCGCCTGCCGCTGGTCCATGTACTTTGCGTCTTTCTTCATATTGTACGGGCACGCTGCGCGATCCGTGCGATAGAAGACCAGTTGCCCAATCGGCATCCCTGCGTAGACCCGAACGGGTCTTGAGTTCACATTGCACATCTCGAGCGTGATTGTCCCGCGGAAACCCGCATCGATCCAGCCCCCCGTCTGGTGGAGTTCAATCCCGAGGCGCGCAATGCTGCTCTTCCCCTCAATGCTTGCCACGACGTCGTCGGGCAGTTCGATCTCCTCGAGTGTCTCAGCGAGGAGGAACTGCCCGGGGGCAAGGACGATCGAGTCAGCCACCAACTCTTCGGTCTTTGCACAGATTGTCTCTTTCTCGTAGGGGTCGATCACTGTATCTCCCGGGGTGTACCAGACGAAGTGAGAACCAAGTCTGATATCGAGGGAGTTGGGCTGGATCAGGCCGGGATCATAGGGATGCACCTTGATGTGCCCGCGCCTGATGCGGTCTTCTATCTGCCAGTCGACAAGAATCATTCTCTTAGATCTCTCCCGCAAACTATTCTTTGTTTTCGAGATGCCACTCCGTCCGGCGCATCAACCCATGAAGCGTACTCACCTCGCGGGTGGTGAGTTTGGTCCGGCCAAGCACCCGGCGGATGAGAAGCATCGTGTTCTCTCGCTTGAAATCCGGGTGGTCGATCTTATCGAGGAAGGTCTCGATGTGCTGGTAGAGCGAGTCCATCTCGATGGGTCCTGCAAGAGGATACGTCCCGCGAGGCAGATTCGCAAGTTCATAGCAGAGGATCCCGACCGCGTGAGAGAGGTTGAGGATGGGGTAGACCTTCGAGGTCGGGATGGTGCAGATGAGGTTTGCCCGCGCAAGTTCGGTGTTTGCAAGGCCCCAGTTCTCCCGCCCAAAGAGGATTGCAATCGAACCATCGATATCGGCGACGATCTCCCGGACCTCCGCCGGCGAGTAGTAGGGCATCCGCATCGGGGTGCAGACGGACTTGCTCACTTCGCCGGTCGTCGCGATCACAAAGTCAAACTCCCGGTAGATCTCCTCGATCGTCATCCGTTGAGCATTCTCCAGGACGTCGCGGGCATGGGAGGCGCGCATGATAGCATCGTCGCCAAGGGGACAGGGGTTGACGAGGACCAGCTGGGTGAATCCGAAGTTCTTCATCACCCGGGCGGTAAATCCGACATTCCCCTCATAGAGGGGTTCGACCAGGACGATTGAAATCTCAGGCATGTCTCACTGTACGGCCCGGACCGTCGCCCGGAGCACATCGATTCCCTCCTCGTAGACGGCATTCCCTACAACGATCGTGTCGGCAATACGGCCCATCTCCGCCGCCTGCTCCGCCGAGCGGATCCCGCCGCCATAGTATAGGGTAGCATGCTCGACTGCGTTGGCGGCCGCCTGCACGATCGAAGGGTCCCCGTAGGTCCCGCTGTACTCGATGTAGACGATCGGGAAGTGGAAGTAACGGTCTGCTACTTCCGCGAACGCGGCCACATCCTCAGCTGAGAGTGCGCAGTTTGCTCCCGTCACCCTCCCGACGGCGGAGTTCGGGTTGAGGACGATGTAGGCTTCAGGCACCACCATATCCCACATGATGCTGCTCGCATGGCGCAGCCAGGTGTGATGCTTTCCGACGATCCAGCGGACGTCGTCTGTATTCATCACGCTGGGCACAAAGAGGTAGTCGATCGCACCATCGAATATGGCGCATTCAGGACCTGCCGGCTCTACTACCAGCGGCAACCCGTATGCCGAGACCAGGTCCAGGAGTTCGGAGAGGTTCTCCGGAGTTACGTTCAGGGTGCCCGAGAGCATCAGAGCGTCAGTTCCGCTTGTTGCGATCTCCTCTATGGCTCCCTGCGGAAGGTGTTTGTCGGGGTCCAGTTTTGTCACGTGTGCCCAGGTCTTCCAGTTCGCGTGCATGGTGTCACTTCAGATGGCCGATGTAGTCGTGGAGTCTGGTCTTTGTGATGCCGGTGATCGAGGAAGCCTCATCCACGTCGGCCTCCCGCAGTGTTGCGGCGTCATATATGCCTGCAAGGTAGAGTTTCTCCACGGTCGCCTCCCCGATCCCGGGGATCTCCAGGAGCTCTTTTCGCCCGCGCTCAAGGGCGGCCTTGGTGACTTTCGGCGGGGTGGGGCGTCCAAGGCGCCTGCAGACCATATCCACATGTTTATGTACGGTCTCCGGATTAATGCCGGTTTTGCTTGCAAGGTATGGGATAGGGAGGTAGCAGAGGTCATCGGGTGTTGCAACACCACCGGCCTGGTATTTCTTCAGGCTGACCGCGGGGATCCCGGCCTCCCGGAGTGCGCGCTCGTTGCAGAGGCCGCGCGCTGCCTCAAGGAGCTCCGTAGCCGCCGCTTCAGGGATTCCGGCCTTCTTGAGCGCGGCAGGGTCGGCCCCGGAGAGCGCGCGGATATCCCCGATCCCCTGCTCGAGAAGGCTCTGCATGATCTTTGCATGGCTCCGGCCCTTCCTCGGCGGCACGATCTTTCTGATGAACTTTCGAAGTTCCGATCGGTGTCGAAGGATCTCGAGTGCATCTTTCGCCTCCTCTATGAGCCGATCGGCCTCGTTTTCGCCGACAGCAATAGCCTCCATGAGATCTTTTGGCCGCATGCCGGCGATCTCGGAGACTGTGTAGATGTGGCGCGCATGGAGGCGCTCAATGAGATCATCGGTCATCGAGGGCATCATCCGGAGCGCCTCAAGGTTTGAGGTAATGTGGCTGCAGAGCGGGCAGCCGAGATCCCATGGGCGAGATCCCTTCTGGATCAGGCGGACGTGGGCGAGCCCGTGTTTCTCACAGGTATCTTCGAGCCGGATTGCCCGTCCCCAGGTGCTGCCGGGTAGGCTGATGTTGAACCGGCACTCCGGATAGCCGGTGCAGCCTATAAACTGCGAGACACCCAGATGCCGGATCCGGAGTTCGTGCCCGCAGACCGGGCAGAGACCGACGGTATGTTCCTCTGCGGTCTGCTCCATGATCTCGCTGCCGATCTCCTCCTCGTGCGCCTCGAGCTTGTCAAAGACTTTATGGAGCATCTTGCGCGACTCTGCGATGACGTCGTCGCGGGTACGCTCACGCTGCTTGATGAGCTGCATATGCTCTTCAAGCGTCCGGGTCATCTCGGGCTCGGTGATCATCTCCGCGTGGTTGTCGAGAGCGTCCGTGACGGCTCTCCCGACGAGAGTGGGTCGGAGCGGGTTCCCCTCCACATAGCGACGGGCGATGAGTTTCCCGATCACCTCATGCCGGGTGCTCTTCGTACCGAGACCGAGTTCCTCCATCACCTGGATGAGACGGCTCTGGGAGTAGCGTGCCGGAGGCTGTGTCTGCTTCTCCTCGAGGTTTACCTTCTTTATTGGGAGGCGATCTCCCTCGGCAAGCACCGGGAGGATATTCTCCTTTGCCTCAGAGTATGGATAGATCCTGCGCCATCCGGGGGAGATGAGTCGGCCGCCTGTTGCCGTGTACGGCTCTCCAGATGCATCGAAGAGGCATTTGGTAGTCACCCACTGCGCATCGGGAGAGAGGGTCGCAAGGAACCGACGGACAACGAGTTCGTAGACCTTCCATTGGTCCTGCCCTAGAGCCTCGCGGGTTGCGGCGCCCGTCGGGTGGATCGGCGGATGGTCGGTGCTCTCCTTCTTGCCCCTGGTCGGGACCGGTCGCCGGTGCTGCTGCACCCAGGCGACGTCCGCATCAAACACCCCGCCCCGGAGGGTGTTTAAGATCGCGTCCAGATTCAGCGACTTCGGGTAGACCGTGTTGTCGGTCCTCGGATAGGAGATGTAACCGTTCATGTAGAGGTCTTCGGCGATCCTCATAGCATTCGCCGCGGAGAAGCCGAGACGGCTCGCCGCGACAATGAAGGTCGTGGTGTCGAACGGTGTCGGCGCCCGATCGTTCTTCTGACCTTCTTTTACGCTTGTGACCACAAGCGGCTCTTTTGTCCCCGCTTTCGCGGCAAGAGCCGCATCGTGGTCGGTGAACCGTCCGTTGGTATGCCGTGCCTCCACCTGCATGCCGTCTTTTTCGGTCTCAAGCGAGAGCATCCAGTATGTCTGTGGGACGAAGTTCTCGATCTCGCGCTCCCGATCGACGATCATCGCAAGCGTCGGGCTCTGGACCCGGCCGACGGAGAGGATGTTCTTGCCACCCCGCCGGGCCGCAAGGCTGATGAACCGGGTCAGCGACGCACCCCACATCAGGTCGACCGTCTGGCGTGCTTCGCCGGCGGCTGCGAGGGCGAAATCAAGATCGGTTGGGTTTTCAAAGGCGGCCCGGATCTCCGCCGGGGTAATTGCCGAGAATCGGGCCCGGTTGATCTTGACCGTCGGATTCACCGCACGGACAAGTTCGTAGGCCTCCTTGCCGATCAGTTCTCCCTCGGTATCGTAATCCGTCGCGATGGTGACGAGGTCTGCCTTCTTTGCAAGTTTCTGGATCAGGTTGACAATCTTCTTTTCAGTCGGTTTCTTGACGGTGCCCGCATCGATGAGGCTTCTGGGGGTGTGGACTTCGCTACGCCAGTTTGTGTAGCCGGGCTCGAAATCAATCTCCACCACGTGCCCTTTGAGGCCCACCACTGTCTTGGTGTCGAAGGAGTAGGTGTATACGTTCCCCTCTTTGACCGCCTTTACCTTCTCGTTGCCAGCGAGGATCTGTGCGATTCGGTTTGCTGAGATGTTCTTCTCTGCTATGATCAGGTGCACTGCGGATTACACCTCGCTTTTATCAATACACTCGGCTACGATGCGCCCAAGTTCCCGCGGGTCTGCCCGTCCACGGGTCTCCTTCATCACCTGGCCCACCAGGAAGTTCAGGGCGCCCTTCTTGCCGGCCCGGTAGTCACTCACTGCCTGGGGGTTTGCAGCGAGCACAGCCTGCACGATGGCGGTAAATTCGTCTCCAGCAGCCTTTGCCAGGTTTTCACGCTTAACGATCGTTGCAGGCGCTTCACAGGGCTTTCCTGCGGCGCAGGCATTGAGCATCTCTCTGAGGACCTGGACCCCGGCCTTGTCGGTGATCGTCCCCGACCGGAGAAGCGCGAGGAGTTCCATGAAACGCTCGGGCGGGACGGCGGATATGCTCATATCACGGTAGTTGAGTTCCCCGAGGAGGATATCGGCCACCCAGGTAGCGGAGAGGATCGGGTCCACGGGTGCGACATGTTCGTAGAAATCGGCGAGTTTCGGGTCGCCGGTCAGGGTTCGGGCATGGTTGAGTGATATACCGTACTGCTCCATGAACCGGTTCTTTCGTGCAGTGGGCAGTTCGGGAAGTTTGATCTTTTCCATCCAGTCCGCGACGCGGAGCGGCTGGAGATCGGGCTCCGGGAAGTAGCGGTAATCGTACTCCTCCTCTTTGCCGCGAGCGGAGGTGGTGATCCCGCGCCCTTCCATGAAGTGCCGGGTCTCCCTCACAACTTTCTGTCCACGCCGGAGCAGGTTCTTCTGCCGGGTCACCTCGAAGGTGAGGGCCTTCTCGACGCCTTTGTAGGAGGAGATGTTCTTGACCTCAACCCGTTCGGAGCCTTCAAGTGAGATGTTTGCATCCACACGGAGAGCACCTTCCCGATCGCCGTCAAAGACCCCGAGATACTCGAGGATTGCCCTGAGTTTGTTGAGGAACCGGCGAGCCTCCTGTGGTGACCGCAGATCCGGCTCGGTGACGATCTCAAGAAGCGGGATACCAGACCGGTTATAATCGACGAGCGAGTACTTCGAGGATCCCGTGACGTGGACGAGTCTTCCGGGATCCTCTTCGAGGTGAACCCGGGTGATCCGGACGATCTTCTCGTGCCCTTCGTCGTCCTCGATCTCGACGGTCCCCTCGACAGCGAGCGGTTTGTCGTACTGGGTGATCTGGTAGGCCTTTGGGAGGTCCGGGTAGAAGTAATTCTTCCGGGCAAACTCCGAGACTTCAGGAACTTTCATGTTGAGGGCTTTTGCGACGGAGAGACCATACTCGACCGCCTTCCTGTTTAAGCGGGGAAGCGCACCGGGTAGCCCGAGACAGATCGGGCAGCAGTGAGTGTTCGGCTCGTCGTCACGGTAGTCCGTCGAGCACCCGCAGAAGAGCTTCGTTGCGGTCGAGAGCTGGACGTGGATCTCAAGCCCGATGATCGTCTTCATGCCCGCACCTCCTGTTCGTAGGCATACGCGGTATCGACGACGCGCTCGTCCTCAAACTGCCTCCCCATAATCTGGAGCCCCACAGGTAGGCCGTCCACCTTGCCGCACGGAACCGATATCGCCGGGATTCCGGCGAGGTTTGCGGGCACCGTGAGGATATCCGAGAGGTACATCGAGAGCGGGTCGGTCTTCTCGCCGAGGCGGAAGGCCACGGTCGGCATCGTGGGTCCGGCGATGACATCGACCTCGCGGAAGGCCCGCTCGAAGTCATCTCTGATGTTTCGGCGGGCGATTTGCGCTTTTGCGTAGTATCGGCCGGCGTAGCCTGCAGAGAGCGCAAAGGTGCCGAGCATGATCCTGCGCCGGACCTCGGCCCCGAACAACTTCCCCCGCAGGTCCTGGTAGGCCTCGTGCCAGGTCTTCCTGGTATCTACCGCCGGGCCGTAACGGACGCCGTCGAACCGGGCGAGGTTCGAGGAGGCTTCACTCGTGCAGATGACGTAGTAGGCCGCAAGCGCGTGCTGCATGCCGGGAATGCTCACCGGGACGGTCTCGGCCCCGAGCCCTTCAAGGACTCCGATCGCGTCGCGGACCGTATCTGCGATACGGGGGTCCACGCCCTCGCCGAAGTATTCTTTCGGGATCCCTATCCGGAGCCCTTTGACATCGGCCGAAGGCTTGTGGTCATACGGGCGGTCAAGCATTGTCGAGTCGCGGGGATCGTACCGTGCGATCACCGACATCAGGCGCGATACATCCTCTACCGTCCGTGCCATCGGTCCGATCTGCTCAAGGGAGTTTGCGTAGGCAATGAGGCCGTAACGTGAGACCCGACCGTACGTGGGTTTGAACCCTACGATCCCGCAAAACGCCGCAGGACATCGGATCGAGCCGCCGGTATCGGTGCCGAGCGCCATCGGGACGAGCCCCGCAGCCACGGCGGCGGCGCTTCCGCCGGATGACCCGCCCGGTACTCGCGTCGGGTCGACTGGATTTTTTGTGGGACCGAACGCGCTCGTCTCGGTGGTGGAGCCCATGCCGAACTCGTCCATGTTGGTCTTGCCGACGATCGCGGCTCCTGCTTTTCTGATGAGTTCGACGACGTAGGCGTCGTACGGCGGGATGTAGCCCTCGAGAATCCGTGACCCGCAGGTAGTCTGTATACCGGCCGTGGAGATGTTGTCTTTGATCGCGACGGCAACGCCGCCGAGCACGCCATCGCCATACGGTGCCTCGCGGCAGGTGGTGATGAATGCGTTGTACCGATCGTCCGGCGAGTAGTCAAGAATCCCCGTCACTCACATCACCCTCGGCGCTTTTATGAACCCATCCTCGGTAGAACCCGCGTTCGCGAGGGCATCCTGCTGTGAGAGACTTGGTCGGGGCTCATCCTCCCGAAAGACGTTGAAGATCCCGGCGGCCGGGGTGCTTTCATCGACTACGGTGTCAAGAACTTTAAAGTAGTCGAGGATTGCGTTGAACTGGGTGGTGAATTCCAGCACTTCGTCTTTTGATATGCCGATATCTGCAAGTTCTGCTATATGTTCAATATCTCTTTCAGTGATCATGTTCCGCCCTACTTATCTCCGTTAAGTACCCTTGTACCGACTTTTTATAACCATTCCTACGAGCGAGCCGCTGGATAACTTTCCAGATTCCGCTCCCGTATTGCATCGCTTTCTTCTCGGCCCAGGCCATTTCGGTGGGAATGTGGTGTTCTGCGACCACCCGCAGGGGGTGCTTTCTCACCCCGCCGCGCACCATCTCCTCGGCCGGGATCGCTCGTGCGGCGCGCACCACCCGGACATCCAGGTAGGGCAGCGAGAGGTTCGTCCCGAGAAGCGTCGCGACTGCCTGATCCCGCCTTCTCTGGCGCCCGAGATCAGCAAAGTCCCGGTCGAGGTCGCGAGCGAGGTCGAGCGAGGAGAGGTAGCGGGCATAACCGCCGAAGAGTTCGTCTGCTCCCTGCCCGGAGAGGATCCTGGTGTGCCCGTGTTCTGCTGCCCACTCAGCGGCAAAATACAGGGTCGTTGCGATTGAGACCTCGAGAGGGTTTGTGGGCTCGGGGATCACCCGGACCACCCGGTCGAGTGCCTCTGCGACTTCATTCTCTCTTGGTGTGACGATCTCAAGGTCTAGGTCCATCATCCTCGCTGCCTTTGCTGCCCAAGTCGCATCATGCGACCCTTCGACCCCCACCGTCACGCAGGGAAGACGGGCAAGCCCGGCAATGAGGGCCGAGTCGAGACCGCCGGAGAATGCCACCACGCCTTCATCGCTCCGGAGGCTGACCGCGGTGACGATTGCCTCTTCAAGGGTGCAGGGCGCCGGATCGGGATTTATCCTGAGGATCTCGCGTCCGTTGCAGGAGATGGTTCCCGGCGGGACCGGGCCAGGGATGATCCCGAAAGCGTCGCGGGCGATGCAGTCATCCCAGGTGAGCAGGAACTCACCGCCGCACCGGGTGATGGTCTCTGGCCCTTCTTTGAGCATCCGCTCCAGGTCGGCAGGAGAGAGCCGCATCCCGTCTTGTTCTATCCAGCCCTTCAAGTTCATGGTCGGCATATTCCGTAATCCAGCAGTTCTTGCCGTGAGGTTCACGCGGTGCGTGGTCACCTCAAAAAACGGATCCGTGTCAGTGTTTGCACTGTTGAACTATAAATGTGCGTACATCTGCCTAGGCGAAATGCTGGCGGTTTTTTGGGTTTCTGTCTAGATCTGTCATCCCCGGGCGGAGATGGCGACCCTGACCGGACGCAGCGTCATCTTGGCGTGTGATCTTGCCGCCTCTCTACGTCTTTGGTATCGAGGTGGTCGGGACGCAGTGCGTAACCGGTGCGTAATCCGGGAAATATCCACATCATCCGGGTTTTTGGTTCCCATAGCGACTCAATGTCGCAATTCCGGCCGCTACGATTTGGGGGTAGTCCTCGAACTCCTCTACCGGGAAGGGGGACACCCGGTCACACCTAACGGGTGCTACGGATGAAGGCTTGTCCCCATTTTGGGAGTGTTGAGCTCTCCTTGGCTTATTAAATGGGTTATATCGGCGCCGTCTGTGCCGCGCCGGTGGGAAAAAGTGTGGTGCAGGAACTATTTGCGGTGATGGCCGTCGTTGCTGGCAAACGGGCGGGATGCGCCGCCGCACCCCACCCAAACTCCCTTTACCTGCAGAGCGGCGTGAGTTTCTTGATTAACCGCTCCACCTGCTGGACCGCAGTCCCTATATATGCATCCGGACTCAGGAGAGCCTTCAGGTCCTCGCGGGTGACGAATGCCGTGACCTCGGGCCGCTCACCGAGCACCTCGGCGAGATCGCGGTCTTCGGCGAGGGCCTGCAGGCTCGCCGTCCGCATTACCTCGTGAGCATCCTGCCGGTTCATGCCCCGCTTGGTGAGCTCGATCATCACCGACTCGGCAAGGTTCACGCCCCGGAGCAACATCAGGTTCCTCCTGATATTCTCCTTATTGAATTCAAGCCCCTCCAGTACGCCGATCATCACCTTGAGGATATGGTCGGTCAGCACCGAGGCTTCGGGGAAGAGCACCCGCTCGGGGGAGGAGTTTGTCAGGTCGCGCTCGTCCCAGAGTACGTTGTTTAACAGAGCCGGTTCAACCGAGGATCGCACAATTCGGGCAAGGCCGCAGACCTGCTCGCTCTTGATCGGGTTTCTCTTGTGGGGCATCGTGCTCGAGCCCACCTGCTTCTTGCCGAACGCCTCGGCAAGCTCCCCTATCTCGGAGCGCTGCATCAGACGGATCTCTAGCCCGATCTTGTCAAGCGTGGTCGCGACGTTTGCAAGGAACATGAAGTACTCCGCGTAGCGGTCCCGCGCTATAATCTGGTTAGAGACGTCCACCGGCTGGAGCCCGAGAAACTCCATCATCGTCTCCTGGACTGCTATGCCCGCTTCTCCGAGCGCTGCCTGGGTGCCCACCGCTCCCGTGAGCTGCCCGACGAGGAGGCGGGGGCGCATCTGGCGGAGTCGTTCGATGTGCCGGGAGACCTCGCTTGCCCAGATCGCGAACCGGAGGCCGTAGGTCGTGGGAACCCCGATCTGCCCATGTGTCCGCCCGGCGCAGACGAGGTTCTTCGTCTCCGCACTCCGGGCGAGAAGCACGCAGAGGAGTTTGCCGAGTTTCTCCTCGATGAGCGCGAGGCTATCGCGGAGCTGCAATGCGGTCGCCGTATCCAGGATATCGTTCGATGTTGCCCCGTAGTGGATCCATCGCCCGGCATCGCCGCAGACCTCTGTGACGGCTTTGACGATCGCCATCATATCGTGGTTGATCTCGGCCTCGATCTCCTTCGCCCTCTCTAGACTTGCCTTGCCTGCGCAGGCCGCAATCGTCTCGGCATCCTCGCGCGGAATGAGCCCGTGCACCGCTTCAGCCCGGGCCAGCGCCACTTCGGCCATGACGATCGCCCGGAACCGGTTCTCCTCACTCCAGACGGCACGCATCTCGGGAGTGCCGTACCGGTAGTCAATAGGATGGATTGCCATAGTTGGTACCTGTTTGCTCTGCCGCGTTAAAAAAGGGGTCGTGGCGCACCGGAGGTCGCCCGCGAACCGGCGTCATGCTCGCGTGCTCTCAAGGAATATCGCCGCCGTCCCGAGAGAGGGTGTGTCATCGCGAGACGTATGCACGACGAAGGGATACCCAGGGGAGTTTTCAAGCGATACACTCAGGTGGTAATGATGGCCGCGGTGATTGTGAGGAGCGTCGTGATCTCGGCTGGGCGGGTAATCTGGTTTGAGGGTATGGCAGATCCATCACGCCGGTTGTTAGCAGGTCTTTGGAGTGCTCCGCTAGTTTCGCTCCAGGATGGCAGATCCGGGCTCCGAACGCCCTATCCTTTCAGATCCACCCTTTCCTTTTGAAATAGAGGAGCATCACCCCGGCGACCGCCGCCATTGAAGCAAGGGCGATCGGGTAGCCCCAGGGGTGGCGGACCTCCGGCATATCGAAGTTCATACCGTAGACCCCGGCGATGAAGGTGAGCGGGATGAAGATGGTGGCGATGATCGTGAGGACCTTCATGATCTCGTTCGTCCGGCTGCTCTGGGTCGAGAGGTAGACGTCGAGGGTTCCCGACATCATATCCCGGTAGGTCTCCACGGTCTCGGCGACCTCTATGGTATGGTCGTAGACGTCGCGGAAGTAGGCGCGTGTCGATTCCTGGATCAGGGACGACTCCCCCCGCTCAAGTTCCGCCACCACGTCGCGGAGAGGCCAGGCAGACCGCCGGAGGGCGATCAAGGAACGCTTTAGGGCGTATATTGCCTGGAGGGTCCTCCTGTCGGGATCCGCCACCACCTCCTCCTCGACCGCCTCGATGCGTTCCCCGAAGTCCTCGATCACAGTGAAATACCCGTCAACGACTGCGTCAAGCAGCACGTAGAAGAGGTAATCCGGTCCCTCGCTCCGAAGCCTCCCTGCCCCGGTCCGCAGGCGCTCCCGAACGCGAAGAAAGACGTCACCCGGCTGCTCCTGGAACGACGCGACGTAACCTTCCCCTAGTACCAGGCTGACCAGTTCGCTCACAAACTCACCATCGCCGTTCGGGGAGAGCCTCCGAATCGCAACGTAGAGATAATCGCCATAATCTTCGATCTTCGGGCGCTGGCGGGTGTTCGCGATGTCCTCAAGCGTCAAGGGGTGGATCCCGATGGCATCTCCGATTGCCTGAAGCATCCCGGCATCGTGGATGCCGTCAACATCGATCCACGTGACTGTCGGGGGGGTGGTAGGGGCCGGGATCTCGGCGGGTCGGGTGGCAGTCCGCTCGTCGAGGTGCGAGGCGTCGTAATCGACGATCGTGACGGTAACCTGTCGTGCTCGGGAAGTGTTGGTATGGATGGACCTCTCTAGGGCCGACTCCTGTCCTCCTCTCTCGTTCTCACGCGGACTCATCGGATATATCGTTCAAATGGTCGTCTAAAAAGTGGGGTGATCCCGGATCACCGCTTTAATCCCTCACTTACTCTCTCGTCTTCTCTCTTTGCCTTCGCTGCGGCGCGTCCAATCAGGATCACCACGATCACCGCGATGATGGTCACGACGATGGCGTACACCAGCATCGCAACGAGCGTGCTCTGTTCACCGAAGATGAGTGAGAAGAGTTCCTGGATGGCGCCGTTCCATGCGAGAGCGGCGACCAGTCCGAATGCAGCCGTGACTAGGGCCGCAATTTTGTCAATAATCTCAGCCTTGAGCGACATGCAATCCCTCCAATGGGAGGAAAGCACGGTCGGTAGTATAATACTTTCGGGGGCGGGCGCCTGCTGTGTGCCGTTGGGGGGGCGTTCCCGGCGAGCGGGTTTCTTCTCCCACGATCGAGTCCCGTAAGTCCGGCCTCACATCACTTTCACCCCGGGCACCCAAACAACATTGATGTCAGCCGTCGACGTTATAACGCAATGGATACCCTCGACGACTGGTTCCCGTACCGGGAGTACCGGCCACACCAGCGCAAGATGCTCGAAGTGGCGGCGTCTGTCGCGCGCGACGGCGGCATTGCCATGATTGATGCACCGACCGGGAGCGGCAAGTCGAGTGTGGTCTCCGCGCTCCTTGCAGAGAGCCGGGGACGGAAAGTGCTCGTCGCCGTGAGGACTATCAGTCAACTTGCCACATTCATGCGCGAGCTCGATCTCATCCGGAAGAAGCGTGGCGGCCTCAAGTTTGCCTACCTCATCGGCAAGTCCGGCATGTGCCCGCTTGGCGGCGAGGGGGACGTTTACCGGCGGTGTGAGGGCGTCAAGGCCTTCTCGACGGCGCTGATGCGGGAGCGAGCGCAGAAAGGATCGCTCGTTCCGGCAAACGACCGCCAGATAAAACAGCAGATTCGGAAGATGGATCCGGACCACCCGCTTATCTGCCCGTACTTTATTCAAGGCAAATCGTTTGTTGAGACCGGAGACGCCGGGCTGAAGATGGTCCCGTCGGCTGCCCTGCGCGTCCGGGCCGAGCGGGTGAGCACCGAGTTGATCTGGCCTGACCAACTTGCCGAGTTTTGCGGCAATATCTGCCCGTACGATACGATGATGCACGCTGCCCGGGATGCCGATGTGGTGCTCGTGAACTTCTACCATCTCTTTGATGATACCATCCGGGAGCAGCTCTACCAGTCGCTCGGAGTTGAAGGGCACGATGCCATGCTGCTCATCGATGAGGCCCACAACTGTGGCGACGTTGTCCAGAGCATCGAGAGTGTGACGATCGAGGAGCGCGATATCGTCCAGGCCGAACACGAACTTGCCGGGCGACGCCGGTCCCAGCATCAGGCGGACGCGATCAGTCAGATCCTGCCGCAGATCACTCGATTCATGGAGGCGCTTAAAGCCTCGCTTGAGGCTGAGGACTGGTTTGATCCTGCCATCTTCCAGCGGATGGTCCTCTCCGGCACGCTCTATCGGCGCATGGAGGATGTCGTTGACGACCTCCTCAAGATCAGTGAGGGGATCCGTGAGAAGAACATGCAGGCGGGCGAGTTCAGGGAGAGCGCGATCGAGCGGCTGACCGAGTTCTTCTACCGGATCTTCCGGTCCGCTTCCGACCCTGCCTACCTTACGGTCTACCGGAAGGATGACGATGGCACAGTGGCGCTTGAGGTGCGAAACATCGACCCGAGCAACAAACTCCAGGAGATCGCCCAGGCGCATGCCTGCTGCGTCCTGATATCCGGAACACTCTCCCCCATCGAGAGTTACCGCCGCTACTATTTCGGCGATCTCCCCGTCACGACGCTATCGCTCCCGAACTCATTTCCTCCGGAGAACCGCCGCATCTTCTGTGCCAGCGATATCACCACTGCCTACTCAATGCGCCGGGACGCTCAGAACCTTGCCCGGACTGAGGACTACATCCTCACGTTTGCCCGCCTTCCAGGCAACCTTGCGTTCTACTTCCCGTCGTACGACCTGCTCAACACATTTGCAGACCGATGCGCCCCAAGAATCAGGGGCAAGCAGATCTATGTCGAGCCCAAGGATCCCGCCGCAGCCGCGGCGATGCTCCGGGAGTTCATGGGTCTTCCGGGGACTGGCCGCTCTGGCGTTCTCTTTGCAGTCTGCGGCGGGAAATGGAGCGAGGGCCTGGACTACCGGGGTGAGATGCTCTCTGGAGCGCTTGTCATCGGTCTTCCGCTTGCTCCGTTCAACCGCGTCCGCCGGATGGTTATCGACTACTTTAAGATGAAGTTCGGTGAGGAGGGTGAGTTCATCAGTTACACCCTCCCGGCAATCAACCGTGCCCTGCAGGCGCTCGGGAGAGTGCTCCGGACGCCAGAGGATCGGGGTATTCTCGTCCTTGGAGAGAAGCGGTTCCTTGAGCCCCGGGTTCACGCCGGGTTGCCGCCGTGGATGCAGGGGGAGATGACCGCGTGCACCATCGACGTCTTCAAAATGGAGGCAGGTAGATGGCGATCGTGACCGGGTCGTGTCGATTTGGCCTATGGTACGTCCATGTGGCATGGCAGGGCGACCTCGTCTACCGGGTACGGTTTGCCCCCACGGGAGTACCGGGTCCAGTTCCCGAGGTGATCCTGCGTTACTGTGCCGGACAGCCGGCAGATCCCACCTCGCTTCGGAGTATCGCAACCGAGGGGGACTCGACCTTTGCGAGGATCTATCGTGCCGTCTGTGCGGTTCCTTATGGTGAGACCGTCACCTACGGCGATATTGCCCGGGTTGTCGGGACCGCACCCCGGGCAGTCGGATCGGCAATGGCAAGAAATCCAACCCCGCTCGTGGTGCCCTGCCATCGGGTCGTTGCAAAGACCGGGCTAGGCGGGTTCTCTCCCGACTTGTCAATCAAGGAAGCATTGCTCGAGATGGAGCGTCGGGTGTCGGGGCGCTCCACACCGCAGAGGAGAGGAGTTAACAGGTAACTCCGCCATAGTATATTGGAATGAAGATCGCAGTCCTGGGTGCAGGGGCGGTCGGCCTGACCGTTGCCGCAAAATTGTCCCGTGTCGCGGAGGTCCATGCCGTTGCCAGGAGGCGGCATGCCGACGCGATACGTGAACGGGGTTTTCTGCTGACTGGAATCTGGGGGGAGGGTACATACCGCTTCAGCTGTTCTGACGACCTGCCGAGCGCATGGCAGGAGGCAGACTACTACATCATCACCTCAAAATCGACCGATACCGAGGCGATATGCCGCCAGTTTGCTGATGCTATCAAGGGGCGCGAGGTCGTGAGCCTCCAGAACGGGATCGGAAACGAGGAGATCATCGGGCGGTTCACCGACCGGATGATCGGCGGCATGATCATCACCGGGTTCGAGTGGCGGGGCGATGCATCGGTCCATGTCTCGGTCGAGGCGGCGCCTATGAAACTGGGGCGGTATCCATCCGGCACTGACGAAGCAGTCGAATCCCTTGCGGCCCTCATCAGGAAGGCCGGCATCAAGGCGGAGGCGACCGATAGTATCAGGGCCGATATATGGTCGAAGACTCTCTATAACTGCGCATTAAACCCGCTGGGCGCTGTGATGAATGTCCCTTACGGTGCGCTCACCGATCCGCATGCCTGGACGATCGTCACCGAGATCGTCAAGGAGGCCTATCGGGTGGTTGATGCCGAGGGTGTCTCCCTTCCCTGGAAGACGCCGGAGGCGTACTTAGAGTATCTCCGGACCCGTCAGCTCCCGGCGACGGCCGCCCATCATTCGTCGATGCTTCAGGACCTCTCCCTCGGACGGAGAACGGAGATCGATTTCATGAACGGCGCGATAGTGACTTTCGCCCGGAAACACGGAATCGATGCACCCTATAACTCCTGTATCGCTGAATTGATCCGTTTCCGGGAACGTCTCTAAAGGTAGTGCGGTATGCGGTCTGCGATTGTTCTCGTTGGAGGTGCGGCACGGCGTGCTGGTGGACGGGAGAAGTATTTCTTCACGTTCCAGGGCAAGACGTTCATCGAACGTCTCATCGATACTCTGCGGGAAGTAGTGGACGAGATTGTGGTAGTTGCACGCGACCCCGAGCAGTGCGAACGATTTAGCCACCTCCAGGGCGTCAGGTGCACATCGGACATCCGGCAGGGTCTTGGTCCCATCGGCGGCCTGCATGCGGGAACACTCGCAGTACATGGCGAGTATATCTTCGTTGCCGCCTGTGATATGCCCTGTGTTCACCCGGGAGTGGTGGAGATGCTCTTTGATGCTGCAGTCGGGTACGATGCTGCCATTCCCAGCTGGAACGCCGATATGCTCGAGCCGCTCCATGCGGTCTACCGACGTAGTGCGTTGATTGAATACCTGGAGGAGCATGAATCGCTCTCTCTCCGGCCGATGATCTGGAGCCTGAACACCCGGTATGTGAGCGTGGAGGCGATCCGGCAGATCGATCCTGACCTGCTGACGTTCACAAACATCAATAACCTGGAAGACCTGGAGTCGATTGACCGGTCCGAGAGGCATTGTGAAGTCGATGGGACCGGGCAGTCCTCGCCGTGAGCGGGCCGGTATTTTTTCACCCTATTGTATTGCCCCGGGCGAGATTCCGGCATACTTCGCACAGGAAATAGAAACGGATTCACGCTTCGGCATCCTCAATCCTATCACCCATCAGGGTCCAGGAGCCGGGCTTCACGGATCCCCTTTGCTGAACCGATCACTCTTCTATAGTTTATCCGGGATACCCGGAACGCCCCTTGCATATGAAACGGAATGACGGGCGCGAGTTATAATCGGCCGGGGGTTTGGAGCAGGCATGATTTCCCAAAAGAATATATGTCTTCTCTGATAAGTCTGGGTCTGATGTCATCGGGGGAAGTGATTCCGGTATTCTCTACTCTCAGAGGTCGGGGAGATCCGGTGAGCGCGGAGCCCGCCGCATTCCCGATCCGCAGATCCCGGGCCAGCAGGCTTGCTACATCATTCCTGCTATTGTGCTGTCTTGTTGCTGTTCTGTGCGGGTTGGCTTCTGCTGCGGAGCAGACCTATGCCCCTCTATGGGAGAGAGGGGTCAACGATGCCGTGAGTTCTGTGGCAATCACACGGGACGGATCTCTCGTCGTTGCCAGTGCAGGCTCGATGGTATACCTTCTGGATCAGGATGGAACCGTTCTCTGGAAGACTACTGTCGGTTCGCGAGTAAAAGGTGTCGGAATATCGCCTGAAGGGGCATACATCGGTGTCGGTGCTGATAAACTCTATCTCTTTGAGAGAGGCGGAGACCTGCTCTGGACTGAAAAGACGAGGTTTGTCTACAATGACGTGGCAATCTCGTCTAACGGCACGTACATCGCTGCCGGGTGCGATAATGGTGCGGTCTATCTTTTTGACAAGAATAAGAAGACTCTCTGGGACTATGATATGGGGACCGATACTCACAGTATTGCAATATCGGATAACGGCCGCGTTATTGTTGTCGGTTGCGATAACCACGGAGTCTACTATCTCAATAGCCGGCAAGGAGAGTCCTGGAGTTACGGTACTGGAAAGCCCCTCGGAGGGGTCGCCCTCACCCCGGACGGCCGATTCGTCGCAGCAGGGTCGCTTGACCGGTGTGTTTACCTCTCCACAGGGCAGGGGGAGCATCTCTGGAAGTACCCCACCAACGATGCCGTCCTCTCGACGGCGCTGACAAACGAGGCCCGAGAGGTCTTCGCGGCGTCCGGCCGGACGGTCTATGTCCTCAACCGCACGGGAAGCAAGATCCAGGAGATCACCCTCAACAGCCGTGCGGATTCGATTGCTGCGACGCCTGATGGCACGTTCCTGGTTGTCGGGGGGAGTGATCGGTTCGTCCGTCTCTTCACGCGGGATGCTGCCCTGCTCAAGAGCGAGGAGCCGGAAGAGGTAACGGAAGATCCGGGTGAATTCCCCACTCCAGCGGAGAATAACGCGACACCAGTCCCAACCGAAAATGATACCTCTGAGGGCGTTGTCGGGGCAAATGCTCAGATCTCAGAGGGAGATGTCTCGTTTGCCTCAATGGTGCTTGGATGCTTGGAAAACGTCATCTCCCTCCTCCTGGAGCCGCAGAAGGATTTCATAGCCTGATCCCCCTCTCCAGGCTTTTTGGTTTTTTGGTTGGGTGGCTAGATCTTATGTTTGCTCCCGCTTGCATCGCGTGCATGGTGTCCAAACTCGCTCTCGAGCAGGAGATCTCCGGTGAAGACGGGGCCGTCTCTGCAGACCCGCAGGCCGTGCGGGTCGATACAGCACGAGCCGCAGAGACCTACTCCGCACTTCATGTAACGGTGAAGAGAGAACTGTCCCCGTTCGGCACACCCTTCCCGGTCAAGGATGGCGAGCACCGCCCTCATCATGGGTTCGGGCCCGCAGACGCAGATGTGGGCGAAATCAGCGAGGTCCACTCTGGATATGAGTTCGGTCACGAACCCGTGATGGCCGGCGGTGCCGTCGTCGGTCGCGACCATCAGCGTCGCATAATCACGTATCTTATCCGCAAAGAGGAGTTCTCGGGCCGTTCGTGCGCCGAGGAGGACGGTATCCGCCTGCCCTGCCGTGATGAGCGAAAGAAGCGGGGAAGCACCGACGCCGCCGGCGACAACAAGCGTCCGCCCCGAGACCGCAAATCCATTTCCGTATGGGCCCCGGAGACCTATCTTATCGCCCTCGTGCATGGCAAAGAGGGCAGCGGTTGCGTCCCCCACCTTCTGGACGGTTATCGAGGACGGCGTGGAGAGGGCCATCGGGATCTCATCCACACCAGGCACCCAGACCATCACGAACTGCCCCGGCCGGGCAACGATCTCTCGGTCGAAGATAAACGTCTTAATAGACGGTGTCTCCTCTACAATCTCTGTTATTTTAACCCCATGGGGCATCTGTTCATGCATGGGCGCACCCCACAATCTCACGTGCGTCGATCCCGTCTGGACTGTAGAGATCCTCTGCAATCGTGGCAAAGATACTGATGTCGTCGATGATAGCGCTCCCGATCTCAACGGCACTTGCCCCGGCCATCATCATCTCGATGACGTTATCGGCGGTGGAGACCCCACCGCACCCGATGATCGGGATGGAGCAGGACTCGTAGAGATCGTAGACGCACCGAACGGCGATGGGGAAGATCGCCTTCCCTGAGAGCCCTCCAAAGCGGTTCCCGAGCACCGGCCGGCGGAGAGCCGTCGAGATCCGCATTGCCTTCACCGTGTTTATCGCAACGATCGCATCCGCCCCGCCGCGCTCCGCGGCCGCCCCGATCTCGGTGATATCAGTGACGTTTGGCGTGAGTTTCACCCATGTAGGGACCCCGAGGGAGGCCACCGCCCTCGTGCACTCCTCCACGAGAGCCGGGTCGCTCCCGATTGCCGCCCCATACCCCTCCGCGTGGGGGCAGGAGAGGTTTAACTCGAATCCCGAGGCCTTCCCGACGAACCACCCGGCGACCGTCCGAAACTCTTCCGGCGTTCCCCCGAAGATGCTCACGATCACCGGCTCGCCGTGGAGGACAGCCAGTTCATCTACGAACGCAGTCGAGGGGTTCGGAAGACCCATGGCGTTGATGATCCCGCCGTCGACGACGACGAGGCAGGGTCCCGGATGCCCAACCTTTGGGCTCGGGCCGATGGACTTCGTGACCACGCCTCCCGCACCGTTCTGCAGGATCCGGGCGAGCGACGCCCCGGTGGTTCCGAGGATGCCGGCCGCCAGCAGAAGATGGTTCTTCAATTGGATACCACCAACCTCGATAGGGCCAGGATAAAGCGCAACCATTGAAAAAAGATGGGAGTAGAGTATTATTATATTCTCGCGCCAAGTGTACTAACAAAGAAGAAGTGAGCTTTCGCTCTCCGGAGCCCAGATGACGATACGGAAGGCGGTAAGACGTCCCTTTTCCCTGCCGGATCGTTATTCTCCGTGAAGCGTGATCTCTTTGCGCGCATAATCTTGGATATTAGGATCTGGATCGATACTATGACCTCGCTCGCAATATTAGGTGTAGGAAAGGTGGGGGGTGAGACGGCGTTCCTCTCTGCCGTGCTCGGTCTCGCTGACGAGATCGTCGTTTACGACGTCTACGAGCCCCTTCTACAGGCACAGGTGCTTGACCTGCAGCATACGGGAATCGATGTCACGATCTCTACCGATACGGCGGCGATGCGGGAGGCCGATATCTTCGTATTTGCGGCGGGCACCCCACGGACGCCCGAGATAAAGACACGGGCGGACCTTCTCGAAGCCAATGTGCCGGTGGTGAAGCGTTGCAGCGAGTTCTTGCGTGGATTTGACGGCGTAGTCATCACCATCACAAACCCCATGGATGCAAACAACTACGGCCTCTGGAAGATGATGGGCGTTGATCGGCAGCGGTGCATCGGGTTTGGCGGTCAACTCGATAGCGCCCGTCTTGCAACTTATCTCAATGAAGCCGGGGTATCCGGGCCCGCCTGGGTTATCGGAGAGCATGGGGAGCACCAGGTGCCCCTCTTCTCGAGGACCGGTGTGAACGTCGGCGTTGAGGAGCGGGAAGCAATCCTCTCCCGGATGCGGGGTGCAAGCATGGAGGTGATCCGCGGCAAGGGCGGCACGGTCTTTGGCCCGGCCTATCACATCACCATGCTGATCCGGGCGATCCTTGAGGACCGGCGTGAACTGCTCCCCTGTTCGTGCGTGCTGGATGGCGAATACGGCTTCTCCGGGTGCTCCCTCGGTGTCCCCGCGAGAATTGGCCGTGAGGGGGTTATTGGTATCGAGGAATGGGACCTCGACCCATGGGAGGAGGCGAAGATGGCCGAGGCAGGAGCATTTGTGCAGGACCTCTGCAGGAGACTTGATGGTTAATTCTATGCAAGAGTCAGATATTCCGACAACCCTGGACGACTTTGGAAAGACCCGGATCGCCATCCACCAGGTCGAGTACAGCGTTGGTGTCGATACTCCGATCATCCATATCTTCGGCCGGGATCCTTTGGGGAATGCAGCGAGGATCGACGTCACCGATTTTCGGCCCTACTTCTACGCCCCCGTGGCGCAGGTGGACAAAAAAGAACTCCCCCCGCTGATCGCCGAGGTGGAGTCGGAGAAGGTGTATTACTCCATCCGCGGCGAACCGTTGCGGCGGCTCTATACCCGGCGCCCAAGCGACGTGCGAGAGATCCGTGACCACTACCAGCCTCACTTTGAGGCAGACATCCCGTTTGCCACCCGATTCATGATAGACTGCGGTCTCTCCGCAGGCGTGGAACTCCCCGCCGGGGTCACCACCATAGACTACCGCGAACTCGTTCCGTGTGATGTTTCTGCTCCAGCACGCACCTGTATCATGGATATCGAGTGCGTGGACGAGAATGGTTTTCCTGAGGCTGAGCGTGACCCCATCATCTGCATCACCTGCTGGGACTCTTTTGATGAGGAGTATACAACCCTTCTCTGGCAGCCCGGCGGCGTGCCGGGCAGTGCACCCGTCGAGGATCCGCAGCTCCGCACCAATGAGCGTCACCGTGTCATCCGTTACCCGGACGAGAAGGCGATGCTTCTAGGGCTCATCGAGTACATCAGGGAACACGACCCGGACATCCTCTCAGGCTGGAACTTTGTGGAGTTCGATATCCCTTACATCCTGCAACGGATGGCTGTGCTCAAGCTCCGGGGCGAGGATCTCGCACGCCTACCCGGTCAGACCATGCGTGACGCCATTCGCGGACGGGCAATCTTCGATCTCCTCGCCGCCTACCGGAAGATGCACCAGGCCCAGAAGGAGTCCTACCGGCTCGATGCTATCGCCGAAGACGAACTCGGGGTGACGAAGATCCGCTACAGCGGAACGGTCACATCGCTCTGGCGCTCCGACCCTGCACGGCTTGTCGATTACAACTGCCGGGACGTCGAACTCTGTGTCGGGATCGATAAAAAGAACAATATCATCGAGTTTTACCGGGAGATCGCCCGGTATGTCGGATGCCCGCTCGATAGAACACTGAACTCGTCAAACGTCATCGATATCTACGTTCTTCGGAAGGCTTTTGGCAGGTTTGTCCTCCCCTCCAAGGGACTCGCCGCGGGGGACGAGTTTGAGGGCGCGACCGTCTTTGAACCGACCATCGGTCTACGGGAGAACGTGGTGGTCCTCGACTTAAAATCACTCTACCCTATGGCGATGATGACGATCAACGCCTCGCCCGAGACGAAGAACCCGGACGGCGAACTGCGTGCTCCAAACGGTATCCGATTCTCCCGGGAGCCCGACGGATTGACGCGGAGCATCCTCTCAGAACTCCTCCGCGAGCGGGATGACCGTAAACGCCTGCGCAACCAGTATCCTTTCGGCTCCCCGGAGTACGTCCTCTACGATCTCCAGCAGAACGTCCTGAAGGTGATCATGAACTCCTACTACGGGGTCTCGGGCTACGCCCGGTTCAGGCTCTATGACCGTGAGATCGGGTCCGCGGTCACCTCGGTCGGCCGGGCGATCATCCGGCACACCCGCAACGTCATCACCGATCTCGGCTATCAGGTCCTCTACGGTGACACCGACTCGTGTATGGTCGAGATGCCTCCGGGAACCCTCGAGGAGACCATCGCCCGGGCTAGGGCGATTGAGGCGCGGCTTAACGAGAGTTATGGCGACTTTGCGAGAGCTGAACTCGGTGCCGAGACACACTACTTCTCCATCAAGTTTGAGAAGGTCTACCGCCGCTTCTTCCAGGCAGGTAAGAAGAAGCGCTACGCCGGGCACCTGGTCTGGAAGGAGGGGAAAGACGTCGATGAGATCGATGTCGTCGGGTTCGAGATCCGGCGGAGCGACTCGCCGCAGATAACGCGGGAAGTGCAGCGAACCGTCATCGAGATGATCCTTCGCGGGGACGCATTTTCTGATATACAGAAGTACCTGCGTGATGTCATCAGGAAGTACCGCCGCGGGGAGTACTCGCTCGACGAGGTCGGTATCCCCGGCGGGATCGGGAAGAATCTGGATAACTACGAGAACGACGACGCCCATATCCGCGGCGCCAAGTACTCGAACAAGTATCTCGGGACCGACTTCAAGCGGGGCAGCAAGCCTAAACGCGTCTACATCAAGGCCGTCACGGCGAAGTACCCACGGACGGATGTGGTCTGTTTTGAGTACGCCGATCAGGTGCCGCCGGAGTTCGTCGTCGATTGGGAGACGATGCTCGAAAAGACGCTCAAAGGCCCTCTCTCACGGATCATCGAACCGCTTGGGTGGGACTGGCACGACGTCGATCCTTCAAGAACGACGCTCTTTGATTTCGGGATGTAAGAAAAATGGGTGGTCTCTTTACGCGAGACCCCTTTTTGCGCGCACTTCCTGGATGAACGCGCTCCTCTCGATATTCTTTGACCAGGCGATGCGGCCGTCGACGACCTGCCAGCTGGGCATCTCCATGATATCGATACCTTCCGGAACACAGGAGACATCCGCCCCGCAGGGGACGACAAGGACTGCTTTATCGAACCTGCCGGAGTCTGCGGCATCCTGAAGGGCCTTAACTGCATTCACTGGAATCTCTGGCGCCATCTTCACACTCACGGCCACGCGCTCCGTCTTGCCGGCGACCCGGCGGGAGAGCATACACTCCGGCTGCACGCTGCCGGCGGGGGACCATGTGAACTGCCATCCCTCACCGGGGGGGAACCGCCGGATAAGGGTCTTCTGGACATCATGATATGTAGAATCCTTTATGCCACCCATATCAATATCCTCTGCTTTACTGTATGGTCTCTGTCGAATATAAGTATTGTAGTTCTTTTTTCTTCCCGGTAGTCCCCCTCCCAGATACCGGTGTGGCGACCGGTTCGGGCGATGTATGAGAAAATCCCGAAGGAACACTTTTATGTTACTACCCATATTATTCGGCGGGGGTTGTCAGTATGACAGAAGCCACACAGATGGAAGCCGGAGTTGTGGAGGCGTACGAGAGGCTGGCACGTGAGGTGCTGAATCGGCCGGAGAGCATTCCGAGTGCCATCCACAATCTCCTCCTCAAGCTTGCAGAGACCCATCCGGGAGCGGTGTACTGGATTGTCCGGAAGTTCTACCAGGAGTATCTCCGGCTTTATGTCTCCGATACCGGGTACATCGGGATCGTAGACCGGTACGAGCCCGACCTGATGTATCCGGGTGACATCGCTCTCTACATGGTGCCTGAGAGCCCGCAACCGGGAGATGTGGTCCAGATCTCTTTCACCGATAAGAACGAGGTGAGTGTCTACGTCATTCATGGCCGGGTCCTCAGGTGCAACGATGACCGGTCGATACAGGTCGCGGATACCAGCACTGGAGAGGATTACAAGGTTGTCGACTGGAACATCCTCGGCAAACTGGTTAAAGTCATCCCGTTCGGAGCCGATGAATGGCAGGAGCTCTTCTCGGCATCCGGCGTCCCGAAGGAGTGGCTCACCACATCGATCGAGGAGAACATCAATTCGCTCCAGAACTCGGATGTTCGCGGGAGGGATGAGGCGATCGCCGAACTCAAGAGACGCCTTGCAGTCCTGATGAAGTGAGGATTGAGTTATCCGTTTTTTGCCGGGGGATGGGCGGGCCAATCTCCTCTCTCCTCACTCCAACGGGTATCAGTCGACTACCTGCCTTCTCGTTACACGAACCTTTTTGTGGCAAGTCTTCTATCCTTGCTGTATGAAGCATCTGCTACTGATCATCCTCTCTCTGCTGCTCATTCCGTCAGGGGTCCAGGCGCTTACCTTTCTTGGCGGAGATCCGCTGGTGCTTGATACGCCCATCCCGGACGATGTGGTCGCCTCGGGTGGGTCTGTGACCGTCAAAGCCCCCGTAGATAGTCTGACGGTCGCGGGCGGTACGGTGACGGTGGATGCCCCCGTCCGGGGTGATGTCATTGCGGCAGGTGGCACCCTCGTTGTCAATGGTGACGTCGGCGGGAAGGTGCTCGCCGCCGGTGGTGAGATCGAGTTGAACGGAAATGCAACGAACGCTCTCATCACCGGTGGCACGGTCAGGATCGGCGAAGGTGGCGTCATCGAGCGTGACGCTTTCATCAGTGCCGGAGAAGTCACCAACGCAGGATCGGTTCTCGGCAATCTCAGTGTCTCGGCCGGATCCTTCATCAACACCGGAACTGCCGGAAACGTCACGTTTGAAGAGCAGAGGAGCCCAGGACTCGCAATACCCGGGCTCTTCTCGATCCTTGTTGCAATCGGATTCCTGATCCTTGGGAATCTGCTGATCTGGGGATTCCCAGACCTGTTTGGTGCAGTGGTCCAGCAGATCGAGAGGAGCCCGGTCATTCTGACGATCGTCGGGTTTGTTGCGATCATTGTATCAGCGGTTCTCCTCCTCATCGTCGCGATCACGATCATCGGTCTCCCCATCGCGCTCGTTGGGGGCCTGCTCTTTATCGTCGCCATGCTGCTCTCGTCACTCTTTGTCGCATACGCCCTTGGAGACGTCATCATCACACGGACGAAGTGGAGGCCGGGACGTGTGTGGGTATTCGTCCTTGGGTTTGTGATTCTGCAGATCCTCATCCTCATTCCACTGCTCGGGGCAATCGTTTGGATCATCGCGGTCAGCCTCGGTTACGGCGGGATCCTGTATGCGCTCAGGGGCGCCTATCCGTTCCGTGGGGGAGGGGCGGCGTAGTCCTATTTTTGGTGGGTTTGTGGTGTGTGTTTGTGCCTGGCGGGGGGCGATGGCAAAAATGCGAATACAAAAACCCATGCACTGGACCGTGGGGGCATCGCATTTTGGGGGGAGGGGCTGACGGGGAGTGCGACGGTCCGAAGGACCGGAGCTCGAGCACCGATAGGTGCGAGGGGGGATACTCCCCCCTCCCCACCAGACGGTGGTCGAACTCAGGGCGTTCCGCCCCTCATTCTCCCCGTCAGCCCCACCCCCCCTAATGCGATGTCCAGCGGGAATCCGTGGGGAATCCGTGCCAGGTGAAGCCACTGGATGCTAGTACATTTCAAGTTGTCCTGGACAGGGGGTTTTGAGGGACGACGCTCCACAGGGGCGGGGTTCGAGCACTGTTAGGTGCGAGTTGCGACGCACCAGAGGAGCGGAGTTTGAGAACCTGTGGGGCCCGAGGGGCATGCCTCCATGCCTCTACCTCATACCCAGACACCTGCGCTGCTCAAATACCTGCAGTTTCTGGAAGAACGCGTATTTCCCGGCAGGCGGTACTATGTCTCAAAGGGCCACGCACCCCCTGGGTGGTGGAGGCTCCTTCCTTAGGCAGCGGTTGTTCATCATCCTCGGTACAAGGGAAGCAGTGCGTCAGGCGGCATTCCAGCAAAGACGGGGCCCGGGCACCTCTGGGCCCGTGCCCCCTCAAGACCCCATACATGCGAGTTGCAGTTCTCTTCATCGGTCTACGCTGCCTCCACCCCTTCCTCCACCGGGCATCCGACCGGCTCGATCCGGGTCCCCGGCAGGATGACAAGGTTGTATGCGCCATGATCCCGGTTGAAGCGGACGAGGACTCCGTAGAATTGGACGATTGCCCCATAGGTGAGCCCATCAAGTGCATCACGGTTTGCGCCGCGCAGCGTTGCCGGGATGATGGCGTAGGTCGGGTCTGCAGGCGTCCCGTCGCAGACCTTGTAGACCTTTGTTCGGGTATCGCCGAGGTTCCCGGACATCAGCGAAGCGACGACGTTGATCTTTCGATCCTGGTGGCGGCGGAGTTGAGAGAGCCGGGCGAACTTCGCTCCCGGCGGAACCCGGTAGGTGTGTTCCACTGTTCTATCCTTCCTGAGGAGCGCTGAGGAATACTTGATATCGACGTTGACGAACCGATATCCGTCTTTTTCCGCACCAAGCCGCTCCATCAGCCGCGTGGGCCGGATATTGCCCTTCTGCTCGAATGTCCAGCACCGTGCGGGGTTGCAGGTAGCGCCCCAGATGAACGAGCAGGGGCTGTGGATGGAGAACCCCCGATCCGCGATTGCGCGCACAGTCTGGCGCATCATGGTCGAATTGGCAAGGTCCGCCGGCTCCACGATGACGATCGTTCCGTCGGGTGCGAGGCGTTCGGCTAGACCTGCGACGAGGTCGGCCCGCCGGTCGATATCGATGCGGCGGAGTTCGTTTAAGACATTTGAGAAGATCATGAGATCTATTCTATCGGGCAGGTCTGCGACGTCGAGCGCTCCGATGTCTCCTCGGATGGGTTTATTCACTCGCACAGCGTTCCCTTTCGATGCCGCAGCGGCGGGGACGAGAGCGTTGTAGGCCTCAAGGTGCTCCTCCGACTGTTCGACGGCGTAGATCTCGGCCGAACCGCCCCCGATCCGCCCGTAGAGGTCGATGATTGCGAGCGGGACGACCCCCGGCCCGGTGCCGAGATCGAGGATACGCATGTGGGGCTTCGCGAGCCCCTGGGTGATGATCTGCCAGAGAATATGCTCGAACTGCACCAGGTAGACGGGCGCGTGGTAGGCGAGGTAGCCGAGGACCGAGTACGCTTTCCGGTAACTTACCTCCCGCCCCTTCCAGTACTGGCTCTTCTGGGCGAGGATGGCGTTTGCCATCCGGTTGAGGACGACTGGATCGTCCCATGACTTGCCGGTCTTCTGCTCGATGTAGGCCTCGACCAATCTCTGGATGTAGTCCGGCACCCCGGGATCCCGGAAGAATGCAAGTTGCCGTTCCCGCCCGGCTTCGCCTGGCATGAACGGTTCGGCTTTTGGGCGGCGGCTGATCACGTAATCGTCGCCGGCAGATGTGATCGTGAGGTCGAGGTCGCCGAGGTGCAGGCGGATATCTTCGGCAAGATCTTTAAGCGACTGCCCGTGCTCCAGGTCTTTTTGCAATTCCGAGAGCCGGAACTCGGATCTCGCCTCTGCAAGGCGCTTAAGTGCTGCAACAGTATCCCGCTCGCTCATGGCGTACCAGCTCGGCGGGGTGGGTTATACAGGTTGCGGCGTTTGCAGATCTAGAAAGAGTTGGGTGTGGGGGCGTTCTCCCTTCCCGCTTAAGGCGTGCTGGGATTCAGTCCAGCCGCCTCTCGCCCGAGCCGGAAGGCCCGTACGTTGACCTCGACGGTCTTAGGCGGCACGCATATCCGGACCGCCTCTTCAAGGCTTTCAGGCTTGAGCGGGATCTTGCCCGACGCTGCCCCGAGCATAACGATGTTCTGCGAGAGGATGCTCCCCGCTTCCTCTGCGAGGGCTGCGGCATCGATGCAGGTGACCTCGAGGTCGGCGAGTGCGGAGAGAATGCTCTCTTCATCGGGCACGTCTATGGCCTGCTGGTAGACCGATGTGGGGACCACCAGACGCCTGTTCACCACGAGCCTTCCGCCGGGCGGGAGGTAGTGGCGGTAGCGGAGGGCTTCGAGGAGGTCGAAGGCGATGAGAAGGTCGGCCGTTCCCGGGGCAATCAGGGACCCGAACTTCCCGTCGATCCGGACGTGGCTCTCCACCGATCCACCGCGCTGCGCCATACCATGGGTCTCGGCGCTCCGGACGGTACGGTTCTCGAGGATACACGCCTCGCCGAGGACGTTCGAGGCGAGGACCGTCCCCTGGCCTCCTATTCCCACGATCAGGATATCAAATGAAGACTTCATCGCCGTCCCTCCACACCAATTGCGCCCGATGGACATATATCCGCGCAGACGCCGCATCCTGCGCAAAGTTCGGTTATCGTTGCGCGATCATTGACAAACGCCATTGCAGGGCAGCCGAAGGGCCGGCAGACACCGCAGCCTGTGCACCGTTCGGGATCGACCTCGTAAGCCTTCCGCCTGATCCCGCTCTTTCGTGCGGTGATGACGCAGGGCTGCTTTGAGATGATCACCCGGACCCCTTTACGCTCCTTTGCCCTCCGGAAGGTGTCAAGAAGCACCGGAAGGTTATATGGGTCGACCGTCTCGACCCAGGAGACCCCGCACGCCCGGCAGAGCGCTTCAAGCGATATCGGAGTGCTCTCCTCCCCGGTGGCTGTGAGGCCCGTGTTGGGGTTTGGCTGGTGACCGGTCATGGCGGTGATCCGGTTGTCGAGGATGACGACAACCATATCGGCGCCGTTGTAGACGGCGTTCAAGAGCCCTGGAATGCCCGTGTGCAGGAACGTGGAGTCGCCGATGGTCGAGACCACGGGGCGCTCCTCCCCCGACCGGGCGATCCCGCTCCCGACGGTGATCGAGGCGCCCATGCAGATGGTGGTATCCACCGCACCGAGTTGGAGCCCGAGGGTGTAGCACCCGATGTCGCTCGGGAATATGCCGTCGCGGAAGACCTTCCGCATGGCATAGAACGTCGGCCGGTGCATGCACCCGGCGCAGAGGATCGGCGGGCGGGGCGGGACTCCCTGGACCGGGGTTGCCGCGGGGAAGGTCGTCGTGGGGGTGATCCCTGCGCTCTCGAGGGCGAAAGCGACGATCGCCGGGTTGAACTCCCCTTCGTATGGGACAGTACCGGTCATCTTTCCGAAGATCTCGGTCTTCGTCGCCACCTGGCGTACTGCTTCCTCGACGACCGGGTCGAGTTCCTCGACGACGAGGACCTTCTCGTGCTGGTCGACGAAGCCCTTGAGCCACTCCTCGTCGATGGGGTAGGCCCCGATGATCGCGAGCGAGACGTTCTCGGGCAGCACCTCCTGGACGTAGGAGGCGGCGACGCCGCTTGCGATGACGGCGGTCGTGCCCCGGATGGTATAGCGGTTGTAACCGAGTTCGACCAGGCGCCGCTTGAGTGCCGGTTGCTTCTCGTTCAGTCTTTTATGCAACACCCGGGTATGCGCGGGGATGACCACGTACTGCTTTGGGTCGCGCTGGAAGGTAGCGCTCCGGTGTTCGGTCCCGATCGCTCCAAGGTCGACGTCGCTCTTTGAGTGGCAGATCCGGGTGGTGGGGCGGAAGATGACCGGCAGGCCGAACTCCTCGGAGAGGGCGAAGGCGTCCCGCACCATGTCGTGCGCCTCTTGGACCGAGGCCGGGTCGAGGCAGGGGAGCCGGGCGAAATGAGCGTAGCGCCGGGTATCCTGCTCGTTCTGGGAACTGTGCGCAAAGGGGTCGTCTGCGGAGAGGATGACAAATCCGCCCGTCACTCCGGTGTATGCGCTCGTCATCAGGGGATCGGCCGCCACGTTCAGCCCGACGTGCTTCATCGTGCAGAGTGCCCGCAGGCCGCACCAGGCGGCGGCGAGCGCGTTCTCGAAGGCAACCTTCTCGTTCGTGGACCACTCCACGGTGAAGGGGCGCTCCTTCTGCACCCGGAGGACGTCGATCACTTCAGATGACGGCGTTCCCGGGTAGCCGCTGGCAAAATCAATATTTGCCTCCAGGCATGCGTGCGCAATGCCCTCATTCCCGAGTAGGTATCGTACTGCCATTGTTCAACTCAACTGTACTTTTATTGTCGGTTTTTAACATAGTGGTTTGGATATCGATCCAAAAAATTAAGTGTTTGAATGTCAGAAACTGCAGGGTAACTTTAGTGGGCCCGTAGCATAGCTGGTGGTGCACCCGGCTGATAACCGGGAGGTCGTGCGTTCGAATCGCATCGGGCCCATCATCTTTTCCGTATTTCTGCAGGGCTAGAGTGTGCGGTCTCATCCTGGCGCCGGGATCCCCATGTTGGCGGCTTGTTGCTACGGTATCTTCCGCGTGCTCGCCGCGGATCCCTGATATTGGACAATTCAGGAATAGAACTTAGCGCAACCTTTAAGGGGGTTGTAATACAACATTTGTAGGCACTAATACGAGTGCATTTGGGCCCGTAGCATAGCCGGTGGTGCACCCGGCTGATAACCGGGAGGTCGTGCGTTCGAATCGCATCGGGCCCACTGTTCTTTTTCAGTAGTTCTCCTCTGCGGTAAACTCTTTGAGGCTCCATCGTTGCTTTTTTTCGCGAAAACGAGGTCATTCAATATCTTGCTGTCGCCTGCGGTAGACGAGGTGCTCAAGCGCGATGACCGTGACGGTGCCCACCCAATGCCGCTTGTGATCAGAGATGAGAACCGGGGGCATACTCACCACCAGCCACTGCAGACCGAAGATGAGGCGGTGTGCCGATCCGGGCCGGTTGTCGATACCACAAGATGATCTATCATAAGGATCCCGTGCAGAGCCACAGATTCTACCGCCCACACAAAATCTATTCCTTTTGCGATTGAGAGGTACTCCCATGGTTTGTAACGGTCATGCGGGAGAATCTTCCCGCATAACCTCTGATATCTCCTATCTTCCCTCTCGCCCCCGCGTCGCGGGGGGCACAAGGGGGCGGCAGGTATGAATGCCGTCGAGGTCAGGGGTCTCTCGCGGTCCTTCGACGGCCGCGAGATCCTCCGCGATGTCTCGTTCTCCGTCGGGCATGGCGAGATCTTCGGCTACCTCGGCCCGAACGGGGCGGGGAAGACGACGACCATCCGGATCCTGCTCGGCCTCCTTGCGCCCGGCGCGGGGATGGTCCGGGTTCTTGGAGAAGACCTCACTTCCAACGATGAGGCGCGCAGGAGAGTGGGGGTGCTCTTTGAGAACAACGGCCTTTCCGATCGATTGAGCGCCGCGGACAACCTGGCCTATTATGCCGGGCTCTACGATGTCGAGGCTCCAAAGGAGCGGATCGACGAACTTCTCACCATCGTCGGTCTAGCCGACCGGCGTGACGACCTTGTCGGGACGTTCTCGACCGGCATGAAGCGGAAACTCGGGATCGCCCGTGCCATACTTCACCGGCCGGAGATCGTCTTTCTTGATGAGCCATCCTCCGGGCTCGATCCCGGGGCGCAGAGGATGGTCCGCGACCTCATCCTCGACCTCTCCCGGCGGGAGGAGATGACGGTCTTCTTAAACTCCCATCACCTCGACGAGGTCCAGCGCATCTGCTCGACGGTGGCGATCCTCGCGGGAGGGAGGATCCGGGCTTTTGATTCGGTGGCAAACCTCACCCGCGCCTCCGGCCGCCCGACCGTGACGGTCACCCTCACCGATCCGGGCGAGCACGCCCGTGCGCGCGATATCATCGTGAGTCTGCCGTACGTCGCGGAGTGCGATGCAGATAGCGGCGCCCTCCTCTGCACCCTCACCGACCCGGGTGCAACCCCGGACCTTGTCGAGGCACTCGTCAGGGCAGGGTTCCGCATAGAAGAGGTCCGCCGGTCATCCCGATCGCTTGAGGAGATCTATCTCGAGTATGTCAACCCGGCGGAGGGCAGGGTATGAGAACGCTCTCCGTTATCGCCCGCCGCGAGATGCGACTTGCCCTTCGGAACCGGAGCGCTCTGATCGCATCCCTCATCCTTGCCGTCTGGTTCCCGGTCATATCGGTCCTTGGTATTGCCGTGGGCGCCGGGGGAGATGCTGCCGCCGTTGCCGGCGGTATTGCCGCGATCACCCTCCCGGTCGGGGTCTTCATGGGTTACATCTTCTGCGCCGACACCTTCCTCCGCGAGAAGCGGGACGGAACCATCGAGACGCTTCTATGTGCCCCCGTCTCGCTCCGCCGCCTCTGGGAGGGGAAGGCAATCGGGGTCGCCGTCCCGGCGTACCTGATGATGCTCCTCTCTGCCGGCGTGGCCATTGCGGCGGCCTCCAACATCTTGGGAGCCTCCATCGCCACCGAACCCCTGCTCCTCCTCCACCTCGTGGTCATCGTCCCGGTCTGGATCCTCGCCGCGGCCGGACTCATCGGCGCGGCGCAGCTTGCGCTCGGGATGCGGGAGAATCAGATCCTCGGATTTATCCTCATCTTCGGGTTCATCTTCCTGGCCGGCGGGCTACAGGAAGTCGTGCCGGGTGGGGCGGGCATCTCGGTAACGTTAGAGGCGGTCCTTGGGGCGGTCGGGCTCGCGCTCCTCGTCCTCGCCCGGTTCATCGCTGGAATTGTGACGAAGGAGCGGATCGTCCGGACGATCCCGTAAGGGAGAAAACAGGCCGGCCTACCGTCCGGCCGCCTTCCTTTCCCTGAGGTACCGGAGTACCGGGACGAGAACCTCCTTGTTTATCGCGCCCGCTTTCGCCAAAACGTTGCTATTCATCGCGATGTAGGTGTCCCCTTCGGCCCAGTAGTACAATGCCGTATACAAGCCGTAGTACCCGCCGGTATGGCCGTAGAGGGTCAGGCCCTCCGATGCGTTCTGCTGCATGAAGTATCCGTAACCGCATCCGACGCTCATCTCTCCCAGTCCGGGCACCTGCTCGATCTTGTGGGACTGCGGGGAGACATTCTCCATCGCCGCAAACGACAGAGGATCGATCAGCGCACCCGTTCGGAGCGCACGGTGGAATTTGTTGAGGTCGGCCGTCGTGCTCACGATGTCCCCGGCGCCGCGGTCGAACTGGATGTAGAGGTCGCTGAAGTCCATGACGGTGCCGTCTTCCCCGCTCTCCAGAGTGCTCATAATTGCCTGTAAGCGGGAGGAAGGCGAGTTCGCATTTGCAATGAAGACGTCGCTCTCCAGAGCCCTCATGTGCGGGCCGGGGATGTGGTTGGTCCGATGAACGAACGTATTGTTCATCCCCACCGGGACGAGGATCTTGCGGGTGACGTAGTCCTCGTAGGGGATGCCGGCCGTCTTGTCGATGATCAGCGTCAAGAGTATGTAGTTCGCGTTTGAGTAGGTGAAGTCCGTTCCCGGCGGGTAGAGGGGGCCTGCATCGAGGGCCTGCCGCAGCCCCACCTGGTAAGGGACCGGCGTGTCGGGGTCTTCGTACTCTTTGAGGAGGATCGCATGCTCGTCGTAGTCCGCGATCCCGCTCGTGTGGTCGAGGAGGTGACGGACGGTGATCACGGAAGAGTTCGGGATCGCCTCCGCCACGTCCGCCGGGAGCCAGCGGTCGATGGGATCGTCGAGCGAGAGTTTTCCGTTCTCGGCGAGCTGCAGGATTGCGACGCTCGTGAAGGTCTTCGTCACGCTCGCGATGATGAACCGCATCTCCGGCGTTGCCGCCATTTCCGGGGAGAGCGAGGCCTTGCCGGCCGCGTGGTTCCAGGTCCACTCCGGTGTCGAGATCTCGATCAGGGCTCCGGGAACGCCGGCATTCCGGACGCCTGCCGAAACGATCGACTCAAGGTCGGAGGCCACCGCCGAGGGCGGAGGACTGCTATGGTCATCTGTCCCCTGCATGGGTCTGCTGTCCTGCAGATACCCGGAGTGAGGCTTTGTACGAGAAAAGGGGGCCATAACCTCCTATGTGCGGATTTTATGAAATATATCTGTCTATTTGCCCCAAAAGGCACCTGGGGCGTGCCTATAGTCGGGCAGCGGCTTTTCGGGCCTTCGGCGGGCACGATCCGCGCGGTTGAGGGTATATTGAAGGGGTGGGACTCCTGCAGGCCCCTTCCAAAAATTGTATTGATCGGATCTCTTAAACTGCCTACAGCGTCTCTTCGCCGTAGAGGTAGGGCCTGAGGACCTTCGGGATCGTGACCGACCCGTCCTCGTTCTGGTAGTTCTCGAGGATCGCCCGGATCGCGCGCGAGGTCGCGATCGCGGTGCTGTTTAGGGTGTGGACGTAGCGCTTCTTGGTGAACTCGGTCGGATCGCGCACCTTGATATTCAGCCTGACCGCCTGGTAAGCCGTGCAGTTCGAGCATGATACCGCCTCGCGGTAACGCTCCTCGCGGGGCATCCAGACCTCGAGGTCGTACTTCTTTGCGGCAACGGTCCCGATGTCCCCCGTGCAGATCAGGACGACCCGGTAGGGGAGGCCGAGCTGCTGGAAGACCTCCTCGGCGTTCGCCAGCAGTTCCTCGTGGAGGTCCCAGGACTGCTCCGGCGTCGCAAAGATGAACTGCTCTACTTTGTGGAACTGGTGAACGCGGAAGAGCCCCTTTGTATCGATCCCATGCGCCCCGATCTCGCGCCGGAAGCACGGGCTTAGGCCCGCCAGCCGGAGCGGAAGATCCTTCTCCTCGAAGATCTCACCGCTGTACATCGCGGCCATCGGGTGCTCGCTCGTTGCAATGAGATACTCGTCCTCGCCATCGATCTTATACATAACGTTCTCGAAGTCGGCGAGATCCGTCACGCCCTCGTATGCGGCCCGGTTCAGCATATACGGGGGAATTATCGGGGTGTAGCCGCGCTTGACAAGGAGGTCCATTGCAAACCGCTGAAGAGCCATATCGAGCAGAGCGAGCCTGCCCTTTAAGAAGTAAAACCCGGAGCCGGCGATCTTTGCCGCGCGTTCGAAGTCCGCCCAGTCATGCTCGACGGCGAGCGCGCCGTGGTTTTTCAGTTCAAACGGAGGAACCTTAGGCTCGCCCCACCGCCGTATCTCGACGTTATCAGTATCGTCCTTGCCGATGGGCACGCTCTCGTGGAGGATGTTCGGGAGCCGCATCAGGCGGTACTTCACAGCTTCAGTAAGGCGGTCGCGCTCCGCCTCCGCCTCCTTGACCCGTGCGGGAAGGTTCGCCGCCTCCGCTAGAAGACCCGCGGTATCCTGTCCGGCCTTCCTTGCCTGGCTGATCTCGCGAGATATAACGTTTTTCCGGTTGCGCAGGTCCCCAATCTCTACGGTGAGTTCCCGTACTCTCCGGTCCATCTCCAGCACCTCGTCGACCCAGGCCAGTTTCTCGGTGTCTCCTCTCTTCGTGAGGTCTGCCCTGACGATCTCGGGGTGCGCACGAACGAACTTCAACTCAAGCATACTGTCTCTGTATGTACATTTGGCATGACGGTATATGGTGGTGTTGCCCTCCTTGGCAGACGGGTTTTGCGCAGGTGTTCCAGTCCTTGCGCCCGGGTAGCATCCATCATGCCCTCTCCCCGGGAACTTACTCTTATAATCTCTGGAAAACCAACCATTCTTCTATGAATAAGAACCAGAGGATCGTCTTGGTGATTGGCGGCCTCATTACGCTCGGGCTGTTCTTCATCGACCCCTTCATCGCCCTCATTGCCCTGATCCTGGTGCTTGTTCTCCTGATGAGTCTTCGTATCATGGAGGAGACCGGCAACTATCCCCTCGTTACCGCAACTCTCTCAGAAGATGCACGCGAGATCATCGTCACCAATACGGGGACCGCAAAGGCGCAGAATATTCGGATTGCCCTTGTTCCCTTGAACATCGATTTCGAGCTTGCCTCGCTCGAACCGGATGAGGAGTCAGGATTCAGTCTCGAATCGATGATCTCTGAGGCGAAAGCGGTCGTCACGTATGAAAACACCGCCGGTCAGAAGCAGACACGATCGTACCCCCTCAAAGCGCTCGAGGCCGGGAGGGACCTCACCGAACCGATGTTCCCGATCTTCGGGCGCCGGTGAAGCGGAAAAGATGGAAAAACGGATATCCGGATCGATATACTGACTGCAGTACACGTGCCTGGGGGTGCGGTTGCCGGTCACCCCCGGCTTCTGTCGGGAGAGCGGTCACAGAAGTTATGACTGGATGTACTCGATCGTCCGTGCCAGTGCCGCCATCAGTTCCTGCTCTTTCTCTGCATACTCATACAGCGCCCGGTAGAGCATGAAGACGAGGTCGTAACCGTAGATCTCGAAAGCTTCCTCCGGTGTTAGCGAGCTGAGATATGAATCCGTCTGGATCTCGGTGTTCGTGTACATCAACTCATGGAAGATCCCGTCCTCGTCAAGGACGCACAACTGCGCATCGACGGGCATGCCCAGGTTGTCTGGGCGGTATGGGAGCGGGTCGGTTTTCCCGAGGAGGATCATCTTCTTCTCGTAAAACTCCTGATCGTAGAGGTCGCCGGATGCTTCCCTCTTTGCGCGCCGGAGCATCTCAAGCCCGATCTGCTTGATTACCGGCGCCGCATCGGCGGCCATCTTCCCAAGGAGGGCCCCTGAGTTCTCCCGAATCGTTTCGGCCGACTCTTCATTCTTTGCCCGCAGGTCCTCGATGACCTCAAGGAGCCTGGCGTATCCCTCTTCGATGATCGGATCCATTGCTCACCTATCTCTTGCGCGCGCCGGCATAAGGGCACCGGTTTGTCCCGTTAAGTCCCCTGTCGGAGGCGCTCAGCCCCAAGAGCACCCGCGTACGCGAGCGTGCTCACCAGAATGATCGTCGCCCCCGATGGGACATTCACGAGATACGATAGCCAGATCCCTGCCGTAGTGAATACGATCCCGAGAACGGCGGCGAGGAACATCATGCTCCAGATGCGGGTCGTATAAAGGCGGCTGATCGCCGCCGGGAGGGTGAGGAGGGCGATCACCAGGATGATCCCAACAACCCGAATCAGCATCACCACTGTTAGTGCGATCAGAACGAGAAGGAGGAGCGAGAGCCGCTCGACCGGCAGATTCATGACCGTTGCGTAATCCGGGTCGAAAGTGATCGCCTGGAGCTCCCGGTAGAGAAAGACCACGGTGACGATGATGACGGCCACAAGGATCGCCATCAGCAGGATATCCCCCCGCGGCACAAGGAGAATATTCCCAAAGAGGTAGGAGAAGAGGTCCGGGGCGAACCCGGGCGTTAGGTAGACGAAGAGGATGCCTACGGCCATACCGGCCGCCCAGACTGCACCGATGAGCGTATCCATCTGCTGCCGGGCCCGGAGCTGGAGCGCCCCCATCCCGAGCGCTGTTGCGACGGTGAATCCGGTTGCACCAAGAAGGGGATCTATCCCGAGGAAGTAGCCAAGCCCGATCCCGCCGAAGGCCGCATGGGAGATCCCGCCGCTGACCGAGACCATCCGCCGAACCACAACATAGGTCCCGATGATCCCGCAGGCGATGCTCGCGAGAGCCCCTGCGATGAGAGCATTTCTGAAGAACTCAAAACCGAGCACCTCAAACATCTTCACTCCTCCTCCCGCGAGTGTTTTGAGAAGACCCGGTGGGGGATCCCGTGGGCGATCAGATCCACCGGGCAGCGGTATGCGGCTTCGAGCATATCCGGTGTGATCTCGTTTGTATCGTGAGTATAGAGGCGCCGGTTCAAACAGGCAACCCGGGTCACGTGTGCAGGAATGACACCGATATCGTGGGTTACCATGACGATCGCCATCCGTTCGCGGAGTTGGTCCAGGATTTTGTAGAACTGCGCCTCCGTCGGGGCATCCACGTAGACCGTCGGTTCGTCGAGGAGCAGGGCCTTTGGATCGCTGACGAGTGCACGGGCGATGATCGCCCGCTGCTGCTCGCCGCCCGAGAGATCCCGGATCTGCCGGTCGGCAAGATCGGCGATATGCATCGTCTCAAGCGCTTCCTCTGCCCGGGCATTGTCCTCCTTACTATAGCGGCGTGGATGGCGCTTGATGTGGCCAAGGCGGCCGGAGAGGACCATCTCGCGCACGGTTATGGGATACTCGAAGTCGAATGTCCGGAATTGAGGTACATAGCCGAGATCCTTTCGCATCTCCGCTCCCGTGGCACCAAGAATACGGACCTCCCCGCGGCAGGGGGTGAGGAGACCGAGGATCACCCGGAGGAGTGTCGTCTTCCCGCCGCCGTTCGGCCCGATGATTGCGTAGAAATCGTTTGAGTGGACCGCCAGGCTCACCCCCTCGAGCACGGTCTGGCCGCGCAGCCTGACCCAGACATCATCGACCTCGATGACGGGGCTCTTCATGGTTCGCTGCTCCCTGCAAAGACCGAGGCCACGTAGCGCATGTTTTCGATGTAGTCCTTTTCGAGGGAACTTATCGTCACCACCGTGCCGTCGATCTCGTCGGCGATCACCTCAGCGCTCCGGGTGGAGTGCTCGGGCGATGCGAATATCACCTTGATCCCCTCGTCCCTTGCCAGCGTGACGAGGCGCTCGATCCTCTGTGGGGAGGGTTCTTTCCCTTCGTCCTCGATGGGTACCTCGACAAGACCGTAGTCACGGGCTAGATAGGCCCATGACGAGTGGTAGACCATGATCTTTTCTACGCCCGACTCAGCAAGCGCGCGAGCGATCTCGGCATCAAGTCTGTCAAGTTCCTCCAGGTAGGCATCGGCATTTCGGCGATACTCATCGGCGTTTGCCGGATCTACCTCCATGAGCCCTTCACAGATATTCTCTACCATGACTTTCGCGTTCCTCGGGGAGACCCAGATATGCGGGTCGGTTCCCTGGTGGCTGCCTTCGCCTGTCGATATCAGGTCGACGCCGCGCGAGCAGTCAACGACCAGCATATTGCGGTTCAGTGAGGCGATCTTATCCATCCAGGCGAGTTCAAACTCGATCCCCGATCCTACCGCTGCATACATCTTTGCCTCTGCAACCCCGGCGAGGACTCCTGGCGGCGGTTCATAGGTATGCGGATCGGCTCCCTGCGGCACGAGCACGATCACCCGAACGTGGTCGCCTCCAACACGCTCCACAAATTCCTGTTCGGGCGGTATGGTGACCGCGACGACGATATCTTTCTCTCCCTCCTCCCCGGTTTCGGTACACCCTGCCGTGACTGCTGCAAGCAGGAGAACTGCAAGTATGGCTGCAACAGGGGATATTGGGGCGGTGTTGCCTTTGCGCTGCGACCTCATTGCTTTTCCTCTAAATTTGGTAGAGGTCTAAATTTTTCTGCACAGGAATACATACGTTCTGCTCTCACCGCCGGCCATCACTTGAAGGGCAGCAGCAGTGATCGTGCTCGATCTCGCCGCAGACGCTCATCATCGGATGTCCGAGCGAGGTGCACATTCGGTCGGTGAGGTCTTTTGAGAAATACTGCTCTATCTTTTTCGCCTCCCTGCATGCCTCGTCTGGCTCAAGACCGTGCCGGCTGAGCACCAGGGCGACGATCCGATGACGCCGGATCAGAAACCGGGCGTAGTCGCCACCGCGGGGAGTGAGTTTCACCCCGTGATATGGTGAGTGCTCGAGGTATCCTGCTTTTGCAATCTCCGTGAGCGCCTTTGTCACCGTCGAGGGCGCGACCGAGAAATGTGTGGCGATCTCGCTCGTTTTCGCGGTGCCGCCCTGCATATGGATGTATTTGAGATATTCTGCCTTTTTCGCAGAGAGCTCGTGCCCGGTGATCTCCTGCATGAGGTATCAGTGCGCTTCACCGGTAGAAAAAGTTTCGGTGGGGCTAAACTTCGCCCCGATCATCGCCCGGGACCAACTCCCCGATGACATAGTGCCGGTGGTTCTCCGTGATCACCGCCCGGCCGGAGAATCCGAACGGCAGTTCCTCTTTGATGACAACGTTGAGGTAGCACGGGTTCCGGCAGACGGTCGATCCGGGTGCGTTCTTCTCTGTTGCAACGATTGGAGTCTCTCTTCCAATCCAGGTTTCGTTGTACTGGTCGTAGATCCGGTCCGCCTCACGAAGGAGCGCCCGGGACCGGACTTTCCGCACCCGCTCGGGGAGGTCTTTCAAGGCTGCGGCGGGTGTGCCGGGTCGCCGGGAATAGCGGGTGATGTTCACCTTCACAAATGCTGCGCGTTGGAGGTGTTCGAGCGTTTCCTGGAACTCCGCCTCCGTCTCTCCGGGGAAGCCGGTGATGAAGTCCGATGAGATCATCATATCCGGGTAGCGTTCCCGGAACGTATCGACGATCGTCAAAACATCCGCCGCACGGTACCCGCGTTGCATCCGCTCTAGAACTGTATCTGAGCCTGACTGGACAGGGAGGTGGAGAAACCGAAAGACCTTCTCGCTCCCATAGGCATCAACCAGGGGATCGAGGATCCGAAGAACCGAGGCGGGGTGCATCATCCCCAGCCGGAGAGCGAACCGTCCGGGGACTTCTGAGATCGCCCTCAAAAGATCTGGGAGGGACTCGCCCCGGTCGAGTCCCCAGGCAGCCACGTCCTGTCCGGTCAGCTGGATCTCGTAGGCCCCCGATGCGGCAAGGTTTCGGACGGCATTGATGATCTCGTCGGGCGGCGCGCTCTTCAACCGTCCTCGCGCAAGTCGCGTGACGCAGTAACTGCACCGGCCGACGCATCCGCTTGCCACCTGCACCACACCGACAGCTCCAGGACTACGGGTTCCCACGCCGCTGGAGAGCCTGTGGATTTCGTCCGGGTGTATGATCTGTGGGGTGCAGACCGATCGTATCAACTCCTCCTGGACAAGCGGCATGCACCCGGTCACATAGAGGTCCCGGTCGGCGAACGCCGCAAGGCGTCGGAGAATCTTACGTTCCGTTGCACCAATCACCGTGCAGGTGTTTATGATCACAGCGTCCGCCTCGTCCGGCCCGGTCAATTGGCAGCCGAGACCTTCCAGTATCGCTTCAAGCCTCCGGGTGTCGGCGTGATTGTAGGTGCACCCATAACTCTCGATGTAAACCTTCTTTCCTTGTAAGTTATCCAGGGTAATGACCATCGACTCCCCTGCGCGTATTCAGCGACGGGTCTATTCGCCGTCGTAGGATGCGTTTTTTTCTGCGTGGAGCACAATACTTAACCGCTGATATTACAATTTCTTTATTTGATGATTAAAATAGGGTTGCTGGGATGCGGCAACGTTGGACATATCATCGCCACGCACGCTGAGAGCATCCAGGTTGTTGCGGTCTTCGATATTATTCCTGAGCGGGCGGAAAGGTTAGCGGCACTCTGTCACGCCCGCCCCTATACGGACTTTGACGCCTTCATGCGAGAGGACTTCTCGATCGTTGTGGAAGCCGCCTCCGTCGACGCTGTCAGGAACTACGCGGAAAAGGTCCTCCGTTCCGGGCGAGATATCATCCTTCTCTCAAGCGGAGCCCTTGCGGATGCGGAGTTCCGTGATCATCTCGTCGGGGTTGCGCGAGAGGCGGGAAGGAAGATCCGGATCCCGAGCGGCGCAATCCTCGGGCTTGATAACCTCAAGATAGGCCAGGTTTCACCTCCGACAAAACTCCTCCTGCGAACGACAAAACCGCCTTCGTCGCTTGGGATGTCGGCTACGAGGCGGATGGAGATATTTAAGGGCCTGGCGCACGACTGTATTAGGCAATACCCGAAAAACATCAATGTCGCAGTAGCGTTGGGACTCGCTGCCGGCAGGGATGCCGATGTGGAACTCTGGGTTGACCCCGAGGCAGAGAGGAACACTCATGAGATATTCGTCGAGGGCGACTTCGGGGATATTTATGTCCGGGTCAGGAACGTCCCGAGCCCCGATAACCCTGCAACAAGTTATATGGCTGCCCTCTCCATCCTGACGCTCCTAAAGAACCTCGAGAACCCTCTGGTGGTGGGTACGTAACAATGGAGACGGAGATCCGTGCTCTCAAATCTGCGAAGAATGCCGTCGTCTTGGTGCACAACTACCAGCCCGTAGCTATTCAGGCACTCGGCGATGTGGTGGGCGATAGCCTCGAGCTTGCAGTGAAAGCGAAGGAGACCCGTGCGGAGTTGCTCGTCGTCTGCGGTGTCCGGTTTATGGCCGAGACGGCGAAGATCCTCAACCCTGAACGGAAAGTGATCATGCCAATTAAGGATGCGGGATGCCCTCTCGCCGATTTCCTGACCCCGGATCTTCTCCTGGAGGCAAAAGAGCGGTATCCTGATGCGGCCGTTGTAGTCTACGTCAACAGCACGGCAGAGGTCAAGGCACTTGCCGACATCACCTGTACTTCTGCAAACGCAGTCAGCGTCGTTCGATCGCTACCGAATGATACAATCCTCTTTGGGCCGGATGCAAACCTTGCAGCGTACGTTCAGCGGGAAGTTCCCGAAAAGACTATCATTCCGGTACCGCCCTATGGCCACTGCTATGTCCATGCCGGATTCACCCTTGCCGACGTTGAGGCGGCACGAAAGAAAGGCGGTATGATCGTCTGTCATCCCGAATGCCCGCCGGAGGTCCTGGAGCAGGCCGACCTGATTGCGTCCACCGGGGGCATGCTCCGGAACGCTGCAGGTACGGATGAGCCCTGGTCGGTCTTCACCGAGCGTGAGCTGGTCGCCCGCCTCCGGATGCTCTACCCGGGAAGGGTCTTTTACGAGAAACCGGAGGCAGTATGCGCGGATATGAAGAAGATAACCCTCGCTGACCTTCGTAGAGCACTCGAGCACGAGGAGCACGAGGTCGTCCTGCCGCTTGAGGTCATGGACCGGGCACGGCGAGCCATCGAACGGATGCTTGCTGTCGGGAGGTGAGCCTGTGATCCCGATCGAAGATCTCCTCAGGTTTATTCAAGAAGACGCACCGTGGGGCGACGTCACTTCCGATGCGGTTGTTCCCGAGGTAACCTGCCGGGCAGTTATTCAGGCGAAGGATTCAGGAATCATCGCCGGTCTTGCGGAGGCACGGGCGCTTTTTGAGCATTTTGGGGTCACGGTTCGAGCACGCTCAGCCGACGGTCGGCCGGTCAGGCCGGGGACCACCCTTCTCGAACTCGACGGTCCTGCGAGGGCGATCCTTCTTGTTGAGCGGACAGCGCTCAATATCATCGGGCGCATGAGCGGGATAGCGACCCGGACCCGTGAAGCGGTCGATGCGGTCAGAGCAGTCTCGCCTACCGTGCGGGTTGCAGCGACCCGAAAGACGGCACCGGGGCTGCGGTTGCTGGACAAGAAGGCGGTGGTTCTTGGCGGGGGAGACCCACACCGCTACACGCTCTCGGACATGATCCTGATCAAGGATAATCACCTCGCGCTGGTGCCATTGCCGGAAGCAGTTCGAAGAGCGAAAGAAAAGAGTCTCTACCGTGCCGTCGAGGTGGAGGTCGAGACGGCTGAGGATGCGGTCACGGCCGCCAATGCCGGAGCCGACATCATCCTGCTCGACAATATGGGGCCGGATGCGGTCGAGGAGGCAGTCCGTACACTCAAAGAGCGGGGTCTTCGGGAACGGGTGATCCTCGAGGTTTCCGGAGGGGTTTCTGCCGCTGACCTTGCCAGGTATGCCATGACCGGGATCGACATCATCAGCATGGGCGCCCTCACCCATACGGTCAGGAATTTTGATGTGAGTCTGGATATCCTGAAGGGTGCAGGCACGATCCGGCTCCCCTGACTGATCCCGGATGGCTCCTCGCGAGATCGTGGTTCAGGAGATACCCCCTGACCACCCTCGTATCGGCCCAGCCGGCGTCGAGCTGCCGGACGACTGCATTGATGCTCTGGACCTGCTTGCGGATCGTCTCAGAGTGTTCACTCTCATGTAGGTCGGCTATCGCCATGAGCATCTGAAGGGGATGGCGGATTCGGTCGGCAAGGGTGGTAGCGTAACGAAAGTTCTGTAAAATTGAATTGGCCCTGGATCCAACCTAGATTTGGACAAAGGAGAAACAGGGCCATGGATCCCTTAGCGTTAATCGAAGAT